>Ga0210387_10001498_pt1 | contig 17680 bp, 15 predicted proteins | sample IncBWC7OmetaG_FD_160108 | JGI IMG/M metagenome (GOLD analysis project Ga0210387, IMG submission 160108) | Forest soil microbial communities from Barre Woods Harvard Forest LTER site, Petersham, Massachusetts, United States - Inc-BW-C-7-O ...
CGAACCTCAACCTGCGACATGGCGGAGCGCCAGGATGCTCGAATCGTCATTCTGTCGCCCGAAGTCCCGGTGCAAGACGCCGGCGACAATGGCCGGATCGTGGCCGATCAGCCCTGGGTAGGCATCGAGGCTCCAACGTGCGCTCAATCCATCGGAATGCAGGATCAGGTACCCGTGGGGTGGTAACTCGTACTCGAACTCGTGCACGCTCCGGATCTGATGCCCGACGATGCCATTGTGCGATGCCATGCGATGCATCGAGTCGATACCGACGACGGTGGCGGTGATGTTGCCGATCCCGGCGAAGCGAACGTGTCGGGTCGCGGTGTCGACCATCGCGACGGCGGCCGCGGCGCCGCGCGTGGAGCGGAGCCCGCCATGCATGGCGCGGATCGCGTCGGCCGGCGCGTCGGCGGCGTACTCGCGCATGACGCGGATCGCCTCCGATCCCGCGACGGCTGCTTCCAGTCCGTGTCCGAGGCCATCGATCATCACGGCCCGGAGTGTGGTGCCGCTGGTATCGACGAGCCACGCGTCCCCACAGACGGCTTGGCCGGAGAGCGGCAGACATACGACACCCTGCCGGTATCGCTCGCCGAGGCTCTCGCGTCGTCCTGGCGCGTACACGCGGGCGACGATCGCGCTGCCGCTCTCCGCCGTCGTATAGCAATCGAACTCTGACGCATTGCGCGTGATCGCGCTGAGTCCCTTGCCGGCACTCCCGGCCGTCGAAAACCCATCGCGCATGGCGCGACCGATGTCCCGAATCCCCGGGCCCTTGTCCACGGCCACGAGCTCGACACCCACGCGGCGGTCGTCAGTGTCCATCGAACGGATCATCAGGGCGCCCTGCTGGGCGTGCCGCGCCAGATTCGTCGCCAGCTCGGTTGCGATCAGGGCGACCACGCCAGCCGTCTCCGCCATCAGGCCCGCGGCGGCGGCCGCGTGGTGCGCGGCGCGTCGTGCTTGTCCAACCTGATCTAAGCCGGTAACGGGGATCCTGACTGTCATCGGACCCCCGGCGGTGGGCATGAGCTCAACGACCTCCCGATTCGCGGCCATCATTTCCACCGCGCGATGGTCACACGTGTCCCCTCGCCGACGACCGACCGGATGTCGAATTCGCTCACGAGGCGCCTCGACCCGCCAAGTCCTAGGCCCAGGCCTCCGCCAGTCGTGTATCCGTCCTGTAGGGCGAGATCGAGGTTAGCAATTCCCGGTCCGCGATCCTCGAAGGTCAATCGGAGGCCTTTGCGCGTTCCCTCGCTCACCGCTTCGAGCCGCATCGTGCCGCCGCCTCCGTAGGAGAGCGTGTTGCGGGCCAGCTCACTCGCCGCGGTCACGATCTTGGTCTGGTCGACGAGACCGAGTCCCAAGTCGGTCGCCCACCGTCGAACCGTTTGGCGTGCAACTACGACGTCGTTCTCGGTTCGAACCTCGACGACGCCATCACGAATAGTGGCCATCGGACTCCGCCGTGGCCGTGCGCAGCAGTGCCATGCCGCTCTCGACATTGAGGGCGGTGCGGATCCCGGGCAGCGATAAGCCCAACTCGACGAGCGTGATCGCGACCGCTGGCTGCATGCCCACCACGACCGTCTCGGCGTCGAGGATGCGCGCCATGCCGGCGATGTTCGAGAGCATGCGCCCGATGAAAGAGTCCACGGTATCGAGGGACGAGATATCGAGCAGCACACCTTTGGCCCGGGTTTCCGAGATGCGCGTGGTGAGGTCGTCCTGAAGCGTCATTGCCAAGCGGTCGTGCATATCCACTTGGATCGTGACGAGTAGGAACGATCCCATCCGTAAGATCGGAATCCGTTCCACGTCCTAGGCTCCGTTACGGACTACACTCCGGCCCGACCGCGCCAGCGCGATGCGGAACGCGTCGGCGAGCGTCGCTTTCGTCGTGATGTCACCCAGGTCGACGCCGAGGTGCACGATCGTTTGGGCGATCTGCGGTCGAATGCCGCTGATGATGCACTCGGCCCCCATGAGCCGGGCGGCGGTCACGGTCTTGAGCAAGTGCTGGGCGGTCAGCGTATCGACCGTCGGCACACCCGTGATGTCGATGACGGCGATCAATGCGCCAGTCTCCACGATTCGCCGAAGCAACGTTTCCATCACCACCTGTGTTCTGGCGCTGTCCAGGGTGCCGATCAACGGCAAGGCGACGATCCCGTCCCAGAGCATCACGACCGGTGTCGACAGCTCGAGCATATCCTGCTGCTGTCGCATAATCACTTGCTCCCGGCCGCGTTGATACACCTCGGTGGTATAGAGGCCAAGGGAGTCGAACACGACCGTCACCGTCCACATGTCGTTGGCGATCGTGGTGACGTCATCGCCTTCATCGGCGCGCAACTGCGAGAAGATCGATTGTTTCAACGAAAACACGAACATCGCGGTCTCGGTCGGCGAGAAGCCCTGCTCCGCCCGAGTGACGGAAATGCCGTTCAAGAACTCCCTCACTGGAGCCCAGGAGGGGCCTTCGATCGTGTCGGTGTCGGTCGCGAGCGCCGGGATCAACACCGCGAGGAACTCGCGGCATTGGGATTCCAGCTCGGCCAGAGGCAACGACTGACGGGCGCCCTGAGCGACCACCCAATCGCGCAGCAAGTCGCGTTGATGCGCCTTGAGGATGTCGGCGAGGCGACCCGTGGATGTGGTCTGAGGAAATGCGCGCAGTGCCATAATGGGGCCGAACTATCAAGCTCCGTGCCGTGAGGGCTGAGGTTGGCTAACTTGGTGGAATGCGAACCCCCATGATCGGTGGCGCCGCGATCGCCCTCCTGGCGAGCGTCGCGCAGGCCCAGGTGGGCCCACAACAGCAGGCGCTACACGACATCTACAAGCAGCTCATCGAAACAAACACCGAGGATTCAGCCGGCGTCGGCAGCGTTACGGCGGCGACGCAAGCGCTCGCTGACAAATTCCGGGCCGCCGGGTTCCCGGACGCCGACATTCACTTGCTCGGGCCGACGCCCGACAAGCAGGCGCTCGTCGTCCGGTATCACGGGTCCGGCGCGCGCAAGCCGTTGCTGCTGCTCGCCCACGTCGACGTGGTGATAGCTCGTCCCACTGACTGGTCGACCGACCCGTTCACTCTGGTCGAGAAGGACGGCTATTTCCAGGCGCGCGGATCGATCGACGACAAGGCCATGGCGGCGATCTTCGTCGCGAACCTGCTCCGGTACAAACAAGAAGGCTTCGTTCCCGATCGCGATTTGATCCTGGCGCTGACACCGGACGAAGAGAAAGGCGGCCGGCTCGGGGCGGGCTGGCTCATGGAGAACCACCGCGATCTGATCGGCGATGCTGTCATGGCGCTGAACGAGGGCGGCGGCGGCACGTTGCGCGATGGCAAGCCGTTCTACAACGACGTGCAGGCGACGGAGAAGGTCGTCACGAACTTCACGCTCACCGCGAAGAATTCCGGCGGCCACTCGTCCCTGCCCAGGCCCGACAACGCGATCTACGAGCTGGCCGGCGCGCTCACGCGGCTCGCGCACTACTCGTTCCCGGTTCAGCTCAACGAGGTCACGCGGGTGTACTTCGAGCGGTCAGCGGCGATCGAGAAGCCCGCGATCGGGGCCGCCATGCGCGCGATTCTCAAGGATCCATCGGACGCCAAGGCCGCCGCGACGCTGTCCACCGATCCGCGATACAATTCGGTGCTGCGCACCACCTGCGTCGCCACGCGCCTCTCCGGTGGTCATGCGGACAACGCGCTGCCGCAGATCGCGACCGCGTTCGTCAACTGCCGTGTGTTTCCCAACGTCACGGCCGACGACGTTCGCGCGAAGATCATTGCCGCGGTCGCCGACACCGGCATCGAGGTCTCGCCGCCAAGTGCGCCCATACCGCCGACGCAGCCATCGCCATTGAGCCCCGAGATCATGGGGCCGGTGGCGTCCATCACCAAATCCATGTTCGGCGACATCCCCGTGATTCCGTTCATGTCGACCGGTGCGACTGATAGCAAATATCTCCGGGCTGCAGGGATCCCCGCGTATGGCGTATCCGGCTTGTTCGTCGATCCCGCTGATCTCAGAATCCATGGCCGCGACGAGCGCGTGCTCCAGAAGTCGCTGTATGAGTCTCAGGAGTTCCTGTATCGACTGGTAAAAGCCCTGTCTTCCCCGAAACCAGTCACCTAATCACAGACGCATAGTCGAGTGAGCATGGCCGCTCGTAGCATAGCGGCCATGCTCACTCTCTGTTTCGTGCTGGCACTCGCGGACTCGCTCGGCCCCGAAGTCCGCAAGTTCGTGCGCGTCGACGCGCCCAAAATCGTCCTGGAGCACGTCGAGGTGATCGACGGCACCGGCGCCGCACCCCGCCTTGATCAGAGCATCACGATCGAGGGCGGCAAGATCACCGCCATTGGTACCGCGCCATCAGGTGATGGTGCAACAGTCCTCGATCTCAGGGGCTACGCGGTCATGCCAGGTATAGTCGGCATGCACGATCACCTGTGGTACCAACACCTGGCGACCCCTGACCGCCCCGCCGTTGCGCTCACCATGACCTACTCCGCGCCTCGCCTGTATTTGGCGAACGGGGTCACGACGATGCGCACGGCCGCCAGCGTCGATCCCTACGCTGAGCTTTCCCTCAAGCACTGGATCGAAACGGGCGTGGTCCCGGGCCCACATCTCGACGTCACGAGCCCATTCCTGTCTCATGCGCAGAGCCAGGCTTCCCGACTCGTCGACCTCACGGGCCCTGACGATGCACGAGCGACTGTGGCATTCTGGGCGGACCACGGTGTGACGTCGTTCAAGGCCTACCAGGACATCACGCGCGAGGAATTGCGCGCCGCGATCCAGGAGGCGCACAAGCGTGGACTCAAGGTCACGGGTCATCTGTGCTCGGTGACGTACGACGAGGCGATGGCGCTGGGTATCGATAATCTCGAGCACGGGTTTCAAGTCAACACCGTGCTCGATCCCGACAAGAAGCCGGACACGTGTAGCGCCAGCCATGGGGACTCGACGCTGCTCCGCATGATTCCCGGGAAGCCCGACGCCGATCGACTGATCGCGTCGCTCATCGCCCACCATGTCGCCATCACGTCCACACTGGTCTTGCTCGCCTCATCGGCGAACCCCCAGCGACCCCTGAGGCCCGCGGTGCTGAACGCCATGTCGCGGGTTGTGCGCGACGACTATCTCACGTGGCGCGATCGCACCCGGGATCTCGCCCACTTGAAGACGCTCCTCGACCGGGACACCGCCATGGAGCGGGCGTTCGTCGCCGCCGGTGGCCTCTTGATCGCCGGGCCGGACCCGGTCGGCATCGCCGGCAATCTCCCGGGGTTCGGGGACCAGCGCGAGATCGAGCTCTTGGTCGATGCCGGATGGACGCCAGTCGAAGCGATCAAGATCGCGACGTACAACGGCGCGACGTTCCTCGGACGCCAGGATCACATCGGCTCGATCGCTCCCGGCAAAAACGCCGACCTCGTGGTCATCAAGGGCGATCCGGCGGCGCGCATCGCGGATGTCGAGAACGTCGAGATCGTGTTCAAAGACGGCGTCGGGTACGACTCCGCCAAGCTCCTCGACTCCGTCAAGGGTGCGTATGGAGAGTACTAAGTCGTCTTGAGCAGTCGCCGAAGCGCGGGCTGGTAATAACGGCTGGAGATAATCTTGGTGCCGCTTTTCAGGTGCACAACGTACGCGCTCTTGCCATAGCGTTCGAGCGTTGCGATGGCGCGGACGTTGACCAGCGCCGATCGCCTGACGCGAACAAAGTCACCGCGCCCCGCGAGCCGCTGCGCGAGGCGATCCATGGTCGCCCTCATGACATACGAGCGGCCGCCGCAATGGACCTTTATATAGTTGCCGGCGCTCTCGAACCGCTCGACGTGATCGATCTCGACGAACGACAATCGGTCACCGTCGCGGACCACGAGGCGCTCCGAGGTGGGTGTCTCGGCGACAGACGGAGGCGCGGGCGTATGCTGCGCAAGCAAGCCTTCGAGGCGATCGGCGAGGGAAGCCCCGCGCTGGAGTGACAGGAACGACGCAGCACGGTCGAGCGCCTCACGGAGGCGAGCGGGATCGACGGGTTTCAACACATAGTCCAGCGCGTGCACCTCGAACGCTTTCAGCGCATGCCGATCGTACGCCGTGACGAACACGACGACGGGCATGGCATCGACTCCGATCTCCTCGATGATATCGAACGCTGTCGTGCGCCCGAGCTGAATGTCCAGCAACACGACGTCGGGTCGCCGCTCGACGATGGCCGAGACGGCGGCGTCGCGCCCGCCACACTCGCCGACGCAAACCACGTCAGGAATCTCGCCGATCTGTCGCTTGAGCCCTCGGCGCGCAGTCGGCTCGTCATCGACGATGAGGACTTTCATGACGCCGGGATCTGAATCTCCACCCGCGCTCCGGGGCCGGCCGGTTCGAGCGATACCGTGGCGCGGGCACCATACAGATGGCGCAGCCGCGCGCGGGTGTTCGTGAGTCCGATCCCTTCGCGAGCCCCGTCCCTCACCCCGGGTCCGTCGTCCGCGAGCGTGATATGCAACATCCCGTTGACGCGATGGGCGGCCAGCGTCACGGTCGTGGGCTTGTCCTCGAACTTGCCGTGCTCGATGGCGTTCTCCAAGAGCGGCTGCAGCAAGAACACGGGCACCTGGACGTTCCGCACGTCAGGGTCGATCTGCTGCTCGATGATCAACTGGTCGCCAAACCGGCCGCGCTGAATGTCGAGATAGTCGTTCACGAACGCCAACTCCTGCTCGAGCGGCACCTCGTGTGCTTCCTCGTCGAGGCTCCGACGGAGCAGGGTCGAGAGCCGCAACAGCATCTGCTGCGCCTTGTCGGCATCCTCGATCACGAAGACCGAGATGGCGTTCAGCGCATTGAACAGAAAGTGGGGCCTGAGCTGCGACCGGAGCGTGTCGAGCTTGGCCTGCGTGAGCTCGTCCCGAAAGCGCAGCGCGGTGTAGACCATGACGACGACCGCGTAGAAGACCACGGATGTGGACATGCCCCACACGTAGGGCACACCGCCGACGTGCTCTCTCACGACGTTGACGACGCTCGTGTGAGTCCTGATCGCCCGAATGATCGATTGGAGAACGAGCGCAATGCCCGTTTGCACGAACGCGAGGCCTAAGGCCAGGCAGAGATGCGCGAGGATCGGCCGGGGCCGCACGGCCAGTCGAACGAGAGGTGACAGAATGGCCCACGAGAGCCAAAAGCAGAGCACGACCACGGCGCGCGGCCCGAGGTTGAGCGACTTCCCGTCGGCCATGTCGACGAACACTTCCTGCGCGACGAAGAACGATCCGACGACGAGTGCCAACACCACGACTCGGGACGTCCGCATGCTCTCGGCGGCCATGAGTCCAACATGGGATGCCGGATCGGCCCGAGCAACAGGCGCAGCCAATCACACCGGATGCGCAGCCCGTCCCCGCGGCACCACCACTTATCCGCGCCGTGTAGGCGTGGCTGAGACCCGCCCCATACCGTGGTGCCATGATCGCGTTGGCGCTCGCCCTAGGCGTGGGGGTCTACAACGGCCGCGCGGGAGAACTCTCAGTGGAGATCCCGCGCATCGATGCGCGCATTGCCATTGATGGCACGCTCTCCGACCCTGTCTGGCAAAGGGCGGCGCTTCTTAATGGGTTCTCCGAGTACAAACCCGTCGATGGCATGCCAGCCGAGGACTCGACCGAAGTGCTCGTGTGGTACTCGAAGAACGCGATCTATTTCGGGATTCGCGCGTTCGAGATCCACGGATCAGCCCATGCCACGCTCGCCAATCGCGATCAGATCGACGGCGACGACAATGTCCAGCTCATCCTGAGTCCATTTCTCCATTCGCACCAGGCGCTCATGTTCGCCGTCAACCCGTATGGCGTGCAGGAAGATGGCACGATCACCGAAGGCGTCGGGACGACGATCGGCGTCACCGGCATCAGCACTGGGACAGGCCCCGATTCCACGGACTTGAGCTCGGACTTCGTCTACGAGTCGAAGGGACAGGTTACGGCGTTCGGGTACCAGGTCGAAGTTCGCATTCCCTTCCGGAGCATCAAGTTCCCGGCGAAGTCGCCGCAAGACTGGGGCATCAATATTCTGAGAAAGATTCAGCACTCGGGGCACAGCGACACGTGGTACCCGACGAAGCTCGCTGCTGCCTCATATCTCGACCAGGCCGGCACGCTCACCGGGCTCCGCGATCTGGATGCGGGCCTCGTGCTCGACCTCAATCCAGTCGTGACTGAGCAAGCAGCCGGCGACGCGGCGCGATACAGCGTCGGTCGTCCACAATTCGGTGGCAATATCCGCTGGGGAATAACGCCCAATCTGTTGTTGAATGGCACGTACCGCCCGGATTTCGCGGAAGTCGAATCGGACGCCACGCAGATCGTGAATGACCCGCGCGTGGCGCTGCAGTATCCAGAGAAGCGCCCGTTCTTTCTCGATGGCCTCGAGCAGTTCAACACGCCGAGCAATCTCATTTACACCCGCCAGATCGAGTCGCCGCTGGCCGCGACCAAGCTGACCGGCAAAGTGGGCGATGTCTCCCTCGCCTACCTCGGCGCGATCGACCAGGAATTCGGACATCCAGTATTCAACGTGGCCCGAGTCCGCGAGGATTTCTCGCAAGGCTCTGAGATCGGCGCCGTGTTCACGGACAAGGAAGCAGGCGGCGACTTCAATCGCCTCGCCGGCGTCGACTCCCGCATCACGCTGGGCAAGCTCTACACGCTCAACTTCCAGGCCGCGAGCAGCGTCACGCGCGATTCGGGCCTGAGTACCGCGGGTCCGCTGTGGTCCGGCAGTTTCACTCGCACGGGACGCTCGCTGTACTTGGAGGCGAGCCTCAAGGGCATCGACCCCGATTTCGACGCCGCGAGCGGTTTTATCTCGCGCGGCAACATCGTGCGATCGAATCTCGACTGGCGATACACGTTCTACCCGACGCATTCCCTCTTCGACACGTTCGCCATCGACTTGAACTACGCCGACACCTGGGTCTATCGCCAGTTCACATCGTTTGACGCTCCCGAGGACCGCCAATTTCATCCGACCCTCATCGCGACGCTCCATGGCGGCTGGACGATCCTCTACACGCTCGCCCTCGAGACCTTCGGGTACGACCCCTCGCTGTACACCAACTATTACTTGGGCCACATCACGGCCCACGATACGACCTATACCCACTATGTCGGCGGCCCCTCGATCGCGAATACCGATCACAATCTCCTGATCACGACCCCGACGTTCGCCAAGTTCGACCTCTCGTTGTTCAACCTGTATGGGCACGACGACAACTTCTTCGAGTGGTCGCCGACCATCGTCTGGCTTACATCGCTGACGTTGAACTATCGGCCGACGAGCCAGCTCCGGGCGCAGCTCATGTACAACGCCCAGGTGTTCTGGCGGCACGACGATTGGTCGATTGTCGGCAAGACGTTGATCCCGCGTCTCGTCGTCGAGTACCAACTCTCTCGGCCCATCTTCTTCCGGCTCGTCGGGCAGTATGACGCGGTGTATCAGAACACACTGCGTGACGATGGGCGGACGGATCTGCCGATCTTCTTGCTCAACCCCGCTACCGGGGCCTACTCGCGCGCGACGGCGTTTCAGAATAATCAGCTGCAATTCCAAGGGCTCTTTGCCTACCAGCCCATTCCCGGCACGGTCGCCTTTGTTGGCTATGGGAACATGTCCAATAGTGTCTTCGTAAAGTTCAGCTATCTGTTTCGGATGTAGTTTATGAAATGACCCTTCGGTCGCGTGCGCTCACGGGGCTCACGCAGTTCCTGCTGACGCTCGCCGCCCTGTTGTTCGGCTCGGCCTGGTCACTCCGCTACTGGCAGGCTTGGGCTTTCTTGGCGGTCTTCGGGGCGTCGGTTACCGCGATCACGCTATACCTCCTCCAGAAAGATCCCGCGCTCCTCGAGCGACGGATGCGCGCCGGGCCCGGTGCGGAGAAGGAGAAGAGCCAGAAGGTCATCCAGGTCGTCGCGAACATCTTTTTTCTGGCGCTGATCGTAGTCCCGGGCCTCGACCACAGGTTTGGCTGGTCGCACGTGAGCGTTCCTGTCGTCTTGGCGGGCGATGGTCTGGTCCTGATCGGCCTCTTGACCGTCTTTCTCGTGTTTCGCGAGAACAGCTACACATCGGGCATCATTGAGGTAGCCGCCGACCAGCGTGTCGTCTCGACTGGTCCATATCGCATCGTTCGCCACCCGATGTACGCCGGCGCACTCGTCCTGATCTTCGGCATGCCTTTGGCCCTCGGCTCGACGTGGGGCCTCGTCTGGTGCCTCCCACTCGTGGCCGCAATCGTGGTGCGCCTCATCGACGAGGAGCGTTATCTTGTGCGACACCTCGCCGGCTATGCCGAGTATCGTGAACGGACCCGGTATCGCCTGATCCCCGGCCTTTACTGACGCTCCTGTGAATCGCACCCCCATTATCGCCTGGACGGTCGCCGCGACCTGCGTCGCATTCGTTCTCATCGCGTATTTGTTCGTCATCGGGGGGTTCATGCCGGCGAACGCCGACGCGAAGCCCTGGAAGATCGAGCGGTGGGCGGCGAAACGCTCGTTGCACGTGGCCATAGCGCGCGATACCAAGACCATGCATGGCCCCGCGACGTCGACCGATTCGGTCATGACCATGGGCGTGCGGCTCTACAAGACCAACTGCGCCGTGTGCCATGGCGCTTCCGATGCGAAGCGGTCGTCGGTCGCCGACGGCCTCTATGTGGAGCCGCCGCAGTTCGCCAAGGACGACGTCACCGATGATCCGATCGAGATGACATACTGGAAGATCACGCACGGCATCCGGTTCACCGGCATGCCATCCTATAGTAAGTCGCTGACCGACGACCAACGCTGGGCAATCGCCTCCTTCCTCCGGCACCAGGACTCGTTACCGCCAAATGCTATGGCGGCGTGGAAAACGATGCCGAGTGTCGCGGACAGCGCTTCGCACTGAGGCCAGGTATGACTCGCCATCTCGTCTGCTTTCTCGCCAGCCTGACGCTCGCTGCCGCCGCGGGCGCTCAGAATCCGTTCTTCCAGCCGAGCCCTTTGTTTGACCAGGCCCCGCCGTTCGACCGGATCCATGACGGCGATTACCAGCCAGCGTTGGAAGAGGGCATGCGGCAGCAACTGGCGGAGATACGCCAGATAGCGGAGCAGAAGCCGGCGCCGACGTTCGACAATACGATCGTCGCGATGGAGCGATCGGGAGCGCTCCTCACGCGGGCGTACAAGGTATTCAGCGCGATGACCGGCGCCAATACGGACGATACGCTCGAGCGCGCGCAGGCGGCCATGGCGCCCAAGCTCGCGGCGCATCGCGACGCGTTCTTTCTCAACGACAAGCTGTTTCGCCGGGTCGCCACGCTGTATGCGCGCCGCGATTCGCTCGGGCTGAACGCCGAGCAGCGGTTTCTGGTCGAGCGCTACTATCGGGACTTCGTGCGTGCGGGCGCGAAATTGGGCGAGCGCGACAAAACCCGCCTCAAAGCCTTGAACGCGGAAGAGGCGACGCTCTCGACATCGTTCCAGAAGAAGTTGCTCGCCGCGACGAAAGCGGGTGCGTTGGTCATCGATGATCGCCGTCAGCTCGACGGTATGAGCGACGCGGAGATCGCGGCGGTGGCCCAGGGTAGCAAATGGGCACTGAAACTTCAGAACACCACGCAACAGCCAGCGCAAGGGTCGCTCACCAATCGAGACGTACGGAAGCGGCTGTTCGATGCGTCTATCCAACGCGCCGAGCACGGCGACTCGAACGATACGCGTGCGGTGATCACGCGCCTCGCGCAGCTCCGCGCCGAGAAGGCGCAGCTACTCGGCTATCCCACGTTCGCGGCGTACGCGCTGGACGATGAGATGACCAAGACGCCCGAACGGGCGATCAAGTTGCTCAGCGATATTGCGCAGCCTGCGGTGGCAAAGGCGGGCGAGGAACAGGCGCGTATGCAAACACTCGCCGGGTTCGCGCTCGAACCGTGGGACTGGCAGTATTACGCCGAGCAGGTTCGCAAGAAAGATTATGCGATCGATGAATCGCAGATCAAACCGTACTTCGAGCTCGACCGCGTGTTGCACGATGGGGTGTTCTTTGCCGCGCACCAGCTGTATGGCCTGACATTTAAAGAACGAAAAGACATTCCCGTGTATCAGCCCGACGTTCGGGTATTCGAGGTGTTCGATACCGACGGGACGTCATTGGCGCTCTGGTATTGTGATTACTTCAAGCGCGACAACAAGGGTGGCGGCGCGTGGGAAGATACGTTTGTCGACGAGTCCGGGTTGCTCGGCACCAAAGCCGTCGTCTTCAACGTCGCGAACTTCACGAAGCCCGCGCCGGGCCAGCCCGCGTTGCTCAGTTACGGCGACGTGAACACCATGTTCCACGAGTTCGGCCACGCGCTGCACAGCATGTTCTCGCACGTGGTCTACCCCCGATTCAGTGGAACCGCGACGCCGACGGACTTCGTGGAGTTTCCGTCGCAGTTCAACGAGCACTGGGCACTCGAGCCGTCCGTCATGGCGAACTACGCCAAAGACTATCGCACCGGCGCGCCGATGCCGCAGGAGCTGGTCGACAAGATCAAGCGCTCGCGCACGTTCAACCAGGGCTTTGCGCTCACCGAATACCTTGAGGCGTCGCTCCTCGATCTCGCCTGGTACACGATCCCACCGGGCACCGCGACCGGCGACGTCGACGCATTCGAGGCCGCCGCGCTCGAGCGGTACCACGTGGCGGTCCACGACGTCCCGCCGCGGTATCGCTCGACGTACTTCTCGCACATCTGGGACGGCGGGTATTCGGCCGGATACTACGCGTATCTCTGGAGCGAGATCCTCGACGATGACGCGTACGCCTGGTTCGTCGAGCACGGTGGCCTGACCCGCGACAACGGGCAGCGGTTCCGCGACATGATCCTGTCGCGCGGCGGTACCATCGATGCCGGCGACATGTACCGTGCATTCCGCGGACGCGATCCGACCGTGGATGCGTTGCTCGAGAATCGAGGGCTCAAGACGACCACGCAGCCGTGAAGTTGCCCCCGGCGATCGAGCTGCTCCTCACGCCGACGGCGCTGGAAGAGATGCCGCGACTCCGGGAGGCCCTCGGCGGCGGTCCGCGTCTTTTCGTCAAACGCGACGACGTCATCCCGTTTGGGTTCGGCGGCAACAAGGTGCGGAAGCTTCAGTTCGTGGCCGCCGAGGCAGTCGCGCGCGGCGCCGACACGCTCGTCACCGTTGGCGGCATTCAGTCGAACCACGCGCGGGCGACCGCGGCGGTGGCGGCCCGTCTGGGCTTACGCTGCGTGATCATCGCCAACGGCACGAAACCCACGCGAGCGACCGCCAACGCTCTCCTCGACGAGCTGCTCGGCGCCGAAGTGGAATACATTCCCTCTCGCGCCGAGCGCGACGTCGCATCCAAGGCTGCACTGGACCGGCTCTCTCGCGAAGGGCGCCGGCCGTATTGGGTTCCGCTCGGTGCCTCGACGCCACTCGGTGCCCTAGGCTTTGTCCAAGCGATCAGCGAGTTGGTCGAACAGGGGATGCGCCCCGATGTCATCGTCCACGCAGCCTCATCGTGTGGCACGCAAGCCGGGCTCGTCGCCGGGTGCGCGCTGCATGGACTTCCGACGGAAGTCATCGGCGTAAGCGCGGACGACCCCGCTTCGGCTCTCTCTGCGCGCGTGCGGGATATCGTGGCCGGTGTCGGTGAGATGCTCGGCACACCGCTCGGCGAGCCCCGGTTCACGGTGACCGATGCCTATGTTGGCGACGGGTATGGTATTCCCACGGAGGCCTCGCGTGAGGCGCAGCGGCTGGCCGCACGCAGAGAGGCGATCTTCGTTGACAACACGTACACCGCGAAAGCCCTTGGTGCACTCATCCAATGGGTCAGAGAGGGGAGATTCAAGGCCGAGCAGACGGTGCTCTTCTGGCACACTGGTGGACAGGTAGGCCTCTTTGCGTGAATCTCTTCCGCGTCGCATCGGCCTCGTCGAGGCGCTCGCCGTCGTCGTCGGTACGACCATAGGGTCCGGGATTTTTCGATCCCCGGCGTCGATCGCGAATCGACTCCCATCGCCGACCGCGTTTATCGCTGTATGGATCGTGGGTGGCATCCTCGCGCTCTGCGGCGCCCTGACGCTCGCCGAGGTCGCCTCGGCCCTGCCGCGCACGGGTGGCATCTATGTCATGCTGCAAGAAGGATGGGGCGAGCTCGCCGGCTTTCTCTTCGGCTGGTCAGAGCTCGTCATGATCCGCGCGGCGGCACTCGGCGCCGTCGCGACGACGTTCGCCGAGTATGCCATACGACTCGTCGCGCCGGCGCACGGCGACTTGGTCCACATCGTCGCGGCGATCGCCATCGTCATCTTCGCGGCTCTCAATATCATTGGCGTCAAGTGGAGCACGATGCTCCTTGGCTGGACGACGCTGGCGAAATACGGTGCGCTACTCTTTATAGTCGGCGCGGCAATCTTCGTCGGTTCATCGAAGCCCAGCGGCCCGGCGCCGGCGCCGGTCGGGGCCGGAGCCGTGACGGCGAGTGCCTTTGGCATCGCGCTGGTCGCCGTGCTGTGGGCCTACGACGGCTGGGCCGACCTGAGCTTCATTGGTGGCGAAGTCACGACGCCGGAGAAGACTCTGCCCCGCGCCCTGATCGGCGGCACACTTGCCGTGATCGCGATCTACGTCGCCGCCAATTTCGCGTATATCGCCGTGCTCCCGATCAGCCGCATACAAACGTCGCCACTCGTCGCCGCAGACGTCGCGCAACAACTGGTAGGGAACTGGGGCGTGTCGCTCATCAGCATCGCGGTCGTACTGGCGACGATCGGGACGCTCAACGCGTCGTTGCTGACGACCCCGCGCATCTTCTTCGCGATGGCGGACGACGGCCTCTTATTCCGCGCCATCGCGGCAGTTCACCCGAAATACAAAACGCCCTATCGCGCGATCGGGCTGAGCGCTGCCCTCGGCGTCGCATTCGTCTTACTCCGCACATTCGACCAGCTCGCCGACACGTTCATCACGGCGATCGTGCCGTTCTATGCGCTGTCTGTCGCCGCGATCTTTCCGCTGCGCCGCCGCGCGACATACCAACCGCCCTATCGCGTGCCAGGGTATCCGATCGTCCCGGCCCTCTTCGTCTTGGCGACGCTGTATATCCTGGCGAGTGCCATCGCTGACCCGCGGACGAGATGGGGGACGGTGGCCGTGCTCGGCGGCGCGCTCGCCGGGATTCCCGTTTACTACATCGCGCGTCGTCATCGTCGATGATCGGCATCCTGGCGCTCGCTCTCTGCGCCGACTCGGCGATCAACTATTGCGCTCCGCTGGTGGCGACGCCTGACTTGGATAGCGTGACCGCGACCCTCGAGCTCATCGCGCCGTCTGGACCGTTCGATGTGCCGATGACGAAAGACGGGGTGTTCGACTACCAGCTCGCAATTAATGCCGAGGGCCTGCCGCCGGCTTCGTCGCTTGGGCCCTATACCGTATACGTCGCCTGGGCTACGTCGCTCACGATGGACAGCGTCGTCAAGCTCGGCGTCATCACGAACGGGCGAACCTCGCTTGGTGCGCTCGCGCGGAATCAGTTTCGGGTTCTAGTGAGCGCCGAACGTTCTCCCACCGTCGCGACACGACACGGGCGACTGGTCCTCCGAGGCGCCTCGCCGAGCGTGCGGCTATTGGCGCATCGGGATCTCTTCACCGTCATGCCCGGGACGATGGACATGACGATGCCGTCTCGCGACCCGGCATTGCCGGAGCCCCAGCCGTCGTCGATCCTGTCCTTGCACGATGGCGACACGCTTTCACTGGTCGCCGGTCTCGTGCGTGGCGGTTACAGTTACAACGGCCAATATCCCGGCCCACGCCTGCTCGTCCCCCGAGGCTCAGTCCTCATCGTGCGGTTCGAGAATCACATCGACCAGCCGACGACGATCCACTGGCATGGCGTCCGCGTCGACAACGCGTACGATGGTACGCAAGACCCGGTACCCGTCGGCGGCACGTTCACATATCGCGTGCATTTTCCCGACGCCGGCGTCTTCTGGTATCACTCGCATGTGAACGAGAGCCAACAAGTGGGCTCGGGCCTGTTCGGCAACATCATTGTCACCGACTCATCGCCGCGAGTAAACCAACAAGTTGCGCTCGCGATCCAAGATATCTCTACAGACCCCTTCGGGGGACATGCCCTCATGGGTCGCTTTGGCGACTCATTCCCGCATTACTCGCTGTCGATCCATCGCGGCGCCGTCGTACGGTTTCTCGTCACCAACGCCTCGAACGCGCGCACCTACAATCTGAGTTTCGGCGATGCCCCGATAAAGATCGTCGCCTCTGATCTCGGGGCGTTCGAGCACGAGACAATGGTCCCGAGTGTCCTGATTGCGCCTGCCGAGCGCTATACAATAGACGTGCGCTTTACGAAATCCGTTGTGTTGACCAATCGCGTACAGGCATTGAATCACTGGCTCGGTGTGTTTGCGCCGGAAGTCGATACGCTCGGCGCGGTTCGCGTCGATTCCGCGCCGGCTGTTCCCGATTATGCGGCCAGTTTTGCCCAGCTGGGGCGCCAGGACGAGTTGGCCGCGTATCGCCAGTATTTCGACCGCCCCGTCGACCACCGGCTGAATCTCGAGATGCGCCTGGCAACTATTTCGAACATGCTCACAGGCGCGTCTGTCCCAGTCGAGGTCAACGATGGCATGCCGGCGATGAACCGGATGCTTACGCCACGCGACGTCACATGGATTCTCCGGGACCCGGATACGGGTGCCGAGAACATGGATATTGCGTGGCGGTTCAAGGCCGGCACAGTCGCAAAGGTTCGCATATACAACGACGCGATCGGCCCGCATCCGATGGCGCACCCGATTCACGTGCACGGCCAGCGTATGCTTCTCCTCAGCCGCAACGGCGTGCCGAATGAGAACTTGGTCTGGAAAGACACGATCCTGATCCCGGCCGGCGAGGAGGACGATGTCTTGCTCGACCTCTCGAACCCGGGTCGTTGGATGCTGCACTGCCACATCGCCGAGCACCGCGCGGCGGGAATGATGATGATGTTCACGGTCGACTAAAGGAGGCGCTCATGCTGCCAGTTCTCGTCGCGTTACTCCAGTTCGTCAGCATCGACACGGCAACCGTCGCGCTGACCCACGCACGGGTCATCGATGGCACCGGCGCGTCGCCCCGATTGGACGTCACCATTGTGTTCGATCATGGCAAGATCAAAACCGTCGACCACGCCGCCGCCATCCCGGCGGGCGCGCTCGTGATCGATCTCACGGGCAAGACCGTGATCCCGGGGATCGTGGGCCTGCACGATCATATGTACTACGGCTCGTCGGTCACCGGCTCGCGGAGCATGTTGTCGAGCTACCCGAAGCTGTTCTTGGCGAGCGGCGTGACGACGATCCGCACGACCGGGAGCATCGATCCGTACCAGGAGCTCAACCTGCGGCACGCGATCGAGACCGGAAAGACCGTCGGCCCGCTGATCTTCCCGACCGGCCCATACCTCCAGGGTCCGGGCGTCGGACCAACCTGGATGCATCAACTCGGCACACCAGAGGATGCACGACGACTCGTGCGATACTGGTCTGAGGAAGGCGTCCCCTGGTTCAAGGCCTA
>Ga0210387_10001499_pt1 | contig 17676 bp, 15 predicted proteins | sample IncBWC7OmetaG_FD_160108 | JGI IMG/M metagenome (GOLD analysis project Ga0210387, IMG submission 160108) | Forest soil microbial communities from Barre Woods Harvard Forest LTER site, Petersham, Massachusetts, United States - Inc-BW-C-7-O ...
CCGCTTGGGCCCCAAGGACAACATTGGCGAGGGTAATCCGTACGGCGGAAACCTGCGGGTGGTCAACCGCGCCGAGTTGATTTTTCCGGTGCCCGACAAGTGGCGCAACGCCGCGCGCGTGAGCTGGTTCTACGACCTTGGCAACGTGTTCCAAACGGGCAACAAGGTTCAATTCCTGGGTCCCGATGACGTAACCCCGGTCACCTATCACTTCAGTTATGATAATCTGAAGAGATCGACTGGCGTTGCGGTACAGTGGCTTGCACCGTTAGGCCTGTTCCGATTTTCGTACGGTGTCCCATTGAATGCCTTGGTGGGCACCACAACCAGATTCGGCGACGAGACTGAACGTTTTCAATTTTCCATCGGTCAAGCGTTTTGACCCCAATTTGAGGTCTTAAGAGAGCAACATGTCGACTTTCAATCGCAGCATTCCCTTATTGGCACTCGGCCTGTGCGGACTTCTGGTCTCGCACCAAGCAAGCGCCGAGATGAAGATCGGCGTGGTGAATTTCCAGAAGCTGATGGAAGAGGCGCCGCAAGTCAAAACCGCCATGCAAGCGCTGCAGAATGAATTCGGCCCGCGTCAGCGGGAATTGGTGACGATGCAGAACGACCTGAAGGCGCGCGACGAGAAACTGGCGAAGGAAGCTGCGGTGATGGCGGAGGCTGACCGCGTCAAGGCCGAGAAGACGCTGCGCGATCAGCAGCGCGAGTTCTCCCGCAAGGGCGGCGAGTTCCAGGACGATCTGTCGACCCGCAAGAACGAGGAAATCGGCAAGGTACAGCGTTACCTAGTACAAGAGGTGCAGGCATATTCCAGCGCCCAGGGTTTCGACCTGGTGTTGGTGGAAAGCCTTTACTCCAAGCCAGGGCTCGACATCACCGCGCAAATTCTCGAGGTCCTGAAGTCCAAGCCCGCGAATATCTCCGGCGCCGGGGCGCCGAAGGCGCCGAGCGCGACGCCGCCGGCGAAGCCGCCGGGCGCGAAATAAGCGGCGTTCGCTAAACCTACCCCGCTTGAGTGGTGCGCGGGTGCAGACGGAATTCAGCCTCGGCGAACTGGCGGTGCGATTCGGGCTTACACTTCGCGGTGAATCCAGCCTGACGATTCGGCGTGTCGCGACTCTGTCGCGGGCGGATGCCGGTTCCTTGAGTTTCTTCACGAACTCGAAATACCGCAAGCAACTCGAGAGCACGGCGGCGACCGCGGTGCTGCTGGCGCCCACCGACTTGGCAATGTGCCCGGTTGCGGCGCTCATCGATTCGAACCCTTACCTCGCCTATGCGCGCATTGCCACGCTCATGTATCCGCAGCCGCCGCACGCGCCGGGCATACACGCCACGGCGGTCGTGGCAGGCACCGCCCGAATTGCCCCGTCGGCAAGCATCGGACCCTTGAGCGTCATCGAGGCGGACGTGCAGATCGGCGAGCGCGCATACGTGGGCCCGGGTTGCATCGTGCATCGAGGCACCCGCATCGGCGCCGACTCGCAGCTCACGTCGCACGTGACGCTGTATGCCGGCGTCTCCATCGGCGAGCGCTGTATTTTGCATGCCGGCGCCGTGGTGGGCGCCGACGGGTTCGGCTTCGCGCCGAATGCCGGGGTCTGGGTGAAAATACCTCAAGTGGGCAGCGTACGCGTCGGCGACGATGTGGAGATCGGCGCAAATACCACCATCGATCGAGGTGCTATAGACGACACGGTGATCGAGAACGGCGTCAAGCTGGACAATCAGATCCAGGTGGGCCACAACGTCATCATCGGCGCACACACCATCATTGCGGCCTGTACCGGGATCTCGGGCAGTACGGTGATCGGACAGCGCTGCATGATAGGCGGCATGGTTGGGTTTGCGGGCCATCTCAAGATTGCCGATGATGTGGAAGTCACGGGATGCACGCTGGTCAGTGCTTCGATCAAGCAGCCCGGGATTTATTCGAGCGGCATGCCCGCCGTGGAAGCACGGCTCTGGCGGCGTATGGTGGCTCATTTGCGGCGATTGGCTAAAAGGAACGATGATGGCGGAATCCGATAGGTTGGATATCGAGGCGATCATGCGGCAGTTGCCGCATCGATATCCCTTCTTGTTGGTGGATCGCGTGATGGAATGCGTGGCGGGCCAGCACGTCGTCGCACTCAAGAACGTGACCTTCAACGAGCCGTTTTTTCAAGGACATTTTCCGCATCGTCCGGTGATGCCGGGCGTGCTCATCATCGAGGCGCTGGCGCAGGCCGCCGGCATCCTGGCCTTCAAAACCGTCAAGGTCGTGCCGGATGTCAACACGCGGTTTTATTTCGTGGCCATAGATAATGCGCGATTCCGCAAGCCCGTCGAACCCGGCGACCAGCTCATTCTGCGAGTGAAGCTGAAGCGCGCCTTCAAGGGAATCTGGAAATTCGACGGCGTCGCCGAAGTCGACGGCAAGGAAGTGGCATCGGCCGAGATCATGGTGGCGCCGGAGACCAAGGCGCCGGCGGATACCAAAGCGGCGCCGCAGGGAGATGCGGGATGATCGACCCGCGGGCGGTGATTTCGCCGCAAGCGCAAATAGCGCCCGACGTGCAAATCGGAGCATTTACCATCATCGGCGCAGACGTCGTCATTGGCGCCGGCACTTGGATCGGTCCGCACGCCGTCATCAACGGGCCGACGCGCATCGGCGCGAACAACAAGATCTTCCAGTTCGCCTCGCTGGGCGATGCGCCGCAGGACAAGAAGTACAACGGCGAGCCGACCCGTCTCGAAATCGGCGACCGCAACGTGTTTCGCGAATCGGTGACGGTCAATCGCGGCACGACCCACGACAAGGGCGTCACTCACATCGGCGACGACAATCTGTTGATGGCGTACTCGCACGTCGCACATGACTGCCATCTTGGCAACCAAATAGTGATGGCGAATTGCGCCACCTTGGGCGGTCACGTCGAGATCGGCGACTGGGTGACCATGGGCGGCCTGTCGGCCGTACATCAACACACCAAGGTGGGGGCGCACTGTTTCATAGCCCACAATGCCGCCGTCACCCGTGACGTTCCGCCATATGTCATGGCGGTGGGGCGACCGGCCGTGCCGCACAGCGTCAACTCCGTGGGTTTGCAGCGCCGCGGTTTCACGCCCGCGCAAATTCTCAACATTCGCCGCGCGTACCGCCTGCTGTACCGTTCCGGACTGAAGCTCAAGGCCGCTATCGAGCAACTCGAGACAACGGCCCAAGTGCAGCCGGAAATCGCCCCTTTCGTCGCCTTCATCAAGCGCAGCTCACGCAGCATCGTTCGCTGACAATGGCGGCGTCCGGGTCGTTGCCGCTGCGAGTAGGCCTGGTGGCCGGGGAAGCGTCCGGCGACACGCTCGGGGCTGATCTCATACATGCGTTGCGCCGCCGCGCACCCAACGCGCAGTTCTTCGGTGTGGCCGGCCCCAAGATGCAGGCGGCGGGCTGCGAGAGCTGGGAGCCGGCGGAATCATTCGCCGTCATGGGTTTGTTCGATGTGTTGCGCGACCTGCCGCGCCTGCTGCGATTGCTCGCGCGGATTCGCCGCATGTTTCTGACGGCGCGGCCGGACGTTTTCATCGGCATCGACGCACCCGACACAAACCTTAGGCTGGCGCGCAGTCTGCACGCCGCCGGCATTCCCACGGTTCAGTATGTGAGTCCGCAGGTGTGGGCCTGGCGCCAGGGCCGCGCCCACAGCATGCGCAAGACGTTGGATCTCGTCCTGTGCCTGTTGCCTTTCGAGAAGCGCTTCTATGACGAGCATGGCATACGCGCGGAGTTCGTCGGTCATCCGCTCGCGGATGCGATTCCCGAGAGCATCGATCGTGAGGCGGCACGCGCCGTGCTCGGGCTCGATCCAAACTCCAGTGTGGTCGCATTGTTGCCGGGAAGCCGCCGCGGCGAAGTGGGGCGCCTGGCGGCGGACTTCGCGGCCACGGCTCGCTGGCTGGCCGCGCAGCGGCCGAACCTCGAGTTCGTGGCGCCCATGGCAAGCGCGGCGACGCGACAGATTTTTTCCGAAGTTCTGCTGCGCGAAGCCCCGGAACTCAAGGTGCGATTGATCGACGGGCAGGCCACCACTGCGTTGAGCGCCGCCAATGTGGTGTTGGTGGCCTCCGGTACCGCCAGCCTGGAGGCCGCTTTGTGCAAGCGTCCCATGGTGGTCGTCTACCGGCTGGGGGCCTTGACCGGCTGGCTGTTCACCAGGCTGAATCTGGTCAAATCCAAGTTTTTTGCGCAACCGAATCTACTTGCGGATAAGCGCGTGGTCGGCGAGTATTTTCAGCAGCAAATTGTCCCGGAGTCGATCGGAGCAGAGCTCTTGATGTGGCTTGACGATACCGAGAAGCGCAATGCCCTGGAGGCCGAGTTCTCCCGCATCCATGCTGATCTTAAGCGGGGTGCGGGCACGCGTGCGGCACAGGCCATTGTGGAATTGCTGAGTTCTCGCCGGGTCAAGGGATCGTTCGGTTGAGGCGAGTCGCCGGCATCGATGAGGCAGGCCGCGGACCTCTCGCGGGTCCTGTGGTCGCCGCGGCGGTGATCTTGAGGCCACGAAGACCCATCGACGGGGTTGCCGATTCGAAGGTCTTGACGCCCGAAGAGCGCTCGCGTTTAAGCGTCGCCATTAGACGTGATGCCCTGTGTTTCGGGATCGGCTGGGCCGACCACGCGGAAATCGATGCGTTGAATATTCTGCAGGCCACGTTTCTGGCGATGCGCCGCGCTCTGCTGGCCATGAGCATGACCCCCGACCATGTGCTGGTTGACGGGAACCAGCTGCCGCATTTGCATGGATTGGGAAAGGTGCTGACCGCGCGTGCCATCATTGGCGGAGATGCCAGCGAGCCCGCCATCAGCGCTGCCTCAATCCTGGCGAAGACCGCCAGAGATAGCTATATGAATCATATGGATACCGTATATCCTGCATATTGTTTCGCAAGTCACAAAGGCTATGCGACTCCCGATCACCAGCGCTTGCTGGCATTGCATGGCCCGTGTCCTTTGCATCGGCGTTCATTCGAGCCTGTGCGGCTCGCCTTGCGGTACGAATCTTGAGCACCTTCGTCCACCTTCGACTGCATACCGAATATTCGCTGCTGGATGGGATTGTGCGCGTGCCGGAATTGATGGCGGCCGTTGCAGCATCGGCCATGCCGGCGGTGGCATTGACCGATCAAAGTAATTTGTTCGCCATGGTGAAATTTTATAAGGAAGCCCTCGCTGCCGGTGTCAAGCCGCTGATCGGCGTGGATGCGTGGATACGCGAATCCGGCGATCGCGCCGCGCCCTCGCGCATCGTGTTTCTTTGCCAGGATCTCGAAGGCTACCGACATCTGACGCAGTTGGTCACCCGTTCGTTTTTGGAAGGTCAGCAACGCGGCGCCCCCATGCTGGACCGTAGCTGGATCAGCCGCGAGATATTGCAGGGATTGATCGTGCTCTCGGGAGGCGCCGAGGGCGACATCGGACAGGCCATCGCGCGCGGCCGCGAGGACGACGCGGCGCGCTGTCTTGCGCGTTGGCAGGCGCTGTGCGGCGATCGCTTTTATCTCGAGGTACAGCGCACCGGGCGGGCGGGCGAGCAGGTGTATTCCGAAGCCGTCATGGATCTTGCGCAGTCGCACGGTGCGGCGGCGGTGGCTACCAACGATGTACGTTTCCTGACGCGTGCCGAGTTCGAGGCACATGAGGCGCGAGTGTGTATTCATGACGGCGCGCAGCTCGCGGACAGCAGGCGTGCGCGCCGTTATTCCGAAGAGCAGTATTTGAAGTCGCCGACCGAAATGACGGAGCTTTTTGCCGACGCGCCGGAGCTCCTGGCGAACAGCGTGGAAATCGCCAAGCGCTGCTCGCTGGAGATTCGTTTGGGCGCCTCCATGCTCCCGGCCTACCCGGTGCCGGCCGGTTCGACCACCGAGGCGTTCCTGCGCGAGGAATCCCAACTAGGCTTGAATTTGCGTCTCGCCGCGTCCGCGGTGCTGGCCATTGACAGCACGGCGCCGGCGACCTACGGCGCCCGCTTGAGTCTCGAACTCGATGTGATTTGCGCCATGGGATTCGCCGGCTATTTTCTGATCGTCGCGGATTTCATTCGCTGGGCGCGGCAAAACGGCGTGCCGGTCGGTCCGGGAAGAGGCTCGGGGGCCGGATCGTTGGTGGCCTATGCGTTGGGCATCACGGACTTGGATCCCATCGAGCACGACCTCCTGTTCGAGCGCTTCTTGAATCCCGAGCGCGTGTCGATGCCCGACTTCGATGTGGACTTTTGCATGGACGGGCGCGATCGGGTCATCGAGTACGTGGCCAACAAATACGGCCGCGATCGTGTGTCGCAAATCATCACCTACGGCACCTTGGCCGCCAAGGCGGTGGTGCGCGATGTGGGCCGCGTGCTCGGACATCCCTACGGTTATGTGGACAAAATCGCCAAGCTGATTCCATTGGAAATCGGCATGACGCTCGACAAGGCGCTCGAGCAGGAAGAAGAACTCAAACGCCTGTACGACACCGAGGCCGAGGTTCACGAACTGATCGATCTTGCGCGCACGCTCGAAGGTCTTGCACGCAACGCCGGCACGCATGCGGGCGGGGTGGTCATCGCGCCGTCAGTGTTGACGGATTTCACGCCGCTCTACTGCGAAGAGGGCAGCAGCACGCCCGTGACCCAGTTCGACAAGGACGACGTCGAAGCCGCAGGCCTGGTCAAGTTCGACTTTTTAGGGCTGCGAACCCTCACCATCATCGATTGGGTGGTACGCGACATCAATGTGGAACGCGCCGCCGCACAGGAAGCGCCGCTGCAAATGAGTGCTCTGCCCATGGACGACGCGGCGACTTACGCGCTGCTCAAGAGCACCAAAACCACAGCGGTATTTCAGCTGGAATCACGCGGCATGAAGGACCTCATTCGCCGCCTGCAGCCCGATCGATTCGGCGACATCGTGGCGTTGGTGGCGCTGTTCCGCCCCGGGCCGCTGCAATCGGGCATGGTCGAAGACTTCATCGCGCGCAAGCATGACACCACCGGCGCGACCATCGACTATCTGCACCCGGACTTGAAGCCCGTGCTGGCGGCGACCTACGGCGTCATCCTCTACCAGGAACAGGTGATGCAAATCGCGCAGATCCTGGCCGGCTACACCCTGGGCGGCGCCGATCTATTACGCCGTGCCATGGGCAAGAAAAAAGCCGAGGAAATGGCCAAGCAGCGTTCGGTGTTCGTCAGCGGCGCCGTGGCGCGCGGCGTGCGCGAGGCACAAGCCACGCATATTTTCGATCTCATGGAAAAGTTCGCCGGCTACGGCTTCAATAAATCGCATTCGGCCGCGTATGCGCTGCTGTCTTATCAAACCGCGTGGCTCAAGGCTCACTATCCGGCCGCCTACATGGCGGCGGTGCTGTCGTCGGATATGGACAAGACCGACAAAGTCGTCACGCTGATCGACGAGTGCACCGGCATGGGCCTGCGGGTGCTGCCGCCCGACGTGAACGCCTCGGTGTATGCATTTCGGGTGGCGGATCTTTCCGCCATTCGCTATGGCATGGGCGCCATCAAAGGCGTGGGTGCCGCGGCGGTCGAGGCCATCATCGAGGAGCGCGAGAAAAACGGGCCCTTCGAGAGTCTGCCTGATCTTTGCCGACGCATTGATTTGCAGCGAGTCAATCGCCGCGTGTTTGAGGCATTGATCCGTTCGGGAAGCCTGGATCTGATCGGGCCCAACCGCGCCACGCTGACCGCGGAACTGGACCGCGCCATGCATTTGGGCGAACAGAATTCGCGGGCCACGAGCGTGGGGCAAGTGGACCTTTTCGGTTTGAGCGCCGCGGAGAACGCCGTGGTGGCGGAGTGGCCCGAGGCGCAGCGTCTCGCCGGCGAGCGCGAGACGTTGGGGCTTTTCTTGAGCGGGCACCCGATTACGCCGTACGAACCGGATTTGAAATTCTTGGTGAGCGCGCGCTTGGCCGACGTCGGCGGCCCCAGGCCACCCGTGCCGTTGGATGGGGCACGATCGTGGGTTGCCGGCAAGCCCGCCACCGTCGCGGGCCTGGTTTTGGAAATCCGCCGCCGGCCAAATCGCGTGACGTTGATTTTGGACGATCGCAGTGCGCGACTCGAAGTGAGCTTGTACGAAGAGGTTTTTCAGCAACATCGCGATATCATCGTCAAGGATGCCATTTTGATCATCGACGGCACGCTGCGCTTCGATGACTTCATCGAGGCGTGGCGTCTGCAGGCAAAGTCTTTGATGGATATAGACCGCGCCCGCGAGCGCTTTGCACGCCGTCTGTGGCTGAGGTGGCCGGCGGAATTCGACGGTCCCCAGGGGCTTAACCGCTTCGAGCAGTGTTTAAAGCCTTATTTGCGCGGTCCTTGCGGCGTCAGTGTGGCGGTGAATCGCGACGAATACAGCGGCCGGGTTAATCTATCGGACGCCTGGTCGGTGCGGCCCACCCGCGAACTGCTGGACCGCCTTTCAGCGATGGTCGGCCGCGACGGCTGGTATTTAGTGTATGGTCCGCGAAATGATGCGCGCGGCGAGGAAACGAGCTCATGGCGATGAATTTTCTGGAATTTGAACAGCCGATTGCAGAACTCGAGGCGAAGATCGAGGAACTGAAGTTCATCGGCACGGACGCAAGCGTGAACATCTCCGAGGAGATCAAACGCCTGCAAACCAAGAGCCGTGCGCTGACCAACAGCATTTTTGCGAACTTGACGCCCTGGCAAATCACCGAACTGGCACGCCATCCGCAAAGACCCTACACGCTCGATTACATCTCGATGATTTTCAGCGACTGGCAGGAGCTGCACGGCGATCGAATGTACAGCGATGATCTGGCGATCGTCGGCGGCCTGGCGCGCATCGAAGGTGTGCCGGTGATGCTCATCGGTCAGCAGAAGGGCCGCGACACCAAGGAGCGGGTGCGGCGCAATTACGGCATGCCGAAGCCCGAAGGGTATCGCAAGGCGCTGCGCTTGATGAAAATGGCGGAACGCTTTCGCATCCCGGTGGTGACGTTGATCGATACGCCCGGCGCCTATCCGGGCATTGGTTCCGAGGAGCGCGGTCAAAGCGAAGCGATCGCGCGCAATTTATTCGAGATGTCGAATTTAGCCGCTCCTATCCTGAGCATCGTCATCGGCGAGGGTGGTTCCGGCGGGGCGCTCGCCATTGGCGTTTGCGATTACCTGGTCATGCTGCAGTTCAGCGTGTATTCGGTCATCACGCCGGAAGCCTGTGCATCAATTTTGTGGAAGAGCACCGAGAAGAAAGAGATCGCGGCCGAAGCCATGGGCGGCACCGCGGAACGGCTGTTCAAGTTAGGTCTGGTCGATGAAGTTCTCAAGGAACCTCACGGCGGCGCGCACCGGGATCCGCAGGCCATGGCGGAAACCATGAAGCAAAGCATCATCAAGAACTTGGCCACGCTGCGCAACCAGCCGGTCACGCAATTGCTCGATGCGCGTCAGGCCCGCCTCCGCGGCTTCGGCGTGTTTCGCGACGCCTAGGGGATGAGTTTCTCCGCGGCATCGCTGCGCGCGGCACTTGAATTCCATGTTCCGACCGGCGCCAGCGGCCTGGTCGTTGCCTTGAGCGGCGGCGCGGATTCGTCGGCGCTGCTTGCCGCCGCAGCCGCACTCGGCGGCAGTTTTCGCGACTTGCCGCTGCGCGCCGTGCACGTCGATCATGGTTTGCAACCGGCACATGCGGAATTTCGCGAGGCTTGCAAGTCGCTGTGCGAGCATTTGGGCGTTGCGCTCAGCGTCATCCGCATTTCGATCAACGCGCTCGCGGGCGAGTCGCTCGAAGCAGCTGCCCGCGATGCCCGCTACGCGGTGCTAGAGGCCCAGCTCAAGCCTCGTGAGTGTCTGCTGACCGCGCATCATCGGCGCGACCAGGCCGAGACGCTGCTGCTGCAGGCGCTGCGTGGTGCCGGTGTCAAAGGCTTATCCGCGATGCCGGTGTGCCGCGCCTTCGGGGCGGGATGGCACGTGCGTCCGGTGTTGGACGTGCCGCAAAGCGAGCTGACGCAGTTCGGCGCGCCACTGGCAACGCCTTGCGTAATGGATCCCATGAACGACGACCTGCGCTTCGACCGCACGTACCTGCGCCGCCTGGTGTGGCCGGTCATTCAGCAGCGCTGGCCCGGCGTCGATGCGGGCTTGGCGCGCGCGGCGAGGCACATGGCGGAAGCTCAGGAACTGCTTGACGCCACCGGCGAAGCGGATCTGGCCCGTCTGCGCGACGGCGAGGCACTGTCTGTGCCCGGGTTACGGGCGTTGACGCACGCTCGACGCTTGAATGCGGTTCGTCACTGGTTGAATCTCGCCGGCGCGGAGGCTCCATCGGCGGCGCGCATCGGCGAGGCACTGCGGCAGGTGCTTGATGCTGACGCCGATCAGCTGCCGTCAATTGTATGGGGCGAACTCGCTTTGCGGCGCTATCGACACCGGCTGTTCCTGAGCGTCGCGGATCCGCCGCGATTGGCGGATGAACGGCTTTTGCCGGCCGCCGCGGGGGCGCAGCTCGATCTGGGGCCGAACCTTGGCGCCTTGAGGCTGGTCGCGCAAAGCGGCGGCCTTGCGGCTGACAGCTTGCCGCCCAGCCTCCTCGTGCGCCGCCGCGCAGGCGGCGAGACATTGAAACCCGCACGCTCCGCCAGGACGCAGAGCGTGCAGCACCTGTGTCAAGCGCTCGGCGTACTGCCCTGGATGCGGGATGCACTGCCCTTGGTCTTTGCGGGCGACGCCCTGGTCGCGGTCGCCGACTTGTGGGTGGACGCTCGCTGGTGTGCCGCCGCCGGCGCACCCGGGCTGGCCGTCGAGTGGCGCGATGCCCCCATTATTGTTTAACTCGATTGTCGAGGCTGCCGCGATCTGGTAACCTGAATTCCCGTCGAATTCCCATTCTCCTTTTGGCTTCGTTTGACTGTCCGCTTCAAGTTTGCATCAGCGGCAGCCAAACGTTTAATCGGCGGTGACTCAACATGACTCGATTCGTATTTGTCACCGGCGGCGTGGTTTCCTCGCTCGGTAAAGGCATCGCCTCGGCCTCTCTCGGCGCCATCCTCGAAGCGCGGGGCCTCAAAATCAGCATGGTGAAGCTCGATCCCTACATCAACGTGGATCCCGGCACCATGAGCCCGTTTCAGCACGGCGAAGTGTTCGTCACTTCCGACGGCACCGAATCGGATCTTGATCTTGGCCACTATGAGCGCTTCGTACGTACCACGACGGGACGCAACAGCAACTTCACCACGGGAAGAATCTACGAGCGAGTCATCGCCAAAGAGCGGCGCGGCGATTATCTCGGCGCCACCGTGCAGGTCATTCCGCACATCACCGATGAAATCAAGCACCGCATCCGCTTGGGCGCCGGCGAATCCGATGTCTGCATGGTTGAAATCGGCGGCACCGTCGGCGATATCGAATCGCTGCCGTTTCTCGAAGCCATCCGCCAAATGGGCGTCGAATTAGGGCGCGACAAGGTGCTGTACATGCACTTGACGCTGGTGCCGATACTGGGCGGCGCGGGCGAAATCAAGACCAAGCCCACTCAGCATTCGGTCAAGGAGCTTCGCGGCATCGGCATTCAGCCGGATATTTTGTTGTGCCGTTGTTCGCAAACGCTGCCCGACGAGCAGCGCCGCAAGATCGCCTTGTTCACCAATGTCGAGGAGCGCGCGGTGATATCCGCCGTGGACTCCGATGACATCTACAAAATCCCGCTGCTGTTGCACGAACAGGATCTGGACGACATCGTCGTCGACAAATTGCGCCTGGACGCGCCGCCCACGGATCTTTCCGAATGGCGGGCAGTGGTTGCCGCCAAGCAGAATCCCGAAGCCGTGGTCGACATCGGCATGGTCGGCAAGTATGTCCAGATTCGCGATTCCTATATCTCGCTGAACGAGTCGCTGATGCACGGCGGCATCAAGACTCGAACGCGCGTCAACATCCATTATTTCGAGTCGCAGGATATCGAGCGTTCGGGTGCCGCGGTGCTGCAGAACATGGATGCCATTTTGGTGCCCGGCGGATTCGGCGACCGCGGCATCGAAGGAAAAATTCAAGCCATCCGCTTTGCCCGCGAGAACCGTATTCCGTATCTCGGCATTTGCCTAGGGATGCAGCTCGCCATCATCGAATACGCGCGCAACGTGCTGGCGCTCAAGGGCGCCAACAGCACCGAGTTCGATCGCGCGACCAATCACCCGGTGATTGCGCTCATCACCGAATGGCAGGATTTGGAGCGCGGCCAACAGGTGCGCGATGAGAAATCGGACTTGGGCGGCAGCATGCGCCTCGGGGCGCAAGAGGCGAAACTGGTCGCCGGCTCATTGGCGCGGTCCTTGTACGGCAAGGAGTCGATTTTCGAACGCCACCGTCATCGCTATGAATTCAACAATCACTACCTCGAGGAGTTGCGCGCGGCGGGCATGAGCTTCTCCGGCTCCTACGCCGATGGCTTGGTGGAATTCATCGAATTACGCAGTCATCCCTGGTTCGTGGCCAGTCAATTCCATCCGGAATTCACCTCCACCCCGCGTGACGGCCATCCGCTGTTTGCGGGTTTCATACGCGCCGCGCGCGAATATCGCGCTTCGCTGCAACCGGGCCGCGCTACGGCATGACCTTTAAGCTCGACGCATGAAGCTCGCTTCCTTCGAAGTGGGACAGGCACGGCCGTTCTTTCTCATTGCCGGTCCCTGCGTCATCGAGAGTGAGGGCCTGGTGCTCGATGTGGCCGGACGCCTGAAGGAGATGACCGGCGCACTGGGCATCCCCTTCATATTCAAAGCCTCTTTTGACAAGGCCAATCGATCCTCGCGTGCGAGCTTTCGTGGTCCCGGCATAGAACACGGCCTCAAGGTCCTGGCGCTGGTGCGCAAGCAGATCGGCGTTCCGGTTTTGACCGACGTGCACGAGGACACGCCGCTCGCCGAAGTGGCCGCGGTGGTCGATGTGTTGCAAACGCCTGCTTTTTTGTGCCGCCAGACCAATTTCATCGTTGCCGCCTCCTCACAAGGCAAACCGGTGAACATCAAGAAAGGCCAATTTCTCTCGCCCTGGGAAATGCAGAACGTGGTCGACAAGGCGCGCTCCACCGGCAACGCGCAAATCATGGTGTGCGAGCGCGGTTTTTCTTTCGGCTATAACAATCTGGTTTCCGACATGCGCTCCCTGGCCATCATGCGGGGCACGGGTTGCCCGGTGGTATTCGATGCCACGCACTCGGTGCAGCTGCCCGGAGGTCAAGGCGCCTCGTCGGGCGGTCAGCGTGAATTCGTTCCGGTGCTGGCGCGTGCCGCAGTGGCGGCGGGGGTGGCCGGCATATTCATGGAAACCCACCCGAATCCGGCTGAGGCATTGTCGGACGGTCCGAATGCGTGGCCGCTGGATCGCATGAAATCACTGCTGGCGACCCTGGTCGAACTGGACCGGGCCGTGAAGAAGCAACCCTTCGAGGAATCATTGCTATGAGTCGCATCACCGATATTCTCGGGCGTGAAATCATCGATTCGCGCGGCAATCCCACGGTCGAGGCCGATGTGCTGCTCGACTCGGGGCTGCGCGGGCGCGCCGCCGTTCCCTCCGGCGCATCCACCGGCTCGCGCGAGGCGGTTGAACTGCGCGACGGCGACATGCGCCGCTTCGGCGGCAAGGGCGTGCTCAAGGCCGTAGCGGCGGTCAATGGGCCGATCCGCGACGCGCTCATGGGCGCCGACGCTCAAGATCAAGCGGCGCTCGATGCGAAAATGATCAGCCTGGACGGCACGGCCGCCAAGTCGAAGCTGGGCGCCAATGCCATTTTGGCGGTGTCGTTGGCGGCGGCCCACGCTGCCGCAACCGACCAAGGATTGCCGCTGTATCGTCATCTGGCGCGCAGCGGGGACCTAACCTTGCCCGTGCCCATGATGAACATCATCAACGGCGGCGCCCACGCCGACAACAGCGTGGATATTCAGGAGTTCATGATTCTGCCCATCGGCGCGCCCTCCTTGTCGGAGGCGATACGCTACGGTGCCGAGGTGTTCCACACGCTGAAAAAGGTGTTGCATGCTCAAGGGCTGAACACGGCCGTGGGCGACGAGGGCGGATTCGCACCTGATCTGCCGTCCAATGAAGCGGCCCTAACGATCATATTGGAAGCGATCGACAAAGCAGGTTACCGCGCCGGCAAGGATATTTATTTGGGGCTCGATGTGGCCAGCAGCGAATTTTTCAAAGACGGCGTATATGAGCTCGAATCCGAGGGACGCAAATTCACCTCGTCCGAGTTCGCCGATTATTTGGCGGGATTGGTGGCGAAATATCCCATCGTGACCATCGAGGATGGCATGAGCGAGGGCGACTGGGATGGTTGGGCGACGCTGACGCGCAAACTGGGCGGCAAAATACAGTTGGTGGGAGACGATTTGTTCGTGACGAACACCAAGATTTTTGCCGAAGGCATTGCCAAAAAAATCGCCAACGCGATTCTCGTCAAGCCGAATCAAATCGGCACGTTGACGGAAACCTTGGCGGCCATCGACATGGCATTCAAGGCGAAATATGCCGCCGTGGTTTCGCATCGTTCGGGGGAAACCGAGGACGCCACCATCGCGGATATCGCGGCGGCCACCACCGCCACCCAGATCAAAACCGGTTCCATGTCACGCTCGGATCGAATGGCCAAATACAATCAGCTGCTGCGTATCGAAGGCGAACTCGGCTCGAAGGCGGGTTATGCGGGAGTGCGCGCGTTATCGGTACCAATCTCTTAAGACTTCGTGCTAAGCTCCTGTCCCCATGAGGATTTTCGCGGCAATCTTGGCGGCGGCAGTGATCCTGCTGCAGTATCGCCTGTGGGTCTCCGACCAAGGCATGCGTGAGGTTTCACGTCTCGAGGCTTCGGTGGCCGCACAGAAGTCGGCCAACCGCGAGCAGCGGGACCGCAACCGGCAATTGAGCGCCGAGGTAACAAATCTAAAAGGCGGTTTGACTGCGCTCGAGGAGCGCGCGCGCAGCGAGTTGGGAATGGTCGGCGCCAGCGAAACCTTTTACCAAGTCGTGAACGCAAGCACTCCTGCTCCGCCGGCGCCCGCTGCCCCCGTCACCGCTCGCGCGGAATGATCGCGCCCGCAACGCGCCGCATCTGGGCGATTGTTCCCGCCGCCGGCCGCGGCGAACGATTCGCTTCCGAGGCGCATCCGCTTCCCAAACAATACACGGCGCTGCTCGGTGCCAGCGTGCTCGAATGGTCGTTGCGCGCGTTGCTCGCCGAGAAGCGCGTGCATGCCATCGTCGTGGTGCTGTCGGCGGGTGATGAGCATTGGCCCGCACTGGCCGCCAAGCTGAATTCGCCCAAGCTATTGACCGCGATCGGCGGGGCACAGCGCCATGATTCGGTCATGAATGGCCTCGACTTTCTGATGTCGCAGGCGGACGCTGAGGACTGGATATTGGTGCACGATGCGGCGCGGCCGTGTTTGAGCGGCACCGACTTGAGCGCGCTGATCGATGTGCTCGGCGCCGTCGAGGGCGCCGTATTGGCGACGCCGGTGGTCGACACCGTGAAACGCGAGACCGCCGGTGACATCGAGACTGTCGATCGCACCGGGCTATGGCGCGCGCTCACCCCACAGGTGTTTGCGTTTGCACAATTGCGCGATGCGCTGCAGGACGCAGCTCGCACCGCGGTGGCGGTCACGGATGAGGCGCAGGCGCTCGAGCGGATGGGCGTACGAGCCACTCTGGTACGCGGATCGCCATTCAATATCAAGATTACGCGTACCGAGGATTTGACGTTGGCGGCGAGGATATTAAAAATGACGCAGGGCGCACAGCTGCGAATTGGCCAGGGTATGGACGTTCACTCGTACGGCGAGGGCGATCACGTCGTACTCGGCGGCGTGCGCATCGCGCACACCCAAGGGATCATCGCGCACTCCGACGGCGATGTGGTCATACACGCCTTGTGCGACGCTCTGCTGGGCGCCATGGGGGACGGCGATATCGGCCAGCATTTTCCGGATACGGACCCGCGCTACCGGGGCGCCGACAGCCGGGTGTTTCTGCGGGTGGTGGCCGAGCGCATGCAGGCGGCGGGATTGCGATTGGTGAATGCCGACGTTACCGTCCTGGCCGAAGTGCCGCGCATTGCCGTGCATCGCAGCGCGATGGCGGCAAATCTCGCGGCCGACCTCAACGTCTCGGCGCAGCTCATCAACATCAAGGCAACCACGACCGAGCGGCTGGGATTTATCGGTCGCAAAGAAGGCTTGGCCGCCTTGGCCTCAGTACTGCTGTCGCAGTAATGCTGCGCCGGCGTTGCGACTAGCCACGAAGCAATACGTAGACCGCGCCGGTGCCCCCGTCGATCGCGCGCGCGGAGCTGAACGCCATGACGTCGGTATGCCGGCGCAGCCATAGGTCCACGGCTGTTTTCAACACCGGACCGCGCGCGCCGGAGCGATAACCCTTGCCGTGAATGATTCTCACACAGCGTCGCCCGCCATCGCGGCTGCGCGCGAGAAATTCGACCAGCCGATCGCGGGCGGCCGTTTGCGTCAGACCATGAAGGTCAAGCTCATCCTCGGTGGGATACAACCCCCGCTTCAGCCGGCGCATGACTTGAGAGCGAACGCCGGAACGTTGATAGGACAGCGCCGCGGCCGCGGCGTCAGGCGGCGACACGGCCTGCAGAGGCATGAGTAAATCGAGATGCTCTGCGGCGTCGAGCGCCGCTTTGCGTATTCGCGCCCGCGGTTTGGGTTTGGCGAGACCTGAGGCCTGAGGAGTTTGCAACAATGGTTTCACATCCTGGACCGCCGCCCGAAACATCTCGTCAATCGAAGCATCCGGCTCGCCGCCTGGTGGGGGAAAACGTTGCTTGCCCATGGGAGAATATGTCCGCGCGAGGTTTCCAGCGTTACAGTATAGTCCGCACGGCGACACCCGCCAGCATGGCGCAGACTGTTAATCAGTGAAGATCCTTCTTTCCAATGACGATGGCTATCGCGCCGAGGGACTCGCGGCGCTCGGACAGGCGATGAGACCGTTGGGCGAGCTGACCATCGTGGCTCCCGACAGGAATCGCAGCGGCGCCAGCAACTCGCTGACTCTCGACGTACCGGTGCGCGCCGTGCGCTACGAAAACGATGCCTACTACGTCAATGGCACGCCCACCGATTGCGTGCATTTGGCGATTTCGGGACTGTTCGATTTTGAACACGACATCGTGGTCTCGGGCGTGAACGACGGCGCTAATCTCGGCGATGACACGCTCTATTCGGGCACGGTGGCCGCGGCCGTCGAGGGCCGTTTCCTAGGCCTGCCCGCCATCGCCGTGTCATTGTGTTTAACGCCCGATAGTCCGCGCAATTTTGCCAGCGCCGCGCGCGTCGCGGCGCAATTGGTGCAACGCATGTCGCGGCTGCCGCTGCCCGGACCGGACGAGGGCGCTGTGATCCTCAATGTCAATGTGCCGGATCTGCCCGAGGGACAGTTGCGCGGCACGAAGGTGACCCGGCTCGGCAGCCGGCATCGAGCCAAACCCATCGTGAGAGCCACGGATCCCCGAGGCCGCGAGGTTTATTGGGTGGGGAACGCAGGCGCTGGTCAGGATGCGGGGCCGGGTACCGATTTTCATGCGGTTGCCGAAGGCTACGCATCCATTACTCCGCTG
>Ga0210387_10001501_pt1 | contig 17659 bp, 15 predicted proteins | sample IncBWC7OmetaG_FD_160108 | JGI IMG/M metagenome (GOLD analysis project Ga0210387, IMG submission 160108) | Forest soil microbial communities from Barre Woods Harvard Forest LTER site, Petersham, Massachusetts, United States - Inc-BW-C-7-O ...
GGCCGACCCGACGGCGCCCCGCCCCAGGTAATCGCCGGCGGCGGCGCAGATGTTGTGGTCGACTGGATGCCGTCCGCGCTGGCCTCGCGCGAAAAGGGCGTGCCGCTGGTCAACATATCGCAGACCTTCAAGAGGAGTGGGCTGGAGCTGACCTGCCGCGCCGACACCGGCATCAAGAAGCCGACGGACCTCAAGGGCAAGACCGTCGGCATCTGGTATGGCGGCAACGAATACCCGTTCCTCTCCTGGATGTCGAAGCTCAACTACAAGACCGACGGTTCGACCGGCGGCGTCAAGGTGATCAAGCAGGGCTTCAACGTCGACCCGATCCTGCAGAAGCAGGCCGACTGCGTCTCCACCATGACCTACAACGAATACTGGCAGGTGATCGATGGCGGCTTCAAGCCGAGCCAGCTGGTCGTCTTCAAATACGAGGACGAAGGCGTCGCGACCCTGGAGGACGGCCTCTATGTGCTGGAGAAGAACCTGAAGGATCCCGCCTTCGTCACCAAGATGGCGAAATTCGTGAAGGCGTCGATGAAGGGCTGGGAATATGCCAAGGCGCATCCGGACGACGCCGTGAAGATCATCCTTGCCGCGGACTCGACCGGCGCCAAGACCGAAAAGGACCAGAAGCGCATGATGGGCGAAGTCGGCAAGCTGCTCGGCGACGCCGACGGCAAGCTCGACGTCAAGGATTACGACCGCACCGTGGCGACGCTGATGTCGGGCGGCTCGGACCCCGTCATCACCAAGAAGCCGGAAGGCGCCTACAGCTTCGCGATCTATGAGGCGATGAAGAAGTGAGAAAACAGTAACGCGTATCTCAGGACGGGATATCCATCCCGTCCTCTTCCTTTGCGATGACAAAACGCTCAGACCGGACCGCGCCGCCGGCCACGGCCTGGATCGTGATCAATGGCCGCGCCGATCGCGAATGCTCGCTCCTGGACGTCTCTCCTGCGGGCGCGAAGATAGTCGTCCAGGACGGCTTGGGCATGCCCGACCGTTTCGAGCTCGCCCTGTTTCGGGCGCTCGACAAGCGGCGCAAATGCGAGGTGATCTGGCGGCGCGGCAAGATGCTCGGCATCAGATTCGTCTCGTAGATGTTCTTGCGATACGATCGACGGCAAGAGTAACCACACTTCACACGCGGAGGACAAAGATCAGCACCATGACAGCAGACAGCATCCATCTCGTGAGCCATCCTCTGGTGCAACACAAATTGTCGCTGATGCGCGACCGCGAGCGCTCGACCAAGGGCTTTCGCGAACTCCTGAACGAGATCGGCATGCTCCTGTGTTACGAGGTCACCCGCGACCTGCCGCTGGAGATGGTCGACATCGAGACGCCGATCGCGCCGATGAAAGCGCCGCAGATCGCGGGCAAGAAGCTGACACTGGCCCCGATCCTGCGCGCCGGCGTCGGCTTTCTCGACGGCATGCTCGCCCTCATTCCTTCCGCCCGTGTCGCCCACATCGGGCTTTATCGCGATCCGAAGACGCTGGAAGCCGTGGAGTATTACTTCAAGGCGCCGCAGGATTTGTCCGACCGCACCGTGATCCTGATGGACCCGATGCTGGCGACGGGAAATTCGGCTTGCGCAGCGGCCTCGCTGTTGAAGGATCGCGGCGCCAGAGACATCCGATTTGTTTGCCTGCTGGCCGCGCCGGAGGGAATTGCGCAATTCCAGGAGCTGCACGCTGACATCCCGATCTGGACCGCCGCGATCGACGAGAAGCTGAACGACCACGGCTATATCGTGCCGGGCCTTGGCGATGCCGGCGATCGGATGTTCGGTACGAAGTGAGCCGCCGACAGCTAGCCGCTGCCATAGCGGTCGAGCGTAAGCTCGTCCGTCGATATCTCCGCCTTGCGCTGAAGCAACAGGTCCGTCATGACGCGACCCGCCCCGCACGCCATGGTCCAGCCCAGGGTGCCGTGACCCGTGTTGAGATAGAGGTTGGCATATCGCGTCTTGCCGATGATGGGAGGGCCATCTGGGGTCATCGGGCGCAGGCCGCTCCAGAACAGCTCCTGCTTGAAATCGCCGCTATCGGGAAACAAATCCCGCAGCGATCGCTCCAGCGTCATACGGCGGCTCAGGGAAAGCCTGATTCCGTAGCCGCCCACTTCGGCCGTGCCGCCAACGCGAATGCGCGAGCCCAGCCGCGTGATCGCGACCTTGAAGGATTCGTCCATCACGGTCGACTGCGGCGCCCGCGCCTCGTCGACAACAGGCAAGGTCAGCGAATAGCCCTTCACCGGATAGACGGGAATATCGATGCCGAGCGGCCGCAATAGCAGGGGCGAAAAGCTGCCGAGCGCCACGACATAGGCATCCGCCGTGATCGGGCCGACATTGGTGATGACGGATTCAATTCCGGGAGCGCCCATCGCCAGCCGCTCGATCGTCGTATTGAACAGGAAACGAACACCGATCTGCTCAGCAATCGTCTTCAGCCGTTGCGTGAACAGGTGACAGTCGCCGGTTTCATCCTCGGGCAGGCGGAGCCCGCCAACAAAGGTGACCGGTGAGAAAGCCAATCCCGGCTCAGCCTTGATGCAGCTCTCGCGATCGAGGACTTCGAACGGCACGCCGTAGCGTTTGAGAATTTCGACGTCGTCGCCGATATGGTCGAGCTGCGACTGCTTGCGGAAGAGCTGCAACGTGCCCTGGCTGCGATGATCATAGGCGATGCCGGTCTCGCTGCGCAACGCACGCAGGCTGTCGCGGCTGTATTCTGCGATCGGCACCATCCGCGATTTGTTGATCGCGTAGCGATGGGAAGTGCAGTTGCGCAGCATCTGCAACATCCATCGCCACATCATCGGATCGAATTGCGGCCGCACCACCAGCGGGCCGTAGCGATCGAGCATCCAGAAGATCGCCTTGACCGGCACGCCGGGACCGGCCCAAGGCGAGGCATAGCCCGGCGAGATTTCGCCGGCATTGGCAAAGCTTGTCTCCAGCGCCACGCCATCCTGGCGATCGATGACCGTCACCTCGGCACCGGCCTTGGCCAAATAATAGGCCGTCGTCACACCGATGACGCCGCCGCCCAATACCGCGACCTTCATCGGAGAAGCTCATTCATAACTGATTGCAGGTTGGCTGATTGCATGAGCCGACCCTGTGCAGGACGGCGGCAAATGTCAACTTGTGCGGCCAGGAGTGAGGTCACAGGGCTGTCACCCCGCGTGCGGGAAGATCAGCGCTCCGCAAAAGCCTTCTCGACCACGAACTGCGCGGGCTCGCCGTGATTGCCTTCGGCAAAACCGCGTGCGTTCAGAAGCGCGCGCGTATCCTGCACCAGCGCCGGGCTGCCGCAGATCATGACGCGGTCATGCGCGGGCTCGATTGCGGGCAGGCCGATATCGGCAAAGAGCTTGCCTGAGGTGATGAGGTCGGTGATGCGGCCGCGGTTGCGGAAGGGATCGCGCGTCACCGTCGGATAATAGATCAGCTGCTCGCGCACCATCTCGCCGATCAACTCGTCGTTCGGCAACCTCTCGGTGATCATCTCGCCATACGCCAATTCCCTCACATGGCGGCAGCCATGCAGCAGCACGATCTTCTCGAAACGGTCGTAGGTCTCGGGGTCCTTGATCACGGAAAGGAACGGCGCGAGCCCGGTGCCGGTGCCGACGAGATAGAGATTGCGCCCATCTTCGAGATTGTCGATGACGAGCGTGCCGGTTGCCTTGCGGCTGACGATGATCTCGTCACCCTCTTTCAGGTGCTGCAGGCGCGAGGTCAGCGGGCCGTCGGGCACCTTGATCGAGAAGAACTCGAGTCTGTCCTCATAGTTGGCGCTGGCGACGCTGTAGGCGCGAAGCAGCGGCCGCTCGCCGACCTTGAGCCCGATCATGGTGAACTCGCCGTTACGGAAACGGAACGAGGGATCGCGGGTGGTGGTGAAGGAGAACAGCGTATCGGTCCAGTGGTGAACGCTCAGCACGCTTTCCTGGTTGAAATTGCTCATGTCGCAGTTCCCTGATTGACCGGCTAATTCATTCGTATACGATCGTTCGTATACAAATGAATAATCCAGCTTGATCCTGAGGTCAAGGCGGCTCAAATTCGCCAATGATTTCATCAGGGAACAGAAGGGAATATCCCCATGGCGCATGACGCACCCCAGGCCACCGGCCCGAGCAAGCTCGTGATCCGCAATATCGGCCTGATGCTGTCAGGCGCCCTGGAGAAGCCGATCCTCGACGCCGATACGATCGTCGCCGAGAACGGCAAGATCACCGGCATCGGCCGCGCCAAGGACGTCAACACCGAGGGTGCCACCACGATCGTCGATGCCCATGGCACGACGGTCGCGCCTGGCCTGATCGACAGCCACGTCCATCCCGTCGCCGGTGACTGGACGCCGCGGCAGAACCAGATCAATTGGATCGACTCTTACCTTCACGGCGGCGTCACCACCATGATCTCCGCCGGCGAGGTGCACATGCCCGGCCGACCCCGGGATGTCGTGGGGCTGAAGGCGATGGCGATTTTCGCGCAGCGCGCGTTCTGGACGCTGCGGCCGGGCGGCGTAAAAGTGCATGCCGGCGCGCCCGTGATCGAATGCGAGATGGTCGAGGAAGACTTCAGGGAGATGGCCGCCGCCGGCGTGAAACTGCTCGGCGAAGTCGGCCTCGGCGGTGTCAAGGACGGCCCTACTGCGCGCAAGATGGTCGGCTGGGCGCGCAAATACGGCATTCAAAGCACCATCCATACCGGCGGTCCCTCGATCCCCGGCTCCGGCCTGATCGACAAGGACGTCGTGTTAGAGGCCGACACCGACGTGGTCGGCCATATCAATGGCGGCCACACCGCGCTCCCCGACCACCAGATCCGATGCATCTGCGAGGGCTGCAAGCGCGGGCTGGAGCTGGTTCACAACGGCAACGAGCGCTCGGCGCTCTACACCCTGCGGACCGCGCGCGAGATGGGCGATCTGGCCCGGGTCATTCTCGGCACCGATGCGCCGGCCGGCTCCGGCGTGCAGCCGCTCGGCATCCTGCGCATGGTCTCGCTGCTGTCCTCGCTCGGCGATCTGCCGGCCGAGCTCGCCTTCTGCCTTGCGACCGGCAACACGGCGCGGATGCGCGCGCTCGATTGCGGCCTGATCGAATTGGGCCGCTCCGCCGATTTCGTCCTCATGGACAAGGCCCAGCATTCGCCGGGCAAGAACATTCTTGAAAGCGTGCAGCTCGGCGACCTTCCGGGCGTCGGGATGACCATCATTGACGGCATCGTGCGGACGCAACGCAGCCGGAATACGCCGCCCGCGGAGAAGGTGGCGGAGGTGGTGGGGCGTTAGCTGTCTGTGATCGCCCTCACGGACGCTGATACATTACCGGCACAATTGTTGCGTAGGGTGGAGCACGGCTCGCCACGGCGAAGGCCGCCATCCGCACGCACCAAGCATTGAAGTTCAAGCCGGGGCGCACCATGGCCAGACTTCGCGGGACAATTGCCGCCGCCATTCTCATCTTCGCCGTCCTCGTCGCTCCAGCAGGAGCGCGCTCAAATAGCGCCGAAAATCCACTCTACGCCGAGTATCGTCAGCTTCAGGCGCTCTTCGCTGTCAAACAATGGAACGAGGTCGCGACGCGTGCACCCATCCTGTTGGCGGGGATGGATTCGGCCAATCTGACCGCCTCGGTCGGATATTCGCAGGTGCTCGGATGGGCCGCATTTTCACTGATGTATGCGGGCCGCTACACGGAAGCCGATCCTTATGTCCAGAGAGCTCTCGCCTGGGAACAGGCTAGCCACGGTCCCATCAGCGATGGCTATTTCAAGAATCTGGAGAACTACGCCGAGCTGTACCTGCTCGTGAACCGCCCCGATGGCGCCGAGAAACTTTATCGGGATTGCGCCGAGACCTCGCAGAGGATTGGCGGACCGGACGCCGTCAATGTCGCATCCTGCATGATCCGGCTTGGCAACGTGCTGAGGGAGTACGGACGATATTCCGAGGCGGTTCCCATCTATCATCGCGTCATCGCGATTTACCAGAAGGCACTCGGCGCAGACCATGATTGGACGCTGACGGCGCAAGCCGGTCTCAGCACCGCGGATCTTGAATTGGGGCGCTATGCCGAAGCTGAAGCGATCGAAAACCGCCTGCTAGCCCACCACGAAAAGCAACGCGGACCGAACGACCCGACTGTAGCGATTCACCTGCACAACCTGGCAAACGTTTACGAGCGGCTTGGACGCCCCGAGGAAAGCGAGGCGCTGGAGCGCAGAGCGGTCGCCATCCAGGAAAAGCAGCTGCGGCCCGGCGCTGCTCAGGAGACCTACTCGATTTACGCCGGCTACCTGACCTCGCTGAGCACCTTCACCACGAGTCTCGGGCATTTCACGGAGGCCGAAGCCAACCTGACCCGGGCCCTCGCCATCGAGGAGAAGGCCAGCGGTCCCGATCAGCCGAACGCGGCGCGCGTGGCTCAGGCATTGGGCGAGCTTTACCACCGGGAAGGCAAGCTCAGGGAGGCCGAACCGTTGTTGCAGCGGGCCGTCGCGGTCTGGCAACGGTTTCAGCTCACGCATATCGAACGAACCGAAGGCGAATACGAACTCGCTCTGCTCTATCGCGATCTCGGCCGTCTTTCCGAGGCGGAGCCGCTTCTGGACATGGCGATCGAGGGCCGCAAGGGCAGCTACGGTCCGGCACATCCCGAATATGCCCGGGTCTTGAGCGCGCTGGGCCAGGTGAAATTCGCAGCCGGCAAGAAAAAGGAAGGGCTCGATCTCGTCCAGCAGGCCGGCGCCATCGCATCGGCGTCGCTGAGCAAGGATGCCGGCGCCGCCACGCCGTTCGAGGCTCGCGCGTTACGGCCCCTGTTCGATGCAGAACTGGCGGTGCTGCGCCGCGATGCAACCACTTCCGGCGGCGACCACGACGAAGAAGCATTCGAGGCCGCGCAATGGGCGACGCAATCGGCGGCGGCTTCTGCCCTTGGCCAGATGGCGAGCCGCTTCGCCGCAGGGACCGGCGCGCTCGCCGAACTCGTGCGCGAGCAGCAGGATCTGGCAAACCAGCGCCGCGGGCTTGATCGCGCGCTGGTCGCCCAGATGTCCGGCCCCGATCAACGCGGCGCTTCGCAAGACGATCTGCGCCGCCAACTGGCGCTCATCGACCAGCGGCTCGCTGCCATCAACGAGCAGTTCGTCAGGGAATTCCCTGACTATGCCAATCTCTCGAACCCGGGACCGCTGACCCGATCGGCTGCCCAGGCGCTGCTGCGGCCGGATGAGGCGCTGGTATTCCTGCTGGCCGGCAAGAACGGCAGCGAGGCGTTTGCCCTCACGCGCGAAGCGGCAGTCTGGCGATCGATCCCTCTCACCGAGGACCAGCTCGCCGAAAAGGTCGCCGCGTTCCGTCGCGGCCTCGACATCAATGAATTCGAACGGTCGCTCACATCGGCCAAGCCTGTGATGTTCGATCTGACCGGCTCGCATGAACTATACGAGGCGCTGCTCGGCCCGATCGAGGCGACGATCAAAGGCAAGAAGAACCTGATCGTCGTTCCGTCCGGGCCTCTGACATCCCTGCCCTTCCAATTGCTGGCGGTCGATCCAGCCGCGCCGGTGTCGCGGATCGAAGACATCGCCGACTATCGCAAGGTCCACTGGCTCATTACGCGCCATGCCGTCAGCATCCTGCCATCGGTCGCGAGTCTCAGAGCCCTTCGGATCATCGGCTCGCGATCGGCGGGATCAAAGCCCCTTGTCGGCTTCGCCGATCCGGTCTTTGGCAAGGAGGCCGTCGCGACGGCGAGCCGGGACGGCACCGGGAAATCCGGGGCGCGCAACCTTGAGACCGGCAATTATACCAATTTCTGGAAAGGCGCCGGCATCGACCGCGTCCGCCTTACCGAAGCCTTGCCTCGGCTTCCGGACACGGCCGACGAACTGACGGTGGTTGCGAAGGCCGTCGGGGCCGACCCACGCGACATATTCCTACGCGAACAAGCAAGCGAAACGGCCGTCAAGAAGCTTCCGCTTGCCGACTATCGCATCATCTATTTCGCAACTCATGGTCTCGTCGCAGGCGATATCAAGGGACTGGCCGAGCCCTCGCTTGCCCTCACGACCCCGCATGACTTAACCGATCTCGACGACGGGCTCCTGACGGCCAGCGAAATTGCATTGCTGAGGCTCAACGCCGATTGGGTGGTATTGTCGGCCTGCAATACGGCCGCCGGCGACAAGCCTGGTGCCGAGGCCCTGTCCGGGCTCGCGCGATCGTTCTTTTATGCGGGCGCCCGAGCACTGCTGGTTTCTCATTGGGCCGTGGCGTCGGATGCTGCGGCAAATCTTACGGTTGCGACGTTCAACAACCTGGCCAGCGATCCCACCATGGGTCGCTCGGAAGCGCTTCGTCGCGCGATGCTTGCGTACCTGAACGAGCCATCCGACCCCAGCCACGCCTATCCAGCGTTTTGGGGACCATTCGAGATCGTCGGCGAAGGCACCGCGCCATAGTGCGGTCGGCAGGCATGGCACCTACGCGCACTTTTTCCGAACCTGCGGTAAGCATGTCATCGCAATTTATTCAGCAGCGCGAACAGCGTCTCGCGCTCCTTCGGCTCCAGCGGCGCCAGCGTTTCCTTCGAGATGGCCAGTGCGTTGGCGGCGGCTTTTTCCGCCAGCTGCGCGCCTGCACGTGTGAGACTCACCAGAAGACGGCGGCCATCCTCCGGATCGGAACTCGTCTCGGTCAGCCCGCGCGCCGTTAGCCGATCGATCACGCCCTTGATGGTCGCGACATCCATCGCGGTGAGCCGGCCGAGCTGGTTCTGCGAGCAAGGCCCGGTCTCGGCGAGCTTGGCCAGCGCCGCCCATTGCGTCGGGGTCAGGTTGATGCCGATGTCACGCGCGAAGATCGACGCATGACGCTGCCAGACCTGGCGCAGGATGAAGCCGATCTGCTCGTCGAGGATATAGCCTGGCTTCGACGGTCTTGCGCTTTTCTTCAGTGTGGCGCTCCTGCCCATCCCCTCCCCCTCACAACGATAGATGCGCGTCGCTGATATCAGGACGCGCATCCAGCTCAGCGATCGTGCCGCCAAAGCAGATCCGCCCGCGCTCGATGATATAAGCGCGGTCGGAGATCAGTTTCGCGAAATGCAGGTTCTGCTCGGAGACGACAATGCTGACGCCTTCCTTCTTCATCGTGAGGATGGCGTCGACCATCTGCTCCACGATTTTTGGCGACAGCCCTTCCGAAGGCTCATCGAGCAGCACCAGCGACGGATTACCCATCAGCGTCCGCGCAATCGTCAGCATCTGCTGCTCGCCGCCACTCATGCGTCCGCCCGGGCGATTTTTCATCTCGCCGAGATTGGGAAACAGCGTGAACAGCTTCTCGCGCGTCCAGTATGGCGCATTATCCCGCTTCGGCTGGCGGCCGACTTCGAGATTTTCCTCCACCGTCAGCTCGGTGAAGATGCGCCGCTCCTCCGGCACATAGCCGAGGCCACCGCGCACGATCGCATGCGTGGGCTCGCGCGAGACGTCCTTGCCTTCGAAGACGATGCGGCCGGCGCGCTGTTCGACCAGTCCAACGATAGAGCGGAAGGTGGTCGACTTGCCGGCGCCGTTGCGCCCGAGCAGCGCCACCACCTCGCCCTCGCCGACCTCGAGCGCGATATCGAACAGGATATGCGCCGGGCCGTAATGGCTGTTGAGGTTCTCGACGCCGAGCTTCATGCCGAAGCCCCCTCGCGGTGGCGGGCGTCGTAGACCAGGCCCTCGCCGAGATAGACCGCGCGTACCTGCGGGTTGCCGCGGACTTCCGCCGGCGAGCCCTCGGCGATCAGATTGCCGCGGTTGAGCACGAGGATGCGGTCGGCGTGCTCGAACACCACGTCCATGTCGTGCTCGGTGAAGAGGACACCGATCGATTGCTCGCGGGCGATGCGTGCGGTGAGCCGCATCAGCTCGATGCGCTCGCGCGGCGCCATGCCGGCGGTCGGCTCGTCCATCAGCAGCAGTTTCGGCTGGTTGGCGAGCGCGACCGCAAGCTCCAGCCGCTTGAGGTCGCCATAGGCGAGCTCGCCGCAGGGACGGTCGGCATAGCCGCTCATGCCGACCAGCTCAAGCAGGCGGCCGGCCTCTTCCCGCGCCAGTTTCGGCGTCGAAGACCAAAGATTGAAGAGCTGGCCGTGATGCGACACCAGCGCGACCTGCACGTTCTCCCGCACCGTCATGGTCGGGAAGGTGGCAGTGATCTGGAAGGTGCGCCCGACCCCGAGGCGCCAGATCTCGCGCGGCGCGCGGCCCGTGGTGTCCTTGCCGAGCAGCATGATCCGGCCGCTGTCCGGGCTCTTCTGGCCGTTGAGCATGTCGAAGCAGGTGCTTTTACCCGCGCCGTTCGGACCGATCAGCGCCAGGATCTCGCCAGGCTTCAACGCAAAGGTGACGCCGCGCACGGCATGAACGCCGCCATAGGATTTGGTCAGGCCGTCGACCGACAGCAGTGCGGGCGCGTCGGTCATTCGGCGCTCTCCACTCTCTGCGCAAGCATCGCCGGCGGCGACGTGCGCCCGTAGCGCAGCCTGAGCGTCTCGATCACGCCGACAATGCCCTTGGGGAAGGCGACCACGATCAGCACGATGAAGGCGCCGAGCACGAGCTTCGACCAGTCGGTATGGCTCACCAGCCAGATGTTGAGCGCCTTGTAGACGATCGCGCCAACCACAGCGCCCGAAATGGTCTCGACGCCGCCGAGCAGCACCATCACCAGCGCATCGACTGAAAGCGAGATGCCCATCACGTCGGGGAAGACGCTGCCCTTGAGATAGGCGAACAGCGCGCCGGCGACACCGGCGACCGTGCCGGCAATGACGAAAGCAGTCCATTGCACGCGCTTGCCATTGATGCCGATCGCTTCACCCCGCAGCGGCGAGTCACGCGTCGCACGGAGCGCAAAGCCGAACGGCGAGAAGATCGCGATCCGCAAGGCAGCGACCATGAGAACGGCGATGCCAAGCGAGAGCCAATAGAGATGCGACGGACTCGCCGCCCATTTATCCGGCCAGACGCTCAGGATGCCATTGTCACCGCCGGTCACCTCAACCCACTGGAAGGCGATCGACCACACGATCTGCGCAAAGGCGAGCGTCAGCATCGCGAAATAGACGCCCGATAGCTGCACGGCGAAGAAGCCGAACACGGCCGCACCGGCAAGACCGAGCAGCGGTCCAAGCAACAGGCAGACGATCATCGGCAATCCCGCCATCTTGGCGAGGAACGCAACGCCATAGGCGCCGAGGCCGAAATAAGCCGCGTGGCCAAAGGATGCGAGGCCGCCGACCGACATCAGGAAATGCAGGCTCGCCGCAAAGATCACGAAGATCGCGATTTCCGCGCCGACGGTGAGCGCGTAATTGCCGGCGAACAACGGAAGCGCCGCGGCGACAGCGATGACAGCCAATGCGGCGAGACGTTCGCTCGAGGTCAGCGGCCGCCATGGGTTAACAGTGAGGCCCGGCGTGCGCCGCGCCGGCGCTTCCGGCTTGCCGAACAGGCCCCAGGGCCGCACGATCAGCACGACGGCCATCACCAGGAATACCAGGATGATGGAGATCTTCGGAAAGATCAGGATGCCGAAAGCGTTGAGCTCGGAAACCAGCACGGCGGCGACAAAGGCGCCGATGATGCTGCCGAGGCCGCCGATCACGACCACAACGAAGACATCGACGATGACGCGCAGATCCATGGCGTGATTGACGGCATCGCGCGGTATTTGCAGCGCGCCACCGAGAGCTGCGAGGAAGACGCCAAGCGCAAACACGCTGGTGAACAGCCATTTCTGGTTGACGCCGAGCGCCGCGACCATGTCGCGGTCCTGCGTCGCGGCGCGGACCAGCACACCCCAGCGCGTGCGCTGGAACAGCAGCCAGAGAATGCCGAGCACGACCGGCCCGAGCGCGATCAGGAACAGATCGTAGCTTGGAATCATCTGGCCGAAGAAATCGATGGCGCCCTTGAAGCCCGGCGCGCGCGAGCCGACGAGGTCGCTCGGCCCCCAGCCCAGGACCACGAGGTCCTCGACCATCAGCGTCAGGCCGAACGTCGCGAGCAGTTGGAACAGCTCGGGCGAATGATAGATCCGCCGCAGCAGCACCATCTCGACGACGACACCGATCGCAGCGACGATCAGCGCAGCCAGCGCGATGCTGCCCCAGAAACCGAACGCGCCGGAAAAGCGCTCCGTCAGCGAATAGGCGAAGTAGGCGCCGAGCATATAGAACGCGCCATGGGCGAAATTGACGATCCGTGTCACGCCGAAAATGATCGACAGGCCTGAGGCGACCAGAAACAGCGCCGCGGCGCTGGCAAGGCCGGTCAGGAACTGGACGATATAAAAGGCCATCGGCGGTCCGTTTTAGCGTCGTTGCAAGTGCGGGGCCTCATCCTTCGAGACGGCGCTTCGCGCCTCCTCAGGATGAGGGTCTAACTCCTCATGGTGAGGAGCGCGGCAACGCCGCGCGTCTCGAACCATGAGGCCTCCGCGCTCATTCCTTCGGGCGCATCTTTTCGACTTCGGCATCGCTGGGCAGATAATCCGAGCCCTTGCGATAGGCGGTGTCGACCATGATGCCCTTGCCGTCCTTCAGCGCGGTCTTGCCGGTGAAGGCGCCAAGCGTCGATTGGTGATCGATCTTGCGGAAGGTGATCTCGCCGAACGGCGACGGCACAGCGATGCCTTCGGCCGCGGCGATCAGCTTCTCCGGATCGGTTGAGTTGGCCTTGGCGAGGATCGCGGCGGCCGACTTGATGGTCTCGTAGCCAACGATCGAGCCGAGCCGCGGATAGTCGTTATACTTGGCCTGATAAGCCCTGAGGAACGCCTCGTGCTCGGGCGTCTTGATCGAGTACCAGGGATAGCCGGTAACGATCCAGCCCTCCGGCGTCTCGTCCTTCAGGGGATCGAGATATTCCGGCTCGCCAGTGAGGAACGACACCACCGCACGGTCCTTGAAGAGACCGCGGGTATTGCCTTCGCGCACGAGTTTCACGAGATCAGCGCCAAAGGTGACGTTGAGGATGGCTTCGGGATTGGCGGCCGCAGTGGCCTGCACCACCGGGCCCGCGTCGATCTTGCCCTGCGGCGGCCATTGCTCGTCGACCCACTGGATGTCCGGACGCTTCTCCGACATCAGCTTCTTGAACACGGCAACCGCGGACTGGCCGTACTCATAGTTCGGCGCGATCGTCGCCCAGCGCTTTGCGGGCAGCTTCGCCGCCTCCTCCACCAGCATCGCCGCCTGCATGTAGTTGGAAGGACGCAGGCGGAAGGTGTACCGGTTGCCCTTGGACCAGGTGATGGCGTCGGTCAGAGGCTCGGCCGCGAGGAAGAACACTTTCTTCTGGTTGGCGAAGTCGCTCACGGCGAGCCCGATATTGGACAGGAAGGTGCCGGCCAGCATCGCGACATTCTCGCTCGACACCAGCTCGTTGGCGGCGGTCTGCGCATCCGCGGGCTTGCCGCCGTCATCCTTGGAGACGACGACGAGCTTCTTGCCGTTGATGCCGCCGGCCGCATTGATCTCTTCCACCGCGAGCTGCCAGCCCTTGCGATAGGGATCGGTGAAGGCGGGCAGAAGCGAATAGCTGTTGATCTCGCCGATCTTGATCTCGCCCTGCGCCATGGCGCTGTTCGCCATGCCGGCAATCACGATCGCCAGACTTGCTCCAAGTACATGTCGTCGATGCATCCCAAACCCTCCACTGTCTTAAAGAATTACCGTAAACCGTCCTCGCCCTTGATCTCCGCGACTGTCAGCCCGCCAACGCGTGGCAGCGGCCGGCCGCTATCGGTGACGGCAACCGCGACCATGATCTCGTTGGCGCGCGGCGCGTCGTTGATCTGCACTTCCATGCCATCGAAATGGCTGCGCACGAAGGCTGCGTCCTTGTGGCCGAGCGGAATATCGAGCGTGGTGCCCGGCCCGCTCCGCTTCTTCGACGACGGGATCAGCGCCGCGCCTTTGCTGAGAACCTTCCGCACCGGAGCGCCCATCTTGGGATGCAAGATCGCGGCCGCATGCTCCAACTCGCCGTTTTCGCCGACTGCGGCGGCCTTGCCGTAGCTATGCGCCTTGGCGCCGTCGATGCCGAGCGCGGCGACCGCCTTCTTCGACAGCAGTTCGCCCAGTTCCTCGCCAATCGCGATCAGCGGCGACAAGTCCTCGACATAGCGGCCGGCGAAGGGATTTTCGATCACGGCAATCGCGGCCGCACGGCGCGTCGGCGGTGCAATGGTTTTGTCCATCTCGATATGGGTCTCTTCCACGACAGTGACGATCTTGCGAATGACGGCGCTCATGGCATTTCTTCCCGGTCAAGCCTGTATCAGATCTTCATGACGCCGAACCGCGCGAGGGCCGCGTGTTCCGACCAGCAGGGTTTCGCCCTTCAGCCGCAGCGCTGCGCCCTCGATCAGGCCGGAGGCGAGCAGCCGGCGCGCGCAGTCTGCACCCGCTTGTAGCGCCCGCTCAATCTCACTTTCGGACAAGGTGCCGACTTCGCGCGTGACCATCCGCGCGCCGAGGTCGCTATCGGGCTGTAATTCGTTGGCCGGTACGCAAACGACGGCCGGATGGCCGGGCAGATCGACGGCATTGGCGATGATGGTCGCGGCAGCGTCGGCCTGCGACGCCGTCCGCGCCAGCACGGTCACGGCATCGGCAATGCCGAGGGAAAAGCTGCGGCCATGCCGGCCGCTGGTGGCGATGCCGCGGATGGGATCATCGGCGTCGATGACCATGGTCCGCATCAGGCTCTGGCTGTCCGGCCGGTCGATCAGGCCGACAGTGAATTGCTCACCATCAGCCAGATGGAACGCGATGTCGCCGCCATTATTGACATAGGCGCGATCGAGCCGCGCCGCGCCAAGCATCGTGCCCAGGATCTCTTCCGCCACGCTCCCCGCGACCGCCGCCATCGGCGTGATGAAGCAATCCGCGGCAAAGGGCGCGACCGCCGCATGCATGCGACGGGCGATGACGCCCTTCAAGGTGCAGCGCGTCGGATCGGCGGCCTGCCGCAGTTCGACAAGTTCATCGCAGAGCTCGTCGAGCAACCCGGTGAAGCGCCGCACCGCGGCTTCGTAGGCCGCGCGCACTTCCCGCTCGCTGCCTTTCGCCTCCACGATCAGATCAATCGGTCCATCCTGCAAATGCAACCGCTTGCCATCAGGAAGAAGCACGATTTGCGGGAGCCGCTTCATGCGCGCCGTCCGGGGATGAAAGGCATCGGCCGAACCTCGGCGCTATCGCGCAGCGAGGACAAGGGCTGAACATAATCCATGTGGCCGCCGAGCGCCGCATAGTCGGAAAGTCGCATCGTGAACTCGATCGGGGCTACAATCGCCGGTGTCGGCACATAGCCGAAGGCACCGGCCGGCATCTGCGTGACGTCGACCATGAAGGTGATGCCGCCGCCCGGCCAGACATAGACCGGCGCGCCGCCACTGGTCACCCGCGTCAACGCGTCCTTGACCGAGCGCGTCAATCGCACCGGATTGTCGGTGACGCCGGCGCGCAGGGAGCCGCCGGCACCGCCCATGAACAGCACGGTGCACAGCGCCGGCTCGCAATTCTCCTGGATGCGCTCGACCGAGAATTTCAGGTCCGGCGGCATTTCCGCTTCGACCGGCCGCAGCGCCTCGTCCAGCACGTAATAAGAAGAGTGCTCGCCGGTTGTGGAGACCATCAGCATCGTCAGCCCGGGCCGAGCCTCCTTGAGGTCGAACGGCCCCAGGATCGACAGCGGATCGGAAATGTTGGTGCCACCCCAGCCCGTGCCGGGCTCGGCGACCTGGAAGTAGCGGCCCGGTGTCGAGCGGCGCCCTTTCATCTTGATGCCGGTGTCGGCGATATCGAGCAGCTTGCCCGCTTGATGCTCTGAGAGCACGCCGGTGATGTGGTCGTCGACGACGACGACCTCGTCGACCTTGCCATGCCATTGTTTGGCGAACATGCCGATCGTCGCCGAGCCGCAACCGACGCGCATCCGCTCTTCACCGACGCCGTTGACGACCGGCGGCTTGCCCGCCTGTACGATGACAGTTGCGCCGCCATCGATGGTGAGCTCGACCGCCCTGCAATTGGAAAGGTCCATCAGCGCGTCGCAGGTGACGCGGCCCTCCTTCTTGGAGCCGCCGGTCAGATGATGCACGCCGCCGAGCGAGAGCATCTGCGAACCATATTCGCCCGTCGTGACATGGCCGACCGCCTCGCCTTGCGCGCGCACGGTCGCGGTCTCCGGTCCGAGATAGCGGTCGGTATCGATCTTCACCTTGACGCCGCAGTAGGAGAAGATGCCCTCGGTGACCACTGTCACCATGTCGACGCCGTCGATCTCCGAAGACACGATGAAGGGCGCGGGCTTGTAGTCGGGATAGGTGGTGCCGGCACCGATCGCGGTGACGAAGATGTCGGGCTGATGCACGATCTTGCCGTCCCAGTCGCCGCCGGCCTGGAACGGCACCAGCCGCCCGCCATGCTCCACCGTGCGCTCCAGCACGATATGCGGATCGACCCGGACGAGCTTTCCGTCGTGATTGGCGTAGCGATCGCAAGCGCCCGCTGCACCCGGCTTGATGTAGCACATCACCGGACACGCATCGCAGCGGATCTTGTCGCCGATGGCGGCAACGCTCGCGTCAGTCGACATGAACAGCCTGTTCTCCGGCGGCGCCTCTGCCGTTCCGGATAATTTGTTCGTATACGAATGATGTTGCGCGCGCGGCCCCGGACTGTCAAGCGGCGACAGGAGCGAAAAATACACGCTGCCGAATAATCGTTCATCTGCCTATGGCCCTTGTCTGCAAATCGGGCACATGTTTGCACTGCGAAATGCACGCGGCTTGCACGTTTGTACACAAACGGTACTGTTTCTTCACCTACGCGCCACCGGATGTGAGATGACGCAGCCAACGACCCGACTGAACGTCAACGGCAAGAGCTTTGATGTGAGCGCGGCCCCCGATACCGCGCTGCTCTACGTGCTGCGCAACGATCTCGCGCTGAACGGACCGAAATATGGCTGCGGGCTCGGCGAGTGCGGAACCTGCACCGTGCTGATCGACGGCGTCGCGGCGCGCTCCTGCGTGATCCCGATCGAAGGCTGCGAGGGACGCGACATCGTGACGCTCGAAGGCCTCGGCTCGCGCGAGCATCCCGATCCCGTGCAGGATGCTTTCATCCGCGAGCAAGCCGCGCAATGCGGCTATTGCCTCAACGGCATGATCATGACCACAAAGGCGCTGCTGCTGCGCACGCCGGCTCCATCCGAAGCGGAGATTCGGGAAGCGCTGCGTTACAATCTCTGCCGCTGCGGCGCGCATGTCGAAATCATGCGCGCGGCGATGCGTGCCGCCGGTCACCTGGCCGAGGCGCGCGATTGATGGAGGCATCTGGCACTCTGCTGGTCGCCAAGACCAGCGCGACCGGCAATTCCGAGACCTTCATCCGGATCACGGCCGACGGCGATGTCAAAGCCTATAACGGCCATGTCGATCTCGGCACCGGCATCCGCACCGCGCTCGGACAGATCGTCGCCGAAGAGCTCGACGTGTCCTTTGCCCGCGTCGTGGTCGTGCTCGGCGATACCACGGAAGTGCCGAATCAGGGC
>Ga0210387_10001503_pt1 | contig 17653 bp, 19 predicted proteins | sample IncBWC7OmetaG_FD_160108 | JGI IMG/M metagenome (GOLD analysis project Ga0210387, IMG submission 160108) | Forest soil microbial communities from Barre Woods Harvard Forest LTER site, Petersham, Massachusetts, United States - Inc-BW-C-7-O ...
AAACACCACCCCGCTCAATATCAGCGACCAGCACCCATCGGCCATCCAGATGATGGATCGGGCGCAGGTTAACGATGTCACGGCTCATGAGATTAAGTTCGACCGGGCTCCCGGCCCCTTCCAGAACCAGCACGTCACACCGCTTTTCCCAAAACGCCAATGTTTCGCAAACGATCGGCCACAAATTCTCGATTAACCCATAATATTCGGCTGATTCGACGTGTTCCGTTGCGCGTCCCAATAACACCAGCTGTGATCCGAGCCGGCCAGACGGTTTTAGCAGAATTGGATTCATCTCCACCGTCGGCTGCAGACCACATGCTTCGGCTTGAGCTGCTTGTGCCCGACCGATTTCGCCTCCGTCGAGGGTGACAAAGGAGTTATTGGACATGTTTTGCGCCTTAAACGGCGCCACCCGCAGCCCTTTTCGGCGCAGTAACGCACAGAGGGCGGTCGCGAACCAGCTCTTGCCGCTGTTGGATGAAGTGCCGAGAACAGAAATTGCCTTCATGCAACTCTCCGAATCAACTCTGCGCAAATGCTCGAAAGCTCGCCGACCAGGCGGCTGTTTTCCGAAGTCCTCCTGACCGAGAGGCGGATGAAACGCCCCTTCGCCAGGCCGCGAAAGGAGTCGCATACCCGGATCAACAGACCCCGACCTCCGAGTTTTTGGTAGAGGGTGCAAGCGTCCAGTGCCCCTTCGATTAATTCCACCAGGAGAAAATTTGCCGCTCCGGAATGGACGCAAATACCTGGGACCCTACGTAACTGCGCCTCGAACTGCAGCTTGATGTGCTGAAGTTCGTGCAAAGAACTCAGGAGTTGCTCGTGACGTTCCTTGACCAGAAAAAGTTTCGCCCACGCCTGCACCACCGAATTGACGCTCCAGGGCGGCTGCATCGCACGCAGGCGCTCCGTCGGTCCGGCAGTAGCAAGGAACCCTGCCCGTAACCCAGGAACCCGCCAGCTTTTCGTTAGCGAGCGCAGCACGATCAGAGAGGGAAACTGATCGACAATGGAAAGAAGAGTTTCTGCGTCATGCTCCGCAGCGAACTCCATGAACGCTTCGTCGACAATCCAGCTTTTCGGCCGACTCCATTCCATTGCGAGAAGGTGCCGCAGCTCGTTACGAGACTGCATCGATCCAGTCGGATTGTTGGGGTTGCCAAGAACAACCACGTCGAATGGTTCCAGCAAATGCACCCATGCGCCCGCCGGCGCATGCCATAATTCCCGCGGTAAGATAATGTGCTCGAGTTGGCAATCCACGGTTTCGAAAGACCGGCCGTAGTCGCTGAAGCCGGGCTCAATGATGGCAACGCTGCACCCAGCGAAGAGCCTGGCCGCCAGATAGAGTCCATCGATGGCCCCCGCCGTCGGAAGTATGTAGCCGCTTGCCAATCGGTAAATTTCCGCTAGCCGATTTGCCAGCGTTCCGGCATCAGGTTCGGGATACCTGGTGATATCCGTCGCCCATTGCTCCCATTCGCCGGCGGAAATGGCCGGAGCGAGCACGTTCAGATTCGAGCTGAAATCAAGCACGGACTCAGGGGACAAGCCAAATTCGTGCGCCGCAGCGTACACCTGACCACCGTGGAAAGCCTGAGACAACTCTAAGGGCCTCCTTTCAGGATCCAAGGCAAACCCGCAACGATAAATTCCACTTTCGTCGCGTACCGCGTCATCAACTGGTTGGCCGATCCGCACAAGTCGCAAAAGATTCTTCCTTCCTGCGTAAGAGGCACCAGCCCCATGCCGACCTCGTCGCTCACGAGAATCACGGCTCGTCCAAGTTCACGCGCGATCTGAAGACTCTTTTCAAGATCCGCCAGAATTGTTTCAGGAGTGCGCCGCTGCATGAGATGGTAGGAAAGCCACAGCGTGACGCTATCGACCAGGAGAAGGGTATTTTCGCTTTCGAGAACTTGATTTTGCAGGTCGAATCGATTTTCCCGTGTGCTCCAATGGCTTGGGCGCCGGCTTCGGTGCTGCGCGATTCGCCCCCGCATTTCTTCGTCGATCATTTCCGTGGCATAGGTCGCAACGAAACAGACTGACATCCCGGAAGCAACGGCCAATGCTTCAGCATGGCGACTTTTTCCGCTACGGCTGCCGCCGAGCACAAAATGAAGAAAGGAGCTCACGGCGCCCACTTTGGTGAAAGGGACCTCCTTCCCGCGACGATATCCAGTGGGCTCCAACGGTTTCCGTGCCGGCGAAAACTAGTGTGACTGCCGTAGGGTACCGCTAACTCAAATGCCTTCCTGAGGGGTAATCGGGAAAAGGCGGACACTGCCGCACGAATAACCCCGGCATGGGTAACCACCAGACAATGTGGCATGGCCCTCCGGCCGGTGTTCATTTCTGATCGTGGTACGGGCGTCTCGCCCGTGTCGCCAAGAATCTTGTTCTCTATCCCTTTCAATACCCGAGCCTGCAATTGTTGAAATGACTCTCCGCCCGGCGGCGCGACCGTGTCAAAATTGGCCATCCATTCGCTGAGCACTTGAGGTTCTCTGGCCTGAATATCGCTCCACGTTCGGTTCTCCCATGTGCCGAAGTTCACTTCTCGCCAGATCGGATCTGATTCCGCGAACAGGCCAAGCCGGCCAGCGATCGCTTCTGCGAGCACCTGGCATCGTTTCAGGTCGCTGCAGAGGATTTGGTCCGGCCTCAAGCGACAAGCCTCGCCCACCAGCGGAATCAGCGCCGTTTGACCTTCCAGCGAGAGTTCGACGTTGGTTTGTCCAAGACACGTTTCACTCTCTCCATTGGTTGGCGGATGGCGCATTAACGTGAGAATCATTTTGCTTTAAGCAGGAGCCGAAGGTAGTCGCACCACGAGTGCAAGATAACAGCCGACTTCGACGAGTTGATTTACCGCCCCGAGACAATCGCCGGTAATTCCTCCTATTTTCTTCCGAAAATATACGCCCGTCGCCCAGATTACGGCGGCTGCCACTAAAAGCGGCAGGACGGCTTTGCTCCCTAGAAGAGCGAAGGACAGCAGGATCGGTGCGACAAGCGCAGTAAGAAGCTCCGTCAGCGTGACGGCATTGCCAAACGGGCTCGCTTTCGACTCGTCATTGCGTACGTATCGATGGCTGAAAAGTAGCGATACTGTCGCTGCCCGGCCGAGTCCGTGGGCGACGATCAACGCGCAGACGGCCGTAAAAACGCCCTTCTCCAGCAGCGCCGTCAGGAGGAATAGCTTCGCCGTGAGCGAGAACCACAGCGCGACTGCTCCATAGCTGCCGAGCCGGCTGTCTTTCATGATCTCGAGACGCCGTTGCGGCTCGAGTCCTCCGATCAGCCCATCTGCCGTGTCGGCCAACCCATCTTCATGCAACGCTCCGGTCACTGCAACTGTTGCGCCCATGCACAAAAGCACCGCTAGAACAGGGGGAACGATTAGCTCCGCACAAAAAAGTACCAGCCCGCCCCCCAGACCGATGAGCAGCCCGACAATCGGGAAATAGAGGGTCGAGCGGGGCAAATCGTCGGCCCGAAACACGTACTGTTTCCCAATGGGAACACGAGTCAGGAACATCAGCGCAGCAAGGAAGATGTTCATTTGATGCCGAAGGCCGCTAACGAAGGATTGGCCGCTCATCGGTTTAGCTCGTTCGGTCAACCCTGCCGGCAACGCCTGCCGATTCGAAAGTCGCCATCTCGCATAAGATCTTTGCGGCCGCCTCCAATATTGGCATCGCCAAGGCAACTCCTGTTCCTTCCCCCAAACGCATTTTAAGATCAAGAAGCGGTTCTACCTTTAACGCCTGGAGCGCTTTTCGATGGGCCTGTTCACCTGAAAGATGACTGAAAAAGCAGATTTCGCGGGCCCTGGGATCGATACTAAAGGCAGCGGCGGCGGCCGCCGTCGCGATAAATCCATCGACGACAACCGGCAAATGAACTTTCGCAGCCTCCAGCAGCGTACCGGTCATTGCTGCGATTTCAAACCCGCCGACAACGCGCAGCCAGTAAAGTCCCGCAGGTTCGCAGCGGAGCGGCGAATATTTTTGGCAGGCCTCGGCTACCACGTCGATTTTGCGTTGAAATGATTGGTCACCGATTCCTGTACCTCGTCCCACGGCTTCTTCGGGCTCGAGACCGCATAACGCAACGAGCAAGGCCGAGGCGGACGTCGTATTGCCGATACCCATTTCCCCAATACCAAGAAGATCAATTCCCGAGTCTTGAGCATCTCGAACTTGTTCGCGTCCGATCTCGAGCGCCTGTTCACAGTCGGCATGGTTCATCGCCGGTTCCTGAAGGAAGTTCGAAGTCCCCCGGCGGACGGAACGGAAATAAAAGTTAGACTGATTTAAGAGAATATCGGGCCAATCGGCATCGACCCCTGCGTCGACGATGTGAAGTTCAATCCCACCATGGCGGGCTAATACATTGATCGCGGCGCCTCCGCTTAAGAAATTCAGTACCATCTGACCGGTCACTAAGCTTGGGTAAGCGCTGACACCTTCCGACGTAATGCCATGAGAACCGGCGTAAACGCAGATCCGCTTTTTGGCGAGCTTCGGCTCAAGCGTCTGTTTGAGATCCGCCAACCGGACCGCGACAGTCTCCAAAACACCGAGCGAACCGGGAGGTTTGGTCTTCCGGTTCATCTTGTCGAATGCTGCGGCGGAAATATCTGTCTTCATTATTGCGATGAAGTTTTCTCGCGATCCGGCAATCGCCGGATACGAGAAACCCGCGGCCAAGTATTCGGACTCCAAGTTTCTGCCTCCAAAGGAGGACGCCTTTGCTCCAGCCTTCACCAACCCAATTGGTTGATTGGCTCTGCCCGGAAATCACTTTTCCGGCGGAGAATCGTAACTTGATACCGCAGCGCAACTGTGACCGGTTCTCACGGTCTTCCATGAATCCGCGGGTGTCTTGTGCTGTTTGATTCTGTCGAGTTTATCTGAAGAATCAATTTGTCAAAAAACTAGCCAGCATGGGAACACAGAACGATCCGAGTGTCAATTGCAGTTGATCTTCGCAAAGATACTTTGAACAACCTGACCACCATGGACTCAACTGCTCTTGAGCCGAAGCAAACCTCCAGCGCCGGGGTGACGCCCGTGGTCAGGGCGCCCTCGGCAGCGATCCCAAAAAGGTGGGTCATCGGGAAGGTTGGTGAATGGCTTCAAGGAGTAGATAGTGAGGGAGCCCCGATGGTTTACGCAGCCGCCGTAACCTCATCGCCGTTCCAGACATTGACTTCCGTTGAGCCTGCCGCCAGCCTTACGGTGTTGATAAATCCTGATGCGCCGGCCGATAGCGCAAAGGTACAAAGGGCGATCAACGAGCTGGCTTCCAGCTATGGGTTCCTTGACGACTGCAAATATCGGGTCACGATCGCCGGGTCGCCAACCCGCGGAAAAGGGCTGGGTTCGAGCAGTATCGACATCGCTTCGGTGCTACTCGCTCTCAAGGACCTGCGCGGCTTGCGCATCTCCGCACCAGAATTGTTTGAAATCATGTGCCGAGTGGAACGATCGGATTATCTCTTCAATCCGGAACTGATAGTGGCTGCAAATCCGAGGGACGGGAGCTGTGCGGTCGTCGTCCGTACGCCAAAATGCCTGGTACTTGCCTGGGATACCGATCCGACCACCGTCGTAAAAACGGAGTCGGTTCTCCATCTCGACATCGCCCGTCAGTCTTTTTGCCAAGAATACCAAGAACTCTCCAGCATGATAAACAGCGGAGAAATGAAGAAGCTGCTTTATGCAGCGACTCGAAGCGCAGAATTAAACAATCGCATCCTGCCGAAAATCGGTTTTTCGACGGCGCAAAAGCTCGTCAACGAGCTGCAGAATGTTGGCTTGATCGCTGCGCATACTGGCACAATTCTGGGTTTCGTCCTGCCTGAACCGGTCGACAGGGACTTGCAAAGATATATTTGGGATTTCGTTGTCGACCGGTATTTGGTTGCGCCCATGGTTTTTGAAGTGGGCACACCTCCCGCGTGAAGGCAACCTGCTGACGGCTGCTTCCTTCTGATCAATCCTCTTTGTTTTCTTCTGTCGGTTTGAGGAGAAGGTTGATTTTCGCTGTTGGCAGAGATTTCTTGACGCCGCTTGCGGTCAGCTACTAATCTGAGTGCTTGCTAATGAGAAGCGAGGAAGCCGGTGAAAATCCGGCGCGGTCGCGCCACTGTAATCGGCCGGGCCTATGGGCGTGCGGTTCGAAAGTCAGACCTTCGTTCGTGGCATATGCAGTTTTCTACCGGACGCATGAATCCTAAGGAGACCAAGAAATGTTAGAGACGGTTTTAAATCCGACCTCGGAGCCAATCCCTATTCCAATTGGTGAACTTTTTCCGTGGCTAGTTTTCGCGGCTGTTCTGCTTTTGGCGATTTACTTTGTCGGCGTCGAAGAAGGCGCCACGGCAATTTTTCCGGGAATGTACGTGCATGAATTTGTGCACGACGGACGCCATTTACTCGCCTTCCCCTGCCACTAAGCTGGAAAGGAGGTGCCTATGGTGAGAAATCTTCTCATCGGAGGGATGCTCGTTGGCATTGTCGCTGGATTGCTCGCGTTCGGGTTTGCCAAGATTTTTGGTGAGCCCCAAGTCGACCGCGCTATTGAGTTTGAAGACCAGATGTACCAAGTCAAAGGCGAGGCGCCCGAGCCGGCGTTGGTCAGCCGCGCGGTGCAAAGTGGAGTTGGTTTGCTGACCGCAGTCGTGGTCTACGGGACCGCGCTTGGCGGACTATTCGCCGTGGCATTTGCCTTCGCCTACCAACGGGTCGGCCACTTGAGCGCTCGTGGAACTGCCGCCCTGCTCGCCGGGGCCGGCTTTGTTGCCCTTGTTCTGGTCCCGGCGTTAAAATACCCGCCTAACCCACCAGCAGTCGGTCAACCGGAGACAATCGGGTATCGGAGTGAACTATTTTTTTCAATGATGCTGGTCTCGGTCGCGGCTTTAGGCTTTACAGTTGCGATTGCTCCCCGGCTAGCCGCCCGTTACGGGAGCTGGAACGCCGCACTGCTCGCCGCCGCAGCGTTTATTGGCGTCATCGTGGTCGCCCAACTTCTTTTACCGGATATCAACGAAGTCCCGGACCAATTCCCAGCCGTTGTCCTCTGGCGCTTCAGGATCGTCTCGCTTGGGATTCAGCTGATCTTGTGGGCAACGTACGGGTTATTATTTGGTGCCTTGGCCGAGCGGGTGCTCTCAAAGGCGATATAGCCGTCTTCCCCCCTCGGCTTTTTTTTGGCTGAAGGAAGCGAAAGAGCACTGATCCGACACGCTGACTGCCATGAGCGAATACCAGTTTACGAGTTCCGAAAGATCGACAGCTCGCTCAGCGATGAGGCGATGCAGAAGATCTCCGACCTTTCATCCCGGGCCCAGGTGAGCAGGACTTCCGCTTCGTTCACCTACAACTACGGCGATTTCCGTGGTGATCTTATCAAGGTGCTGATGGAGCATTACGACGCGCTATTCTATACGGCAAACTGGGGAAGTCGCCGGCTCGTGTTCCGTTTCCCCATTTCTGTCGTCAACTACGACGAGTTTTGCCGGTTCGCGCTCGACGAGACGATCGACATCGAGCGAAAGGATGAGCATCTGATTGTCGATCTATTCTTCCAGGACGACGGACTCAGCGACTGGGTCGAAGGGGAGGGAACGCTGGATCGCCTCCTCGGACTGTACGATGATCTGCTCGCCGAAGACTATCGGCCGTCGAGCGCTGATTGATCTATTTGACATCGACTCGGACCTGGTAGCCGCCGCGGCGTCGTTCAGTGATCCGATCCGACAAGCATCCAACGAGGACCTGGCGCAAGCGATCGAGTCGATGCCCGCTGCGCGGCAAGCTGGCTTTCTGAAGCGGATCGTCCTGGGCGAATCACCCTCGGTCGTTATCGCGGAACTGCGTAGAGAGCTCCGCAGCAGCGCCGCAAACTTCGCCAGCCTCAGCTAGTGAGCACTTTGCGAAAGCTCGACGGATCCAGTCGGACCGGGAGCGTGAGGCGAGGGAACGGAAGGCAGCGCTGGAACTTCAGCGACTTGAAGCGATAGCGCGCGATGAAAAGGCACTCTGGCGGCGTGTGGATGAGTTGATCGCCGGGAAAACCGCCAAGACCTACGACGAAGCGGTAAGCATTTTGAAAGATCTGCGTGCCCTGGCGCTCCACCAGCAAAGGCGGGAAGAGTTTGCGCGTCAGGTCGAGGCGATTCAAGGGAAATATTCGCGGCTCATCGCCCTGTAGCAGCGGATTGTGAATGCGAAATTGCCGGAGGGATTGGATTCGAAGTGATCCGAGCTCTGGAGAAAAAGAGAGGAATGTCGAGTCCGGAGACTTTGACCACGGCGAAGATTTTAGCGCACCGCTTTTTGCCGCATTTTCTGGCGACTGCGAAGTGGACGCCCTGCGGCTTTGTACCTAACATAACGATGTGCCCCTGGAGGTTGCCACTTCGGAGCGTAGAGCGCGCGAGGAGACCACGACATCGGATGAAAACGGCCAGTTGGTCACCCAGGATTCTTCGCCAGAGGCGAAGATCAAGCTGTTCCGGTCTCTGTTTCGCGGGAGAACGGACGTTTTCCCCGTCCGGTTCGAGAGCCAAAGAACCGGAAAGTCCGGTTATTCGCCGGCTTGCGAAAACGAATGGGTGAGGGGCGTCTGCGAGAAGCCCAGGATCAGGTGTGCCGATTGTCCAAACCGGCGCTTTATCCCCGTCACCGAAGAGGTCATTCGATGGCATCTTTCAGGACGAGATAGTCAAGGCCGGGATTTCGTTATGGGTGTCTATCCCATGCTGCACGATGAGACGTGTCACTTCCTGGCGGCCGATTTCGACAAGGAGAACTGGCAGCAAGACGCCTGCGCTTTCCTCGACACCTGCCGCCGGCTCTCCTTGCCGGCTGCCTTGGAGCGGTCGCGTTCCGGGAATGGCGGCCACGTCTGGCTCTTCTTCGAAGGTGCCATTCTCGGCAGGTCTGGCGCGCAAACTGGGATCACATGTTCTCACGGAGACAATGGAACGTCGTCCGGAGGTTGGTTTCGGCTCCTATGATCGGCTTTTTCCGAATCAGGATACTTTGCCTAAAGGAGGATTTGGAAATCTGATTGCGTTGCCTTTGCAAAAGCAGGCGAGGCAAAGGGAAAATACCGTCTTTATCGACGAGCAATTCAAGCCATATGCGGACCAGTGGTTGCTTCTGGCGACGTTGCCAAGAATCGGCCGGGCGCAAATCGAAGGTCTGGTCCGCGACGCTGAAGCCCAGGGGCGGGTCATCGGAGTGCCGATGGCTGTGGTCGACCAGGATGATCATCGGCCGTGGGTTGCGCCGCCTTCGCGCCGTTATGAGCTGCCTATTCTTGAGCCGCTACCGGAGAGCCTGGAGCTGATTCTCGCGGATCAAATCTATATTGCGCAGGAGAACTTGCCGCCTACGCTTCGAAATCGTTTGCTTCGCCTGGCTGCGTTTCAAAACCCTGAATTCTATCGGGCTCAGTCGATGCGCCTTCCGACTTACGGAAAACCGAGGATCATCCACTGCGCGGAGGAGCACCCACTGCATTTCGCGCTGCCGCGCGGCTGTCTTGACGAGGTGCGGCGAGTTCTTCGGGAACTGAAGATCAAAATGGTTTTCCGCGATGAACGCTTCGGCGGCATTCCTCTGAATATGTCGTTCTGCGGAGCATTGCGTCCGGAACAACTAGCGGCCGCAGAGGCAATGATCAGGCACGATACCGGTGTTCTGGCCGCCACGACGGCTTTCGGCAAAACCGTGCTGGCCGCCTGGCTCATTGCGCAACGTCGCGTGAACACCCTCGTTCTGGTGCATCGCCGACAGCTCATGGAACAATGGATTCAGCGTTTGTCCGAATTTCTCAACGTGCCAATCCAGACCATCGGACGCCTTGGAGGCGGGCGAAAAAAGCTCACTGGCGTGGTGGATGTGGCCCTCGTGCAAAGCCTGGCCCATAAAGGCACGGTCGATGATCGGATCGGAGATTACGGTCATCTGGTGGTCGATGAATGTCATCACCTGTCCGCTCGGAGCTTCGAACTCGTCGCGCGCCGGGCCAAAGCGAGATTCGTCACCGGCTTGTCCGCCACTCTTACGCGCAAAGACGGCCACCATCCGATCATCTTTATGCAATGCGGCCCGGTGCGGCATCGCGTTGATGCGAAAAAGCAAGCTGCGGCCAGGCCCTTCACTCACCGGGTGTTTGTCCGCCCGACAGGTTTTCGCACCACGCTGGAGCCCGAGGATGATCCTCGCATGGAATTCCATAGGCTCTGTGAGGCCCTGCGCAATGAAGATGCCCGGAACGAAATGATTTGCACCGATGTATTGGGTGCGGTGCGCGAGGGTCGCTCGCCTTTGCTGCTCACTGAACGGATCGAACATGTGCTGCGTCTCGCTCAACGATTGTCGGACGAGATTCCACACCTGATCACTTTACAGGGCGGCATGGGGCGGAAAGAATTGCAAGGCGCTCTCGATAGCCTTGCTCACATTCCAGAGACGGCCGGTCGGGTGATTCTGGCCACGGGGCGCTACATCGGCGAAGGATTCGACGATCCGCGCTTGGACACCTTGTTCCTCACCCTGCCGGTTTCGTGGCGAGGAACGATCTCTCAGTATGTGGGGCGTCTGCATCGTCTCCACGAAGGCAAGCGTGAAGTTCGTGTTTACGACTATGCAGATCTGAACGTTCCAATGCTCGCCAGGATGTTCGATAGGAGATGCCGTGGCTATGAATCACTCGGCTACACGATGCTACTACCGGCCAGCGCCGTCCCCGGATGGCCGATCGAAGTGCCCCTGCCAATCGATCCGGAGTGGAAACGGGACTACGCCGCGAGTGTTCGCCGGTTAATCCGGGACGGGGTGGAGACGCCCTTGGCGAACCTTTTTGTCCATGCCAGCCGTTCGCCATCCCCGGAGGCTGAGGGGGTCGATCGTGCCCGGAGCGCCAGCGAGGCTTTCCTCTACCGCCGGTTGGAAACGTTGCCGGAAACGGCCGGGCGCTTTCAATTAAACGTGGAGCTGCCGATTCCCTTTGATGCCTGGGGGCGGATGGAAGTGGACTTTATTTGCGCGGACTCCCGCGTGGCAGTCGAACTGGATGGAGGACAACATTTGGCGGACGCCGAAGCTTACCGGCGCGACCGGAGGAAAGACGCAATTCTGCAGAATAATGGATACTTCGTCCTGCGATTTCTGGCGGAAGATGCGGGCAAACGGCTCGATCATGTTCTCGACACCATCTTGGCGACATTAGCCCATCGGAAGGACTTTCATAAGCGCTAACCTATCGTGTTGGTTTTACGGCCCGAAGGGCCAAGATAGAAGGAACCAAGGAGCCAGGAGATGGGAGACAGGAAGTCAGAGGCTGGAAGTCGAGTTGAGGCGCCGCAAAAAAAAAAGCCGACACCAACCCCCATTATGTTTCTCCTCCAGCACTCCAGTGCTCCTGACTTCTGGCTCCTTGGCTCCTCTGGAGGGCTTCGGTTGATGGCGCGTCTGGAGGAGAAAATCGGTGAAGAATGGTGACTCAACGCAAAAGTTTCCCGAGTTGCTGTTGCTCCTGCTGCTCTCTCACGATCGTGTTCTGATAGTCCGGGGTCCTGTACCAGGCCAGCCACTTAGCAAAGCGCGCTTTATCCTTGGGCTTGGATGCCGGCAATGGCGTGATGAATAATACATGAAGATCGGCTGCCGTCATCTCTGGTCGGTGCAGGACGGCCAAGGTCCAATTAAGTGGTTCATTGCCAAAAGCCCGAGTCGGTCGGAGCCGGTTATTGTCAACAACCCATCGCTGTCCTTGTCGGTCCAGGTAGCTGACAAAGATGTGAGTGCCCAGGCGTTGATGCGTCACCGGGTTGTCCAAAGCCACCGTGATTCCCTGCGAATAAATACCGGAGCTCTGCAGGAGCAGGTCCCCCAAGGCCAGCGCGTATGGCAGACAGTTACCCAGCGCCATTTTGCCGGTGATACCGGGATCGGAAGCGACCATTTGAGGATCTTTTAGGATATGGGCGTTAAGCTCAAAGGCCGAAAAGCTCAAGAACATCAGCGCGGAAATAAGCGATCTGCGCAGGGAACAGATCGCCGAAGTTATTATTGTATTTATTCTAATTCTGGAAAATACAATAAAATATTGAAAACACAATATTTATATCACGCTCTGGCTTCTTGAGCCTTTCCCAGACGTCGATTAGATTCAGAACTCCAGGGTTTTCAACCCTGGGCTTCGTACACAATTCGAAGAAAAGGCGCCGACATCGACTATTTCAGCCCAGAGACAGGCTGGAAGCCTATCCTACATTGCTCCCCGGAGTGTCGAGCGATGATTCGGGTGCACCATGAAGCACCAGCCTGTCTGGGCTGACAGGCTACTGCGCAATGCTACCCGCGTTGATGCCCTTTGCCAATTCGAAGGAAGAGCCGACCGCGCCGACGACGCACGCCTTACGCTCCAAGCCAAGGCGCTCACGGAAATAGTAAACCGGTTCGATGCCGGTGCAGTGCGCACCCATAATTTGCGCGACCCCGAACTCCTTGAGCTTGTCCGCGGTCCAGGAGAGCGTGTCCGCTTTGGCTGCGAAGAGGTGAAACCCGCCTAAGGCGGCGTAGACCTGTGCCCCGGGACGGACCGTCTGGCGCGCATAGGTCAGAATGTTAATGAGGCCCGCATGACCGCAGCCGGTTAAGACGACGAGCCCTTTGTCGGTGTCCAAGACCAATGATTGGTCCTCAGGGATGTCGTCCAGAACGAGGTTACCGTCGGGATTGCGATAATGGATCATCGCCGGATAATTTTTCTCCGGGAAGGGACGCGGCACCGGACCCGTTAGCCACACCCCGGTAAAGAGCTGCTTCGGTTCGACGTATTCAATGAATTTGCCACCGAGCGCTTCGTAGCCGTTCTTTACTTCCGCCATGGTCATTTTGTCCGAACCCCTCACGCCCGGCGGGATTAACCGCTCCAGGAAAATACCGCGGCCGACGTGCGCGCGGGAAAGCGCCCTAGGGTTTGTCTTGGACAACTCGCGCCGCAAGGTCACCAGGCCGGTGACGTGATCCCAATGGTTGTGAGAGAGAATGACGTCTTCGACGTTGGACAGATCCACGCCGAGTTCGCGGGCATTATTGAGCACCGTCTCAGGCCGTCCCCCTGTGTCAAAGAGCACGCGTTGGCCGTCGACTTCCACCAGGGCCGAGAAGCCCCACTCGCCCACGCCGACCGCGTCGGTCAACATGGTGGAAAGCACGGTGATCTTCAGCACGTGCACAGGGCCAAGGGCTGATGCCGGTGAAGCGGCGGCGCTCTCCTGTTCTCCGTGGATGCGGCCTAAGCCGACAAAGAGGGCCAAGCCAGCAACCAATGTTATCGCTGAAGCGAGAGGAAGATGGTTCTTTTTCATAGGCAACCGGGCTTTTTAATGGTGCGAGAGCGAAGTAGTTCTCATCGGGTCTGCTACACCTACTTGCTGATGTGGTCCGGACACGAGCGATTTTTTCGGGCCAAGCGTCGATGGTTCGGGCCGCCACAGTTAGTGTACCGTCTCCTGAATCCCTTGAGTTTCGTTGCGTTCAAAATGGGTCGTCTGCGAGGCGGTCCGAGCCGGACTGGCGCTAAAGGAGCATATCTAGATCGATACATGACTGATCCGGCGGCCGCCGGACTCGCTCAACCGTTATGATCCAGATAGCGGCACTTCGCTCGAGCCTTGAAAAAGAGCCAACTGATCTGGCGGCCGCCGGACGAAGCTCAAGGGATTTAGTTAGGAGACGGTACACTAACCAGTGGCCTTGGAATATTTTTTGAACGGCGATCATTCGGGGTTGACTAGCCGGACAACATTTGGCTACGTTGTGCAAACGTTCGCAAAGCGTTACCCCCCCTGAACAAATGAGCGATAGAGAACCTCATTGGAGCCATTTTTGTGCAATCGTTTGCACAAATTGTGATGGGACTCGGAATTTTCACCTGTGAAACCGCCATTGGCTTCCATCTCAAGGAGAGTGACCATCAAGGACATCGCCGGAGCGTTGGGCATTTCGGCGGCTACTGTCTCGCGGGCTTTAAAGAATGACCCGAGAATCACCGTCGAGGTCCGGGAGCGGGTGACGAGTATGGCGAGAAGACTCGGATACCGGCCCAATCTGCTGGCGCGCGGTTTGGTCAGCAGCCGTACTCATGCCATCGGCTATATCGTCGATAATTTGTCCTGGTCATTCTTCAGCGAATTGGCAGAGCGAGTCCAAATCACGGCCGAAGAATTTGCCTATTCCACCTACATCTATAGCTGTCTCAAGAGCGGGCAAAAAGAGCGCGAGGGGATCGATGGCTTTCTCTCGAGAGGCGTGGATGGCCTGCTGGTATCAGCAACCGAATCGCCCGAGAACGCTCGGGTTTATCGCGAGCTGTCCCAAGCAAATTTTCCAATCGTCATTTTCAACGATCTACCTGACCTCGAAGTGGACTCCGTCGTCACGGATAACTACGAAGGTGCGACAAAGGCCCTGCGGCACTTGTCTGAGCTTGGTCACCGGGAGATCATGTTTATCGGTCCAAAAGAAAACACCACTTTCAAGACGCAGCGTCTCGCCGGGTATCGTGACTTTCTCGAGCGAAACGGGCTTCCGGTCAGAGAAGATTTGGTTCACTGCGAAGATGATGATCCGATGTATGGATACCGCGTCGTGAAGGATGTGATGCGGGCAAAGAAAGCGCCGACCGCGGTATTCGTACATAATGACACTCTGGCCATGGGCGTTTACCGGGCAGTCCACGAGATCGGCCTCAAGATCCCTGATGATTTGTCGGTGGTTGGCTATGACAACCTGGATTCGTGCCAGTTTATGTACCCGCCTCTTACCACCGTCGAATTCCCGATTCGACATCTGGCTCGTGCCGGCGTCGAACTGTTGATGAAACGTATCAGCGAGAAGGCAAAGAAAACGGCTGATCAAGAGAGCCATCGTATCCCCCAGAAGATTGCGTTGACGCCCCGGCTAGTTATCCGGCATTCGACTGCACCGCTCAAGACCGCGGGCGATATTTCCTGGAGCGCCAGCAAAGGAGGTTAAGTGGGAGGCAACACCGTCAGACTGGGCGTGCTGGGTCTTCACAATCACTATCATATCTATCCGATGGCCGAGTATCTCCGGCGAGGGATCGATGGCGTCCGGTTGGTTGCGGTTTACGACGAACGTCAGGAACAGGCGGCAGACTTCGCGCAGACCTACGACGTGCCGAACGTTTACGGTTCGCGGGAAGATTTGCTCACCAAGACGGAACTCGATGCCGTGCTGGTGATGAGCGACACCGCGAGCCATCACGACGACGTGCTCGCTTGCGCTCAGCACCGTAAGCACATTCTTCTCGACAAACCTATCGCGATTCATACCCGCGAGGCGATCGAGATGGTCCAAGCAGCCGAAAAGGCCAACGTGGTCTTTATGATGGCGTATCTAATCCGCTATCTTCCGGCCTACAGAAAAGCGAAAGAATTAATACAGGCAGGCGTGATCGGACGACCGCTGACGATGAAGATATCGATCCGGTGTCCGCTCGGCTTCATCCGGGATAACCCGAAAGCAACGGATCCTGGTTGGTATACAGATCCGAAGCGAGGAGGGGCTGGGGGGTTTCTGGATCACGGAATTCACTATGCCGACGCCATGCGATTTCTCCTCGGAAGCGAGCCAGTGAAGGTGTTTGGAAAGGTCGGCAAAGTTACGGATCATCCGATCGAAGTAGACGATTACGGCGTCTGTGTAGTCACCACCGACAGCGGGCAAATCGTGACCATCGAAAGCAGCTGGCACGCGCCGCAATGGTATGCGCCACTGACTAGCCAGGAGGAATGCCTGGTCGTTGGAACCGAAGGAGAATTGCATGTTCATTACCAAAAGAGCCCGCAACTCGAGGTGTCCGGAAAGGGAATCGTGGGTCGGGAATATTATGACTGGCTCGGAGAGGAGCGGTATGAAGTTTGTTACCGCGATATTCTGATTGATTTTGCCACGGTAATCCGTGCAGGCCATCGGGCACCCGTCACCGGGCACGACGGACAGCTGGCCCTGGCGGTGATTGAGGGTTCGTATCTTTCCTCACAAACCGGACAGGAAATCAATTTACTGCCCCAAAATCTCAGCAGCTAAGACGAGGAAGAGAACAGATGGAACAGGTCAGGATCGGCATCATAGGTGCGGGACGAATTGCACATATCATGAGTGCAGCGTACAGCCAGATCCGCGAGTGCCGATTGTTAGCTGTTAATGATATTGTCCGGAGCGCTGCCGAGCGACTCGGCGCCAGGTTCAACATCCCGCTTGTTTACGATGACTATCGCGAGCTGCTGAATTCGGCGGAAGTTGACGCCGTCCTCGTGTGTGTGCCAACGCAGTTGCACGAGGAAGTCACCTTGGCAGCCGCGCAGGCCGGCAAGCACATCTTCTGTCAGAAGCCGATGGCGTTGACGGTCGCGCAGTGCGAACGGATGACTCAGGCAGCAAAATCGAGTGGCGTGGTGCTTCAGGTGGGGTTCATGTTGCGATTCACTCCTCCATTTGGAGAAGTCAAGCAGCGGCTGGATAGTGGAGAGATCGGAACGCTGATCGCTATTCGATCTGCCGTTTTTGGGTGGGAACCGACTGACGAATGGTTCTATGACCCAGCCCGCGGGGGAGGCGTGCTGATCGACACCATCATTCACACTTTCGACCTGTACCGTTGGTATGCGGGCGAGGTGAGTTCGATTTTCGCCATCGGCGGCGCATACGTTCTGGATGGAGCCAAGAAGTACCAAACGCCTGATAACGTCATGTGCTCCTTCCGCTTCAAGAACGGCGCCATCGGTGAGCTCTATGGCAGCTGGACGAGTGGATACGGAGATAAGACCCTGGAGATCTACGGTACCCGCGGTTCAATCTTGGTGGACCTGATGAATAAGCAAGGCGGACATGTCTTTATCAAAAGCCGCCTGAACGATCGCTCGAGCCCAGAGGGTTGGAGTAATCTCGGGGTCTTGTGGAAGTACGGCTATCAGGCGGAGGCAAAACAGTTTATTTCCTGCATTCTGGGAGACGCACCGGCTCAGGCGACCGGGCGCGATGGAATCGAGGCTCAGAAACTGGCACTGCTGGCCAATCAATCGCTTCACCGTGGCGTACCGATCGAGCTCGGATAGAAAGGAAACGCTGATGATCAGGATAGGTATCGTCGGGGCGGGATTTTGGACAAAGATGATACATATCCCTACATTTCAATCCATCGCGGGCTACCAGGTGGTCGGCTTAGCATCCGGCTCGCCGGCGAATGCCAGGACCATTGCGCGTCAATTCGGGATTAAGAAATTCTACACCGACTACCACGAATTGATTCGAGATCGCGATGTAGACGCGGTGGACATCTGTGCGCCAAATTTCCTCCATGCGGAAGTAGCCCTGGAGGCGTTGGCCCATGGGAAAGACGTGATCTGCATCAAGCCGCTGGCTACGAACCTGCCAGACGCCCAGCGGATGGTGAGTGAAGCCCAAAGGTGCGGCCGGAAGATTTTCTATGGAGAAAATGTCCTTTTTATTCCCGCACTTACCAGGCTGAAGACCATGATCGACGAAGGCGTTTACGGTCAGATTTTTCGCGCCAAGGCGTGCGA
>Ga0210387_10001504_pt1 | contig 17652 bp, 20 predicted proteins | sample IncBWC7OmetaG_FD_160108 | JGI IMG/M metagenome (GOLD analysis project Ga0210387, IMG submission 160108) | Forest soil microbial communities from Barre Woods Harvard Forest LTER site, Petersham, Massachusetts, United States - Inc-BW-C-7-O ...
GGGCTAGACAACAATGGAGGTGCCGCAGCCAATGAAGGATGCAACAACCCCGAGGAAGACCGATGGGACTTCTGGTGTTTGGGCTGTGGGTGCCGCACAAGCCCATATGCTTCTGCCCCGACCCTATCTGAATCCCTCTCATCTACTAGTAGAGGATTCGAGATAGGAGTGACCAAAATAGCATCACATTTGCCGGTGTGGGGCTCTGAAACTGCGCGTTCTCTGACAAACTGCGCCATCTTGCATGGATCAATAGATACGATTGAGCGACAAAATGCATAAGCTTGATTCGACGCTGCAAGAACTCGGCTGAGGACAATGGTGTCTTCGGGTGTCACAACCCGGATGGCCACTTGAGCATGGCTACACAATGTAAAGTAGTCCATAGCCAGGTCTTTTAACGATGAGAAAAAAGTGTTGGCATCCGAGTCGGCTTTGTCAACAGCACTGTTTCGACACAGGTTGATTGTTCTTTCCAACCTGCATTACATGCCATCAATACAACCTAAAAAGTTGGTGCATTGGTGTGAGCTTACAAGACGTTGGATGAAACGCGTTCGCTGGACGATAGCACATAAAATCTATAAAGCACGGCATCCCAGTCGTGGCGGCTCTCGGTTTTATAAACGGGGCGACCATTGGTTGCGGCGTCTTGGGTAAATGCACCCATAGCAGTCCCCAGAAGTGCGGTGAATCGTTCAGAGCAGATTTCGACGTGAGCAGATTCCAGCTTCGGAAAGGATGTCTTGGCTGATTTTTCCTTGTATTGGTTGAACAACTGGTCGCGGACGTCTTCTAGACTTTTGTCAACGGGTGGCAGTGCGTCCTAGTCGAAGGTAAGCCGCGGCTCCGGCAGATGGAAACAAGCATGCACCGTACCGCCGTCGTCCACTCAGCTGGCCAACGAAAATCAGTGATCTCATCATATAGTTTGATCATAGCATTTATTTCCTGATTCTCCGGTGTGCCATCGTCTATCACAATGCGGGCGATGGTCAATGCCCTTCTATCGAAAAGCCATGTGGTTATGTTCAGTCGGGGGTCTATCAGGTTGACGGCGGCACTTCGCTTGCCCAGGGTAAATGACTTGAGTATTAGATAATTAGGAGGACTCACGATGAGTTATATATCTTGTTGCGGGATGTAGCTGGCATAGTCGGGTTTGTCGCGAGTGATTCAAGGGAAATGAGTCTCCCTGCGACAGTCACGGCAACTAAAAGATTTCACGGCAACTAAAAGAAGTCAGGGCCAGCCGATCATTATGCGATCGATCGAGCTTTGAAGTAGCAGCCGAGCAAAAAAATCCCATCAGGCACGTCGTTTGCTCCCTTTGGTCATGCCGCATTGTCTCATTGTGATGTGGCAACCCGATTGGTGTTCGGCGGAATTTTTTCTAGAATCTACACGTAATAGATTCCATGTACTTTTCGTTTCCAAGATCGGGCCGACTTCTTCGGTTTCCCACCATTTAATTCCTGGTGGAAAATATGTGACGCCGCACCCCGTTTGAAACCTTAAAAACCGCGCTCATATATATTTGCTACCCTGATGATCATAAAATTAAACGCCGTCAGGGCAGTTAATTCTGGAATGAACGTTAATGAACTCTTACAGGTTGATGCTCTGAAATGCGAATGTGCGACCGTGCTGAAAGAGGGGAGGTCAGTGTTGCCTCTGTGCGATCAATAGCTCTCCGCCTTCTACAGGGGAGGTCAGTGTTGCCTCTGTGCGATCAATAGCGCCTTCTATCTACATAAGGAAATTTGATGGCACTCTTCGGCAACACCGTCACGGTCAGGAACACCACAATCGTTGCCGATATCGATGGACTCGTTTGGATTAATAAAATTAATGGCAGAAACTTGAAAGCCCGGTTTTCCTTACCATGGCCTCCACCAACGACGGCTCGGATTTCAATACCACGGTAAGCCCAGCCGCGGCCATTACAACGTCGTTTCTAAACCGGACTCCATTACAGCGTTATGCTCCCCAAATAAATGTGGACTCTGCTCTAAGTCCGAGTCCATCTAATAACCACCAAAATTGTAAGTCTTACCACACATACTAGCTAACACCTTGCTAATTACTGTTACAACAGACCAAAATTATACCACTACCAACCCCCCGCGCGAGATCCACTTCCTTGCGGACGCCGAAGGAGGAAGCCACTATCTGGTTTCCGAGACCCACGGCGACCCTCAGGCTGGGCCCGTATTGGCTTTGCCAATAGAGCTTCCCCGACGTAATCTCATCCAGGGCCGCCTCCCGCCACATTCCAACACCCCAGGATCCGGCCAACTTGTTAGGGTGCAGGTATTAACATACCACGGCAAACCACCCACCCGAAGACTGATCGGCCAGCAGGAGTATTACGTCCCTGCCGACAAAATAGGGGAATTTTCCTTGGAAATCAATTCGGGATGTTAGGGCTGGGCGAAAAAAAGTAACTTGTCTATTTGTATATATCTGAAACTAGCCGTTGCCGCGAACGTCAACTGAAACCTTGCTTGGTGCCCGTTTTGCGATGGCTTTCCGCTCCCTGGCTAATTTCCCAAGATTCCAAATTTATTACATCAATGTATCACTGAGCGCAGGGCATATCACAGGACGAAGGTATGTAACAATGAACGTATCAAAGAAAACCAAAGAAGTAAATGTATTTTCGGCTTAGCTGTGGACGTATCTAATGTTATCAACCTGGTCTTTGCAGGTGCAGCAGTCGGAGGCCAGGAACACAGCTAGTGCATCCTGGAATGATATGCCAGGTGTGTCCAAATCCTCCAGAGCTTTCCACGGTTGGAAGAGGGCCAAAAGGAGTTCCTATGGGTGGTACTTATATAATATACTTGTTGATGGTGTGGCCGGCAGAAGAATCAGGCTGTTATGAGATTTTGAAGACAAATTGTTGATGCACCCAAGAGCTCAGAGACAAAGACGATCGATTGGAAGAGTTGACGGAAGCGACCAGAATCAAGTTCGAGTGAGGAGACTACTTGAGGGGTGGGCCACTGCTGCGCATGGCAGGAACGAGTCCTCCTTCCTTATTCAATCACAATGGGTTCTCGTGTATATAGTACAGCTGTGGCCAATTTCCCTGACAATTCATGAGATCACCCAATGAAGCTAACATCCCTTCATACTCAGTATTCACTCCTGTCTCCACCCCATCATGGAACCATGTCTGTTTGTTGCTCCTTACAGTAAAGTGACCTGATCCGTAATACATTACACCCTTCAGCGCTTTCTTCCTCGACACTGTGGTGTCGCTCACGCCGCCGCTCGCATCATCGCTCTCCAAACTAAAGTTGAATATACATACAGTTATTAATAGTAGGCACAATCTTTTTCATGGAACGGACACGTACATTTTGGCAACCACTTTTTTCTTTGATGTCAAGCCAGTATTTTTGATCGGAGTGACAGGAAGATTGGACTCTACATCAGAGGACATAATCTCTATAAATTCAGATGCTGCAGCGGGAGGCTTCTTTGGAGAAGTAGACAAAACAGATGCCTTCCCTTTGGCAGGCGTTTGGTTTCTTTTCTTGTCGGATGCCCAACGGCAGGTGCTGGTGTCACCCGTCGGTGGGCTGAAAGGATTACATATGCAGTCAATGAAGGGACGCACAGTGATCGTCGTAGAACAAACACGTACCTATCCTCGATCTTGACAGCTTTCTTTTCTGATGCAGTGCCGACCTTTTTCTTCGGGGTGGCAGGACAAATGGACTCCCCATCAGATGGAAATAATTGCATAATGCTGGAAGTTTCGACAGCAAGCTTCTCTGGAGAAACGCGCGAACTGGTAGCCTTCTTGTTGACAGATGACTCCCCCACCATGTATCGAGCCTTTTCTGAAGGGATGCGACTAAACAGAGATCCCTAAGTTGAAGGGCAGCAAGGTGATAGAGAAATCGTCTACTGGCATGATTACCTCGAAACGATATCCTGGGCCAAGGAGGAAGATGGATATCAATGATTGTGATACCACTGCGAGATGGAGAATACAAGTTGTCGACACTGTTGAGAAGCATCATGATCACTCTTCTAGATGGGAGCCACACTCAAGTAAGTAGAACAGGCTTACCTTCCTACATGACATCCCGCTTAAATAAAAGAGAATATAACGCAATCGTGAGCAGACTCAGTAAACAGGTCAAGATGGAACCATCCAGGAGGTTGAGGTGAACAGTGGGATACAGCGATGAGGAGACAGCGGAAGCGAGAGGGAAAATGTCGTGGATGGACTTAGACTCCAATTCAACTTCAGGCTAGACCCTGGTTCTGGCATGGTGCACAGTTATGTATTTACCATGAGTACTTGAAGAAACAACTTTTTTTGGGAATACATTGGGCAGACCTTGACATCGTAACATACAACCTGGTAGTACTACAGATATAAGATATATCTTGAGCGTGTACGGGAATATCCGAACAATAATACCACGTGACTCCGGTTATTCCCGGCGCATAAAACGAGCGTTACTTTTCTGGCTGAAAAGTCGAATTAAAAGAACGACTCCTACGTAAACTTCGGACTCGTAACATAGTATGAGTGAGGTAGCACAGGCCAGTAGACATAGAACGAGCTTTGTTGCTTTTCGCACAATTATGACGTGACAATGACCTTTCAAGAAAGGTGAGAGTGACATGCCCCACTTTGTCTGATTTTTCATGCAGTAATAACGCAGCGGGTAAAGTATCTTATGTGCTTTTGGCCTACTGTTATTTAACGTCAAATTTTGAATCCCAGATTGGTGGCTTGTTTGGCAGTATTTGGGCGAAATTTTATATCGAGGGTCCGGCAATGCCCGCTAAAAGTTTAAATTGTTGACCCAAGTCGAATTTGTGGCTTCCACAGTGAGCAAATAGCTTAACTTTGAGTGTAAAGGTTGTTCTAAATTGTATTTATAGCAACCTCTTGACATTGTATTTTATAATTTCAAATTGTCTGTAGCGAAAAACATGACAAAACTAGATTATAAAATGGAAAAAAGCCAGTTGAGGGTAAATTAAGGTGGATATATTGTTTGCCCAGTAATTTTAAGCATTTTTTGTCACCAAAGCTAAGCACAAAAGTGCTTGAGGGTGTCGCAGGAAGCATTGTATAGGTGTCCCTAATAATCACGTGATGTGCCAAATTTAAGCACTGAAATACATCGGTTGGCTGTGTAAGTTACTAGGGCATAGCAGGACAGCTTTAAGGCTTTAATATCAACATATTGACTTATGTACAACACATTCCAACCAAAACTAGTTGCAACATGCTTTGGAACACCTTTAAAATGCCAAATTTGGTATCTGTCTGTAAGGTACACTTTATAGCTTCCTCGAGCATTTTGGTAATAGTGAGGTATTCCAATTTACATGGCCTACAACTTCTTCATCTCCGTTTTGCATTAATTGTCTTCAGCAATGTACTTGATGTACTTATCTCTGCAGGAACAACAAATAATAATAATTTTCGATAAACAAAATGTTCTTAACATAATTTAGAACAACTTTCATACTCAAACTTGGATGATCTTATGTCTGTGGAAGCCATAAAATGTACCGCAGAATCGGGGTCATGTTTTTCCCAATTTAAATATTGATCACGCGAGTTTGGCGGGCATTGCCGGATTAATAATTCACAAGTGTATATGCTTTTCAAATATATACAAATAGACAAGTTACCCAGCCCTAACATCCCGAATGGATTTCCAAGGAAAACTCCCCTATTTTGTCGGCAGGGACATAATACTCATTCGTCCCGATGAGTCTTCGGGTGGGTGGTTTGCCGTACGTTAATACCTGCACCCTAACAAGTTGGACGGATCCTGGGGTGTTGGAATGTGGCGGGAGGTGGCCCTGGATGAGGTTACGTCAGGGAAGCTCTGGAAAGGCCAATACGGGCCCAGAGGGTCGCCGTGGGTCTCGGATGCGGAGTCGGAAACCATATATGTTTCGTGGATTTCGGGTACGAATTCCGCGAGGAAGTGGATCTCGCGTGGGGGGTTGGTAGTGGTATAATTTTGTAACAGTAATGGTAAGACTTACAATTTTGGTGGACTCGGAGCATTGGCAGCATTTGTGGCTGGGCTAGATAACGTTGGAGTCCGGTTTAGAAACGACGTTGTAATGGCCGCGGCTGGGCTTACCGTGGTATTAGGGAAATCCGAGCCGTCGTTGGTGGAGGAATACTTGGCTTTCTTTATCAATCCAAAACGAGCCATCGATATCGGCAACGATCGTGTTCCTGAAGAGTGCGATCAAATTTCCTTATGTAGAAGGCGGAGCCAAGCTATTGATCGCACAGTCAGACAACACTACCCTGACCTCCCCTCTTTCAGCATGCGCACGATCGATAAATTTAAACCTGTAAGAGTTCATTAACATTCATTCTTTCCTTTCATGTTTAATTAGAATTAATTGGGACTGGTGCAACGGGTCTTTCATCTGGCTGACGGCGAACTAATTTTATGATCTTCAGGGTAGCAATATTGTGGCAGTTAGTACGCGATATTTTCCCACCAGGAATTAAAGGTGGGAAGCGGCAAAGTCGGGGCCCGATCTTGGAAACGAAAAGTACATGGGGTGAAAGGTCAACAAAAACGGAGAATGAAGAGGCTGTCATTCGTCGTTTTCTGTGCCTTCTTGGAATGCGCTTGATGCACTGACTTCGAATATTCCGCACTCAGATCTCACGTTATCCCCCGCCACTCCCCACATGGCGGCTGAACACTTTGGCAATTTGGACGAAACCTCCGAAACCATTCCTCCTGCCTACCCGGATGACGATCAAGAAGTAGATATACCCTCGACCCCAGGTTTTGGAATGTCACCAATTACGCCAAAAACACCGACGCCGACTAGTACAAGTATATCTTTCAAGGGATACGGGTCCAAGGCAAACATCCCTTACTATGGCGACCCAAACCGAGCGGAGAGGGAGTTAGACCCCTCCACGATATTTGTTGGAGGACTTGAACGGTTCGGACCGGATGCATGGGATGAAGCGAAGGTTGGGAATTTCTTCGCCAAGTTCGGCGGGCTCGAGAACGTCAAAGTTGTTCGCCCATGTAAGTCCTCCCATTTTTTCGTGGTAGGTTGGCTTAAATAACCAAGTTCCTTGCATAAATAGCGAACTCACGATCAGCATTCGCTTTCGTCAAGTTCAATAACATCGAGTCGCCTGCCCGTGCGGTCTTGGAGGAGGTACGTGCTTTGCAATTCTTCATGGATGCTCTACGAATCTAATTCGTTTATTCTGAAAGCATAACCGTATCTACGAAGGGCGCGCAATGCGTGTTCAACTTCGGGATTGCAATCCACCTCACCGCGGCGCCTGGAGGTCTGGTCGAGTGCGGGGAAGATATTTGCATCAACACTTTGGTACTCAACGATGCTACCCTGATCCCACCAGAAAATCTCCCGAAGGAGGCTTTGCAGAGAACTACCAGCACCAAGAATCCAGCATCGTGCACCAATACGACGATCCTACTTCCGGAAACGACGATACCTATGTTCCCTCCTTCGTTACACTCAACAATAGTGGTAATAGAGAAAACACGACATCCCGTCAGTCCTCCCCACAACAGTCGACTGCTCCGCGCAAGGCATTCAACTCCCAGTCCGAGGGCTATCGTGAGTGGTACGATGAATCCACGACCGTGGCTCTTACTCCGCCTCCGTCTTCCTTCGGCTCTTCAGCCTCAGTCACAACTCCGGGATTAGCCCCAGCTACGTCTTATCCCATTTCGACCGCCGGATGCTATCCCTCACCCTGGATGCAGCCCCAACAAATGTCCTATCCCATACCCTATTTCGACGGCTATCCTGGATATCCTATGCCCGGCCAGCAGGTAGCTCCAGAATTCGCAAGTCCCGCTTGGCCGGCGATGGGGGGCATGTGCAGTGTATGTATTCTGAATATATATTTCACGAATTTTGCTCATGGTTGTTTCGTCGTTAGTTTTACGTACCGTATTCAGGATATCCACCGAGGCCACCGAACGCAGATCAGTCGCAGCAGCGGCCCAATGGTCAAGCACCCCTACTGCCAACAGGTTTTATCCAAAACGAACAAGGCACGCTCATCGCTGTTTATCAGCGGGAAGCTCTTGACCAATACATGGCGGCTGCTCAACTTGGTCCGCTTCCTTTGTCGCAACCGCAACCACAGAATACCCCACCCTGGCCGCAGTATCCTGAGCCTCATCTATATCCATTTCATGGCCCGGTTCCTCACATGATGAGCCTGCCTTATCGGCAATTCCAGACGCCCTCTCAGACGGGAACAAACGCGAGTTGGATACCCATTCCATCCCCGCTTGGATTACCTCCATCGCAACACGCGTTTCATCATTCTGCTCATCCCACCAACGTGCCAAATCCCACCTCCACCTTTCGTGGAGGGTATCATGACACGGGCGGGCAGCCCAACGCTCCGTCATTTAGACGTCAACAACAACCGGGCCGCAGAGACCAACATAACACATTCAACAACCCCAATCGGAACAATCACTCGCGCCCACATGCCAATCGTAATCCCGCGGGGAGCATGAAAAACACTGGACAACCACAAGCCGTATCTCAGCAGCCCCTCATTCGCCCTGCCCAATACTACCGGAGATAGGGGTCAGTGGGCCGCAGGCCGTTGATTGGCTCGGTTCGAGCGCAACCAACAAACCTTTTTTCTTCTTCCCATTTTCGTTCCATTTCTTCCCGAACTTTCTGGACACGAACCATCGTCGTTCTTTTGTCTAGCTTTCGATCTCCCTCATTTGATCTTCTCTTTCGTATTGGCTCCTCCTCTTCAGGAGCATCGCCTCTTTCTACGCAATTCATTTTCTTCAAACAGACCTTGTAACCTAAATATGCCTCCTACCACACCTTCTTTACCTGTATAATCATATCATTTGTTCCCAGTCGCATTTCCTCTGCCAAATTTTCTCACTTCATATTTCTACACGGCTTCATTCTGATCCTGTTCGCCCATGCCACATATTCTAGATTCTACTCACCTATCCCGTTGTTGACTTGATTTTCACATGTCGCTTTCGTCTTGTCGTTTTCGTTTTCACCCCGCCTTCCCCCTGCTGGGACCTCACTCAAATGACACAATTTTTTCACTTCCTCGTTTCTACGATTCTTACTTTCAAAGTCTCTTCTCACATCCTATTCATCACTCTTAAGTTCCATTTACAACTGCCACTCTATCGACTTGTTAATAATAATAATGTTCATGGAGAGATACAGTGGACTGCGTCAATGTCTCGTAGCCAACATCCGAGCCTGTCCCAAAACAATTTCTGCCGGGAAGTCGACATCCAGACAGGTGCGAGCGAGCCATGTGGGTGCTGATATCTAGAATTATAAATGCATAAACAATAAACATACCGCATCTTGCCATTCGCCTCAACCACAACATTTATTACTCACCTCTACTTATATCCCTTGTATTAGCAAATGTCTTCTGAATCATGGGTGGGTTGCTTCGTGTGTCAGTGGATGCTATTTATTCATAGTATTGAAAGGCATTTCCCGATTTCCCATTTCCAAGCATCTTAGTGCGGGAGGGCCCCGTAAAAAATGCCGGCGCTGGCAATGCACCTCGGCCACAGCGGAATCGTCCAGGCCCGAGTGACGTATGTGAAGCTTAACTCTGTTATCGGACTCGAATACCATTGATCATCACACTGTCAGACTGAAGAAACTGATCGACACATGTACATGGACACCAGGGAAGAGTAAGTGAGCCACTAATTCCCTTTGCCACGACTAATTACGGTCCATCAGTAGGTGTGGATATGACGGTGATGCAAATGACGAAGACAGTGAAGACTCCGATCCTCGGAATACCAGTCATCGCAGGGCATCATCCAACAAGTCGCCTGCGATAAACCTGGCGCATGTAAGTTCTCAATCATTTCTGTTTGGCATATCCTCTTAGCGGAACGCCTTTAGAAGCTGATTCGACGGTTTCTCCGTGAGAAGGGAGTACTCCCACCCTCAGGAACAAACAAGGGCAAGAGGAAACATTGGACACAAATATCCGAGCCACCCACTTTCCCAAGTATGCCTCCAGCCGTGGATGCTTCGACTCTGGAGGCATACTGCCAACGACATCATTCTGGGCCGACCATGGATTATATGCCCATCAGTTGGACGAATTCAATGGAACATCCTTGGAACCAGAAGGTAATCCGGCTTCTTGCAAAAGAATTCAACCAGAATGTCCAGGCCTGCCAATACCAAACCATGACGTCGTTTCCGGAGAATGTGGGAGATGATTTCACTACCACAGCCATACAAAACAAATTACAGAGCCGCCAAGCCATATTGAGGAACGCTCTACGCAAAAAGTCACAAGCCTCTCATCTCTCGCAAGCTGAGATTACCGATATTTTCTCCAAACAGCGCATGGAAATGTTGGTCAAGGCACGCCGAAATGAGCGGAAAAGAAATGTAATGTAATCTTCTTATTACCTGCTGAACTTCGCTAAACATTTGGTAGCTTTATATTAGGCGCCATGGAATTATAGAAGATGCAATTGATTCACCATGCGGCCCTGATCCTGAACTTTGGAAGGAGATCCAGGCGTTCTTCGCACTGTTTGATGAGAAAGACATGTCTTCTGACGAGACTGAGACGGAGGCTATGTTTGGCACCAACAAAGAAGTTCGTCGCATTCGGAAGCACTGGATCGACACCCATGTTTCAAGGGTCAGGCATCTGCATTTGTTTCAAAGTTCGGAGTGTGCTTAGATTGCTTGCTGCAGATCATGAACTACGTTGATCAGCATTACAATCACCGAACTACCAGTGGGTCTTTGAAACGAGGTAATTTGCCTTTACGGCGCCTTTGGGAGTCGAAGACTGTCAACAGTACCTGTAATCCGAAAGCAGGCCTGCCGAAGAATATATACAGTGCAGATCTCACACAAGACGCAGTTGAAACACTGCAACCACTCCAGCCCATTAAGCTTCCAAATGTACGTCAACAATTCCTTGTTGAGAGTTTATTCAGCCATAACTTATACGAGACTCGGACAGGTTCCTACACCACCATCATCAGACAACCAGCCTGCAAGCGCTGCCCCTAGAGGGATGGATTTCTCAATTGCCTGATTTCCCCTGTACTTAATGACTGGTTTCATTCTGATATCGAATCTGCGTCTTGCATGTCCTGATCCGACGCCTGAAGTGGTGTTGAAAGATTTGGCATTTTGAATGAATTATTACGACGGCAAAAGCTTTCAAGCAGCGGATCAGAGCCCAATTTATTTAAGATTCCAAGGTGGTGGTCATTGAACTATCTGATGAGTGGGGATCAGGGTGACGAGAGGGGGAGCAGCAGGCATCAACAATTATAAGAGACGATGGTGGCATCAGGAAATGTACAAAAAACTGTTCGTTACCAGCTGCAGCTTGTACCAGCTTGTACAAGCCCGAAAAGTTGGGAAAGTCCCAAGAGTGAAAGCCAGGTCGAAAACTTCGCAAGTGATATCTGAAAATTCTTGCCGAAGTGAAGAGTGATTAAAGTAATCTTGTCGCATCGTCAGACCTTGAGAATCCGTGGCAGTCTGGACTTGTCAGAAAACTTCGACAACGACGTGCCCACTGTTTCTCAACAAATTATTTCTGACCTCTGGCAAAACTGATCATTAAATAAAACGAACGACGACCGAAATTTTGCGGGCAACACAGAATGCAAGCTAGAGTGGTTTGTCGCTATGTATAAGTTGCTATTGACAGGTAGGCGATTTGAGAAGATCCATCATTTATCATGCATCACCTACAAATCGTACAAAAAGTGATTCGTCCATTTCCATTCTTCTGCTGATGTCTGTTGTCCAGGAACGAACGAAGCAAAGGGGTATGAGTATGTTTTTACTCGTCACATCCAGCTTATTAGTTTCGGCCAGAGTAGTGGCCAAATCGGTGATAAGCCCAACAACAAGCTTGCTCGGATCGAAAAGATACTGTCCAGGGGATCGTGACATCGTTTTAAGTTCCCCAAATTTCAACCTATACCACTCTGACAATCCCTGTGATGCTACAGCATCCCCTGGCACAGCAGACGATTCAAGAAATTTTAGAAGGTTGTCAACAGCTTGCAATGCTCGTGTTTGCAGGCACAGCTCCTGAGCCTCCTGTAGGATATGTTCCGGGTTGGCGCTCCACTGGATGAACAGAATACAAGGATTCTTGTTGATGCGAAGTATGTCACCGGCAATCGCTGTTGGTGGCTCTGTCGTAAAACCACCAGTGTCAGATAGAAGAGTTATAATCCTTGAAGACTGGTGTGTGTTGAGTCTGGTGAAGCGAAGTAAGAAGCTGCAGAATTGATGAACCTTTCCAGGACACTCACGCCTGACCAAAGCTAAGCAAACCTCTTCCCGGCCAAATAAGATATGCTAAGACCTCCAAGTCGCTAGGATCTTATGGCGAGAAGAGGTCATACATCTAAACAGATTGATTGATAGTTTACTTACCTGGCCCAAGCCAAATGCAAATTGTGTTCTTTTCGATTGGATCCTGGATGTGGGTCTCTGGAAAATAACTGATTGTGTGATACTGGCCAAAGTTTCGGAAGGTTGCACAGTGCGGGTGAGGTATTATGATATAACCAAAGCCTGGTGCAGATGGACAAGGACCGGAAACCATGTTGCGTGTTTACCGCTGGAAGGTAATGTGTAGTTTTCATATACCCACAATGTAGGATCCCGATGATGCTTCAAGTTAAGTCACAAGGAGTCAATGTGCCTCATGAGTCTTGCCCAAGTGAAAATGGGAATAAATTTGGCGACTTGAGTCACCCGAAAATTGAACCTACCCGTGAGGTAACGCCCGGATTAAGGATCAGTGTTACAGTACTAGAGGATCACTGGCGGATCACCCTGACAAGCAATATTGGTCGAGTACCCGTGACAGCCCCCGACCACCGCCATGAAGAACGCCACCCAAGAGTCACCGTGACAACGGCTAAGCGCTGACGCGCTGACGGCTGACACGCCGAACTTAAATCAATGTTCTCATGATCGACCACTGGGAACTTGTGATCGATCGGATAGCTAGTCTCGTTATAGCAGAATCCACGGGCAAGGGGATGACTGCCAGAGTCTGCATCATTGTACCTGATCTCACTGGATCGACGAGAATCATTGAGTCGCTAATAATTAAATAAGAACAAATTGACAAACGAGTTGATGAGTCACCCTACGTCGGAGGATAAAATGTCGAGGTATGAGCTACCTTTCTAGGGGATCTCAACTCCCGGTTTTCTCGTTTGACTCTCATCGTGGCACCTGTCTTTCACTGCATATATGGGCAACATACTGCCTACACCTTGTTTACCCTTCAAGTTCTCGGGACAATCGATGGTTAATAACTACCCAATCCGATCTTATTATCGCGCTGTTCACTAATCTCCCTGTAACAGGACTCCCGAACAAGCTTGATACTGTACAAAGTCTTGCACACCCAGCATCGAAACGCTGTAAGCTCGTTGAGGATACAACCCAAAGGTGATCTCTTGGCAGCTGCAGGTAGAGTTTCCAGTCAATTACACTTCCCATGGCCCACCAATAACCTGCACGCAGACGAGTTCGGGTGCCTCCTATTTTTTGAATTATCATCTGAAGCCACTACCCCTCAGCAATCGCGCCAACTTCTGCCAGAACACGGTGGAATCTCCGAGCTCTGCTGGGTAGGCAGTGACATCCTTGCCGTTGGTACGACTCGCGGGAGGATAATCATTTATTCCTGCCAAAATGAAACAGTCAGTTACATCATATCGCATCCCAGTTATCCGCAAGTTGATCAGATTCACAGGGCCGGTTTTGTCATGTTTGTGACGTCCAAGCACATGGGGACGGTGTCTCGCAGGTTGCTGTTGAAAGTATGGACGTTTCGCTCACTAGTCGCTGTCTGGTCTCCGTGGGTGAAGGGAGAACATGCATAAAACTGTGGGATGTCAATGAGAATGGTGAGATCCCACTGTGAATGATATCTTAGCTTCGGTTAACTCCAAAATCTAGGCATACTCAGCGATCATCCCACAGGAGAGCAGCTTCCTGAATACGGCACCCCACGCTTTGTCGGGTTTGCAAGCGATGGAGCTGAGATCATTGTTGGCTATCTGGAGCAAGCGATTGTGTTGGTCTTCAACTATCGCTAAAATAATTTCAACCTAATATTTCTCTATTCACGTAGGAAACATTATTCAGTTCAACCCTGGAAATTACTTCAACGCAAACTGCTTGGTCAGCCGGAGGATCGTGACATTGCAGTTGATAATAGTGGAGGCCGAATTCATCACTACCTGTAGGATATATTTTCCATTGTTTACCTTTCAACCATTAACAAATGTGTGCAATAGAGGCAATGCCGTATTACTGGCCCAAACAAAACAACTGGCTGTCTTCAATTTACAAACCGGTCTTGATATCTATGGTTTCCCGGACTTCAGCCGAAAATATACAGTTCGGTATAACATTGATACATGTACCAGTCAAGGAATTGCTTTGTTCAGATCTGGGGCACTCTTAGCATCTCCGACGAGAGAAGGAAAGATTAACATTTATAACAGCCTAGATGGTACCCTCGTTACCACTCTCTACTGCCCCAGTTCGATGGTTTTTTCTTTTCTTACCTTTCATCGTCTGAGGTTTCCACATTTCTTTCAACCATAGGCGCAATGCGATCATCACTTCAAGCCGTGGAGGTGAGATTCATCAACCCTGCTCCATATATCGACATGGTTCAATCATTTTCATATGAAACAGGCCCTGACTGTTCACAACCAAAGTACGGAATTTCTCGTCGGTGCATCCCTTGGAAAAAGTGACACCACTATCACTGTCTGGCGCCGTCAGGTGAGTGGCTACTAATTCTGCAATTTGATTATCCTGAAGTCATGTGTATTTGTTTTAAGATCGACATCTCTGTCATGAACGGTATCCGTTGTGATGCTCACACTCCCGCTGCTCGCTCAGGTTCTCTTATGTGCCAACTCTTTGTATGCATACTTGCCTATCTCCTTTGCTCTGTCATTCATCCCTTCATCGCCAACCTTGTGCCTATGACGGGCCTGTCCTCTGTGATAGGAAAGCGAGGGTTATTTGGATGGGGATACTAAGCAAACTCCAGCATAGCTAGTGTTGTTTTTCCAAGTTTTGAGCTGTAAATAGTTATGATACTCATTCTCATCAGTTTCAATGAAATGTGTTTGTATTGAGCGGTAGAACAGTTGGGATGTGGGCGCGCATACAAAGGTTTTCGATCACATGCATGTCAATCGCCAAAAATCGTCGTTTGATTCCCATCGGGGGGCCAAGATAGCTGCTCAGCGTGTAGCCGCTGCTGAGCTTCTCCAGGATACTCACCATACGTATATAGACGACGAAGGGACCCGTAGGTACACAAGGGGGGCCAAGGGAAAGGGTAGGGTGTAGAAAATATGTGGGTTGTGTATATAGATAGGCCCGGGACGTTCATTTTTTTGATCCGTAAACGTGCTTCGGTTTTATATACACCCAATTGGTTATTCTACGTGCTGGGCACCGTATAAACCTGTATGCTCTCAAATTTTGTAGGTCAGTCTGATTTTTTACGCAGTAATAACGCCGCGGGTTTTTTCCTAAAATATCTTATATGTGCTGTGTGGTTTTTGGGTACCGTAAAGACCCGAACTGGTATATAACGTCGCCAGATTTTGATCGCTTCGTCTGATTTTTACCCGATAAACACATACCGCCAGGCGGGTTTTTTCCTAAACTATCTTATGTGGTGTGTGGTTTTTGGGTACTGTAAAGACCCGAAAAGACCCGAACCGTTGTATAACGTTGTCTGATTTCTTAATTAAGACGCCATGTCTTACTCGTCTTACACCTTACAGGGTCTTGCTGGCCTTATATAAGACGAAAAGGAGACAGTGGAGGGGCGCAAAGGGAGAGGGAAGGGTGTGTGTGTATAGATCGGGACGTTCATTTTTTTGACCCGCAAACGGTTTTATATACACCCGATTGGTTATTCTACATGCTGGGCACCGTATAAACCCGTATGATCTCAAATTTTGTAGGTTAGTCTGATAGTAATGACGCGGCGGGTTATTTCCTAAAGTATCTTGTGTGCTGTGTGGTTTTTGGGTACCGTAAAACGTCGCCAAATTTTGAGATTGCTGAATCCCAGAAATGGCTGACTCGGAGTCGACGGCGTCACAGATGTGCTCGGTGACGATCCCACACTCAGTGGCCAGGGCAAGTGCTGGCTGGTCCTGGCTGTGTGAAACACGAATTTGGTGGGTTGTGACGTGACTTAGTAGGCCGGGGATCTTCACACAACACCACTATCCTCGACGATCTGTTAGGAAGTTTAATGGGGGAGGGAAAGCATTGAGGAGATAATATGTCACAATGCGATACAGACATAGAAGTGGTACGTGTCTATGTGCTCTGGCCACTCCATCCCCCACCTTGTTTTTTTTTGTGTTCCAATATTTTAAACTAGGGGTGGGTCGACGAAAGCCCTCATGCTCGTTTGGAGAGTGGGGTGTGTATGCGGTCAACGTCCCTGTCCCACAGATCACACCCGGTGGTGCTTTATATCTCCAGGGCACGGCACACGTCCCTGCCCCACAGCTCTCACCCCGTGGTGCTTTATATCACCAGGGTACGGCGCGCTTCGCTGGAAATGCAGGATGGCTAAGGTCCTTGGGATATTATTCTGGTGCTGACCGCCATGTAAGACAGCGCCAGAGGAGGAAATCCTTCTAGTGGCCCGTCTCCTGGCTCCCTTCTTATGTTCTTTCGTTTGCCATGTATCTTTCCTACTGCTCATGACCTTATGACGATCTATTTCTGCATGTGGATGAAATGTGATGCGTGCGTGCTGTCGTGTGACTACACGTAACTATGTGACTGAGCCAAGAAAATTTTAAGCATATTGAGTCGCCTATTGGTCTTCACCTTCCATCCAGTAGTACGCAATCCTTTAATTGTCCTTCGTTCGATCTCTTCCCGCTGCACACCAAGGTGCCTGATGCCGTGTATGCGGAAGGTGGGGACGGTGTCTGGGAGGCCTCATCTCTGTGACATCTGATTCCTCACGAAAACCCCAGAATCATTTTCACCCCCATTCTCTGTATTTCTATGTATGATTAATATTAACTTGACTTCTGTCATAGATGGTAAACTCGTCGCTGCCACCCAAGCCAATGCATTTGGCTGGACGCGCTCGTAAGCGCAAATCGTCACGGCACCACCCTGTGACACACACTGGCAGCCCACATCGTCCATCATACCCACGTCGACTATCACCACTACTGCCTCTACCACCTCGAAAACGGCTCCTCAAGTTGAATCTTTACCACCACGCTCTGTGGCATCCCTTCCACCCTCTCGATCACCTTTTCCAGACATCGTGGTCTCAGGAGCATCATTGGGCACCAGTGGAGTTACCATCGAACAGCTCCTTCAACGGTTGAGTTGTCTCAGGTAAACTTTATTCACTCCTTGTCATATTTCAGTATCTCATATGCATGGTGTCTAATAAGTCTAGAAGAGTTCACCACGCTGGATGAACACATCTTTGGCAGCGACCTGACCGACCTGAATGAATTGACGGACGATGATATCAAAGATGGTATGGGAAACGATTCGGATGAT
>Ga0210387_10001505_pt1 | contig 17647 bp, 14 predicted proteins | sample IncBWC7OmetaG_FD_160108 | JGI IMG/M metagenome (GOLD analysis project Ga0210387, IMG submission 160108) | Forest soil microbial communities from Barre Woods Harvard Forest LTER site, Petersham, Massachusetts, United States - Inc-BW-C-7-O ...
CGACGGCAGGGCTGCATTTTACACCGGAGATTCTGGCACGGATGCGCGAGCGCGGGATTGAGACGGCCGAGATCACGTTGCATGTGGGGTTGGGAACGTTTCAGCCTGTGCGGACCGAGCGGGTGGAGGAACATTGTCTGCATTCGGAGGCTTACTTGATTTCGGAGGAGGCGGCGGAGAAGATTGGGCGGGCGCGGCGGGAAGGGCGGCGGATTGTTGCGGTGGGGACTACGACTGTGCGGACTTTGGAATTCGCCGCTCGGCAGAGTCAACATCAAAATCCCGACCCTTCGGCAAGCTCAGGGCAGGCTTTCTCGCGCACAGAAGGCGCGAGAAACGGGGCACCCGGCGAGGTGCGGGCGGGAGCGGGCGAGGTCAACCTTTTTATTTACCCGGGATACAAGTTTCAAGTCGTGGGGGCGCTGCTGACGAATTTTCATTGCCGCAGTCGACGCTGCTGATGCTGGTGTGCGCGCTGGGCGGGAAAGAGCACGTTATGCGGGCGTATGAACACGCGGTGCGCGAGCGCTATCGATTTTATTCTTATGGGGATTGCATGCTGGTGGAGTAAGTGCCGCGCGCCCTGCGCGGAGTGGTGAGTTTCAAAGGAGTCCTGACGAAGTTCTGGTCCCGAAAGCGAACACCCCTCCCAAACTGAACCTGCTTCACTCCGAAATGTACTTCAGTGCTAATGCGCCGGCGCAGGACTGACCGATGATGGAACACGTCGCCAGAGCAGCCTGAGTTCGCGCGTGGGGAGCGATGAGAAGCAGGACGGGCTGCACCATCTCAGACTTCGAAAAGGAAAAACGAATGAAAAGGTATGTGGTTTTGATGACGCTGTTCCTTTGCTCGCTGCCGAGTTTCGGGTCGAACCGACAGCCGAGCCGGTCAAGCCAATTCCATGCCAACAAGTCACAAGCCTCAGTTAGAGCAGATAGAGCACAGCGAAAGGCAGTGGCGCACGCGCGCCCTGGCGTGAAACGTACGCCGGCGCCAACGCCGACGAAGTCGAACACAGCTCACGAAGGACATTTCAAGGCGCGCCCGTTTGGCGTGAGCAGCAATGGCAGCAGCGCGACAGTAAGTTTCATCGCCGGCACCCGGACTGCGTGGGCGGGCGAGGACGACGACGAGACGGAAGCGGTATTGGGAGATTTCAACGGCGACGGGAAGATGGATGTCGCGAAGGTGACGTACACGGTCAGCGGAGACGTCACGACCTACCAGATTTCTATCCTGTTGGGGAATGGGGACGGCACATTTCAGACGGCGATTGTGACCAACACACCGAGCAACGCCGACGATACGATCGTCGTGGGCGATTTGAACGGGGACGGGAAGGATGACATTATTCAGGTCCATCCCCTGGGCGATAACTGCGACCGGGCCCAGAAAGCCGGTGCGCAGGCTCGAGTACCGCAGGGTGCAAAGCCGCAAACCTCGCTTCCCTGCGGAGCGTCAATTGATGTGTTGCTCAGCAACGGCGATGGCACTTTCGCCACGGCGGTGAACTACCCGGTCACAGGGGCGTCGCTGCAGGGCGGATTGCTGACTGACGTCGATGGCGACGGCAAGCTGGACGTGCTGGCCTTCGACGATTCAACTCCGGCGAACGTAATCGAGATGCTGGGGGCTGGCGATGGCACCTTTGCAACGGCGACCAGCCCGGGGACGCTGACCACCAGCACGCCCAATAATATGATTTTCGCCGACTTTAACGGCGACGGAAAAATCGACTTTGCCGGGCGAACGGAATCAGGACAGCTGCAAGTGACTCTGGCGAGCGGAGCCGGACTCTATGCCAACGCGCCGGTCAGCCTGGCCACTCCCGATAGCCAGTACGGCGCGTGCAACTCCGAAGCGGGAGATCTCAACGGGGACGGCAAGCCGGAGATTGTGAGCTTCAACTGCCAGCAGAACACGATCACGATCTACGTCAACAGTGGCGACGGGACGTTTGCCACCGGCGTCTACTACAACAGCAACAGCGACCAGGATCAGGATCTCTACGATGGAACGATCGCGGATGTGAATGGCGATGGCAACAATGACATCGTAGCCGCGAACGACGATGCAGGGGACGTAAGTGTTTTCCTGGGGCATGGAGATGGAAGTGTCACGGTTGAACCATCGAGTTATGCCGTTGGAGGATATTCCTGGAACGCACCGCTGATCGCCGACTTTAACGGAGACGGCATCGCCGATGTGGTCGAGTCCGACGACTGGTACAGCCTGGTGTATCTGCAGGGCTACGGGGACGCGACGTTCCGGGCTGCCCCCACTTACGCTCTGCCCAACAGCTTCGACCAGGACGCCTGGAGCTACAGTGTAGCCAGCGGTGACTTCAATGGTGACGGCATCCCAGACGTGGTGGTCGGCCAGGTGCGCAACAACGGTTCTACGGGAGTCGTCGTCTACCTGGGCAAGGGCGATGGCACGTTCTATCCGGGAGACAGCTACGGGTACTCACCCAGCATGAGCTTCGTGGCGGTGGGTGATTTCAACGGGGATGGCAAACTGGACATCGCGGCCATCGATCCGGCCGATGACGTGCTGCAGATTTTCCTGGGGAACGGGGATGGCACGTTCAGTATTGGCGGGACATATCCGACCAGTTCGTCAGGCAACCCGGCCGCTCAGGAGTTGGTGGTCGGCGACTTCAACAAAGACGGCACGTTGGACATTGCGGTCGCCAATGCCAACTCCGGCGACGTGGGGGTGCTGCTGGGGAACGGCGACGGAAGCTTCGCTGCCCCGGTCAGCTATCCGATCACGGGGTACGCCGCGTTCGACATTGCCGCTGCGGACCTGAATGGCGATGGCTATCTGGATCTGGCGGTCACGGCCTATACGGACGGTCCGGCTGTGATCGGAGTCCTGTTGTCGAACAGCGAGGCGCCGGGCACATTCGGAACGGTGCACTTTGTCGCGCTGAACGGCAATCCTAGCAACATCGCGTTAGGCGACCTCAACAAAGACGGAAAGATCGACATGGCTGTCACCGAAGACAACGGCGCCACATTTGACGGTCAAATCGAGATTTTCCTGAACAGCGATGGAGCCGGGACGTTTACGGCTGTGCCAACCGCTTATACCGCCTCAACATTTGGCGGGGTGGCGGGACGTCCAGAACCTGAGGACATCGAGATGTTCGATATCAACGGGGATGGAAATCTGGACCTGGTATATGTGAATAGCGAATACGGTACGGTGGCTGTGGCATTGGGCAACGGGGACGGCACCATTGCCGCTCCGACTGAATTCCCCACGACCGAATACGTAGAGGGCCTGGCGCTGGCCGATGTGAATGGTGACGGCGCGACGGACGTGTTGACCGGAGAGGACGAGGCCGGAGGGTTCAGCGTAATGCTGAATGCGAACGGCACCGGAACTTCGGGAAACTATACGTTCGGGGCACCGACGCCGACCGCGACGGTAGCGGCCGGAGCCTCTGCTACCTACCCGCTCAATCTGGCTGGGCTCAACGGCTACAGCGGAACGATCACGTTCACCTGCGGCGAACTGCCGACGGGGGCGACGTGCTCGTTCAGTCCGGCATCCGTGGTGGCGACGGGCAATATGCCTCTCTCGACCACGCTAACCATCACGACCACGGCGGCAGGAACGGCAAGCATGATTCCTCCGGCGCGTCCGGGGTCACAACCTGGCTCACCGATGCTGCTCGCCAGCCTGGGCGGCATGGGGCTGTTCGGCATGCTGCTGGCCGGGACTGGCAAGAAGGGCCGTCAGCGCCGCGCGGGCGTCGTTTTGGCCGTCATGCTTCTGCTGATGATGGTCACGGTAGTGGGCTGCGACAACGACAGCTCCACAAAAACCAAGACGGCGACGGGCACGCCTGCCGGCTCCTACACGGTTGTGGTGACTTCCACCGGAACCGGTACCGCGGCGCCGACGCATAGCGTGAACTTGACCATGGTCGTGCAGTAGATCACGGGTAAACGAAGCGGCCGGGACAACAATCCCGGCCGTTTTTTATTTGACCGCTCCTTCGCATTCAGCGTTCGCGGTTGTCAATAGATCTATTGGGGGATCGTCTAAGAGCGTTGGCTCCGGCTTCGTCATGCCGGCCGGGCGCGCATCTCAGCCTAGCAATCAGAATCTCAGGACGACTCCCGCCGAGTAGCGCAATCCATTGACGCCGACTGGGGAGATGGGTGTCGGACCGCCGGTGTCGACTACGGGCACGCTCTGCCTCTCGTAATCCAACTGCACGGGACGAATCGAGATTCGGCGCGAGGCTTTGAAGTCCAGACCTCCGCCCACAGACCACAAGAACCTGGTGTAACGTATGGACTGATCGGGCGACGATTTTTGAGTGACGCCGCCGAACAGAGCGTGCGCGAAGGCGCTCGTGCGATGCCATCGGAGCTCGTATACAGGCCCGAACTGGTAGCTGTGCCGGTAGACGCTGGAGTAAGACAGCACGGCAGTCCCGTTATAGTTCCCGCTAAATTCCGCTTTGATGCCCACCGACTTGTATACGAACCCAGTGAGCGAGGTAATCCAGCCGCTCATATCTGTGGCCGGCCCGGGCGTGGGCGAGCCGCACCGGTAGTTCGATCCGCAGCCGGGCGCAACGCGTTCCAGAGAATATCCACCGAACAGTTCGACCTGATCCGATTGAGCGGATGCCAACGATAGCAGGCTGAAGTAGACGACGGGAAGAAGCACTATTCGCAATCTCAGCATTGGCGCCTCACACTGTGCTGCTCGGATAGACACTTTTGTGGCTCTAGATGCTCCCGGACTCGGCGGAAGATGTCTTAACATGGCAAATTCAGTGTCGCTGTTTAAGCGAGGCAGTTACTTGATCGCCGGCGGAACGGGGTGATACTTCTGGATCATTCTGCCAGTCATTAAGCCGCCTTCATATTGACTCCGAGGCTAAGGCGTCACAGAAGCGGGCAGGCCGGTGGCAGCGCTTAAAGCACTGCGCCACCCGAAAGCAAGGCCGCGGCACCCAAAAGAGCGAACGGGCATCCTGGTGGATGCCCGCTGTGGAAACCTGGGCGGACGAAGGCGTCCGTCGCTACATGGGAAAAGCTTATGCCCTGGCGCCGACGGTGGCCGGCTCGGCGGCCGGGATGGATTTGTCTTCGCCGTTGGCTTTTTGCTGCTGGGGCTGGCCGCCTTTGCGGATGTCGATGCCCCCTTTGAAGAACGCGCCGTCTTCAATGGAGATGCGGGCGGCGATCACGTCGCCGGTGAGGGAGCCGTCGCTGCGAATATCGACGCGATCACTGGCGGTGAGATTGCCGCGGACTTTGCCGAGGACGACGATTTCGCGGGCATTGATGTTGGCGGCGACGACGCCGTTGCGTCCAATGGTGACGCGATTGCCGGCGAGGTTGATGGAACCCTCCACGCGGCCGTCGATGTAAAGCGATTCGGAACCGCTGACCTCGCCTTTGATGACGAGCGACTTGCCGATGGTAGCCTGGTCCGCGGTAGTGGTCGCGACTGGCCGGGGAGCGACGGGATCAGCGGAGGTCATCACTGGCGCGCTGGGGGTTGGCATGTTCGGGCGCTCCGGGACGGCGGGTTGCGCAGGTGTCTGAGGCTGATTGGTCGGCTTCCACATGGGGTAAAATTCCTTTCCTAGTTGGGGATTAGGGGTCACTGGCCGCACTTTCGTGACCAAAGCGAATTGTACTCCCACGTCTCAAAGTGAGCACTGTGGAAATCCTTTATTTTCAGTCGAGAGTAACTGAAAAGTACCTGGGATGACACCGGGTTCCATTTTGGGAAAGCTTTTGTTGGTAGTGGCGCCTGCATCGTTTCTGCCCTGGAGGGTGTAACCGTTCCCGGAAAAATTGTCGCGACCGTACCCTTCCACAGGGGTGGGGGTTATCCTTGCAGGGGTGAAGAATTATCGAAAACGGAAATTGGGATGGGGCGTCTAATTCTTCAGAGTTCAGGGTCTTAAAGAGTCCAACGTCTTAAGAATTAAGCTTGGGGATACCTTCGAAATTGGAGTTACGACATGTCAGAACCAGCCGTGGTTACCGCAGCAGCGTTGACGATCGCGCGGCCTGAGCCGGGCGAGTATGCGCCTTATTATGAGCGCTATATTTCATTGGTGCCGGGGTCAGACAGTCTGGGGACGCTCGATGCCCAGAGGCGGCAGACGATGGTGCTGCTTTGTGGGCGCGACGAGAGTGAGGGAGACTTTCGCTACGCGCCCGACAAATGGAGCGCGAAGGAAGTGCTGGGGCACGTTTGCGATACGGAGCGGATTTTTGCGTATCGCGCGCTGCGGATTGCGCGTGGCGATCGGACGCCGATCGAGGGCTTCGAGCAGGATGATTATGTGAAGCATGGTCCGTTTGCGACGGCGCCGCTGGCGGAGATTATTGAAGATTACATTGCGGTACGGCGGGCGACGCTGACGCTTCTGCGAAATCTGGATGAGGCGGCTTGGATGCGGCGGGGCGTGGCCAACAAGAATGAAGTAAGTGTGCGGGCGCTGGCTTATATTATTGCGGGGCATGAACTGCATCATCGGCGGATTCTGGAGGAGAAGTACTTCGCGGGGCGGTGAAACTTCTTGGCCACGGATTCGCACCGATCTCGCGGATTTTCGCGTCATTCTGAGCGTGGATGTCATTCCGAGCGACGCTAGTACCTATGCAATTTGCTGGCGGCAAGGGATTGCATAGGTCCTTCGCTTCGCTCAGGATGACGAGGGCCCCTTTCTTACCATCTCCCATGTCACAGCGGGCGTTGACGGAACTGCTTCGCGGTAAGGGCGCGCATGCCGATTCGCTCGCGTGCGTGGAAGATATTTCAGCGGAAGTGGCGGCGCGGCAGGTTGCGGGATTTCCTCATTCCATCGGGCAGCTTGTGTTTCACATTAATTATTGGATGGAGTATGAGCTGCGGCGTATTCGCGGGCAGCGGCCGACGTATCCGGAGCACAATTCGGAAAGTTTTCCGGCGGCAGCGCTTGGCGATGCAGAGTGGGACCGGCTGAGGACACGGATGGGGGAGTTGTTGGAGGAGTTTGCGGCGTTGGCGAAGTCTTCTCCACAACAACTGCAGCGTGAAGTCGAAAGCGTGCATGAGGGGGATCAGAAAGTTGCAGGCACGCTCGAGGGCGTTCTGTGGCAGATGGTGGCGCACACGAGCTATCACGTGGGGCAGATTGCGATGATCCGGCGGGTGCTGGGGGAGTGGCCGCCGCGCGGCGGCGGGGATACGTGGTGAATTTCGGCCCGCGGCCGGTGCAGGAAACTCCTTTCTAAGCCGAATCGCGCTCCGTGGTGAAAGGGATCCTTCGACTGCGGTTCTGCTCCGCGTTCGCGAAGCAAAATCCTCGCTCAGGACGACAACGTAAATCTGAATTACGCCGAGCCCGTAGGTTATGCTGAGAGCTGACAGCCGACTGCCTTCTTCTATGCTCTCTGATTCGACCATTCTCAAACACATTGCTAAACAGGCTAAACATGCTGCGGGGTTTAAGCAGCTGGTGCGCGAACTCGGGCTGCGCGGGGACGAGCGGCGCGAGCTTGATTCCCTGCTGCGGAAGATGGTGGCGCGCGGGACGCTGATTTCAGTTGATTCTGACCGGTACGCTTTGCCTGCGGCCGCGGGGGATAAGAACCTGGTTGCGGGACGACTCACGATGCATCGAGATGGATTCGGGTTTGTCATTCCAGACGCGAAGTCGTTGAGGCCGTCGCTGAAGGCTCGGCTCACGGGAGACATTTTTATTGCGCCGAATCTGATTGGCAATGCCATGCACGGGGACCTGGTGCTGGTCGATATTAGCAACGTTCGGCCGGATGGGCGCGCCGAGGGGCGGATTGTGCGGCCGGTGATGCGGGCGCATCCGACGGTGGTGGGAATTTTTCACTACGGGAGCCGTGGGGGATATGTGCGGCCGATCGACTCGAAGATTACGCAGGAGATTGTGATTCCGGCGGGGGAGGAACGGCCGGAAGTGAGCGATACGGAGACTTCTCAGCCGCGCGGCCGGGGGCAAGATTCCCCCGGGAAAGCCGGCGGGACGCCGGCGCTACGTAAGAAGAACAAGTCGGTCGATCGCGTGCTTGGGGATGAAGTTGCGCGACCAACTCAGTGGGACGATCTTGAGGGGCTGGTGGTTGACGTCGAGATCACCGATTGGCCTTCTCCTACGCAGAATCCGCGGGGACGGGTGGTTGAGATTCTGGGGCGCGAGGATGATTTTGGGGTCGATGTCGAGATCACGATTCGGAAGTTTCATTTGCCGCATCATTTTCCGGCGGCAGCGCTCGAGGAGGCGCAGGATGCGTCGGCGGTCATTCCTGCAACCGAACTGGAGCGGCGGCGCGATTTTCGCGGGCTGCCGATTGTGACCATTGACGGCGAGACGGCGCGCGATTTTGACGATGCAGTGTATGTGCGCATGCTGCCGAATGGAAATTTTGAATTGCAGGTGCACATTGCCGATGTGGCGGAGTATGTGACGCCAGGATCGGCGCTCGATCAAGAAGCGCGGCTGCGCGGGACCAGCGTTTATTTTCCGGATCGAGCAGTGCCGATGCTGCCGCTGGAGCTTTCGACCGACATTTGCAGTTTGCGGCCGCAGGTGGAACGGCTGGTGCTGTCGTGCGTGATGGAGATGGATCATCGCGGAGAGATTGTCGGCTATGAGTTGAGTGAGGGCGTGATCCGGTCGGTGGAGCGGATGACATATACGGCGGTGAACGCGGTACTGGAGGGCGATGTGGGCGCGCGTGAGCGCTATGCGCCGCTGGTCGGGACGTTTGAGTTGATGCGCGACCTGGCGCTGATTTTGAATCGCAAGCGGGAGCGGCGAGGGTCGATTGATTTCGATCTGCCGGAGCCGGTGATTGAATTCGATGACTTGGGGATGATGAAGAGTATTGCGCGGTCGGAACGGAACATTGCACATCGGCTGATCGAAGAGTTCATGCTGTCGGCGAATGAATGCGTGGCGCACGATCTGGAGTCGAGGCACGTGGCGTCGTTGTATCGCATTCATGAGAAGCCGGACGCGAAGCGGGTTTATGACTTTGAGGTGATTGCGGCGACGTTTGGATATTCGCTGGGCGTGGGGGCGCTGCCGGTGCATCGTGTGCAGACGAAGACTGACCGGCGTGCGAGTTATGGAACAGGCAAGCGGGTGCGCGAGATCGAGGTGCCGAAGGATGTGCACATCACGCCGCGCATGTATCAGAAGCTGACGGAGAAGATTGCGGGAAAACCGGAGGAGCGGATTCTGAGCTATCTGATGCTGCGGTCGCTGAAGCAGGCACGGTATTCGGAGGAAAATCTGGGACACTTTGCGCTGGCGGCGACTTCGTATACGCACTTTACGTCACCGATACGAAGGTATCCGGATTTGATTGTGCATCGGATTTTGAAGGATGTGCTGGGGGGAAATTCGGGACAAAAACAAAGTCAAGATCCGCTCAGCGAGGAGAAGCCTTCACCGTGGTCAAAGCGGCGGACAGGAGTATCCGCCCCACAGGAGTCGTTGGGTGGGCCGATTGGGATTGAGGAACTGCATGAGATTGCGGAGGAGTCGAGCCGGGCTGAGCGGCGGGCGGCCGATGCTGAGCGGGAATTGATTGAGGGAAAGAAAGTGAAGTTCATGCAGGATCGTGTGGGCGAGGATTTTGATGGGCTGATCACGAGCGTGACCAAGTTTGGATTTTTTGTCGAGCTGACGGATTTGTTTATCGAGGGACTGGTGCCGCTGAATAGTTTGACGGACGACCGGTATACGTATCACGAGAACACGCGGGAGATTATCGGGCAGCGGTCGCGGAAGATTTACAGTTTGGGACAGAAGATTCGGGTGCTCGTGGACCGGATTGATCCGGTGGAGAAGAAGATTCAGTTTGCGGTGGTGGAGGAGGAACCGGTGCGGGCGGCGGGCAAAGGCAAGAAGCGGAAGAAGTAATTTTCAGCGCCCCGTTCGCTGAAGCGAAACTCAGCGGCTAAAGCCGCGTCCAGTGGAGTTATGAGATGGCACGGCTGAAGCCGTGCCCTTCCCGACTAAACCTCGCCCTACACGCCCAGGGCTTTTTGAATTTCAGAGGCGATTGCGGCTGTGAGTGATTCCATCTTTTCTTTTGATTCAGCTTCAACCATGACTCGGGCCAGGGCTTCGGTTCCCGAGTAGCGGACTACGACACGGCCGTTGCCGTTGAGTTCGCGCTCGGCGGTGGTGATTGCTGTTTGCACGGCGGGGATCTGGGCGAAGGGAGTTTTTTCCCGGACGCGGATGTTTTGAATTTTCTGCGGGAATACTTTCAGGTTGGCGACCAAATCTGCCAGGGGCTTGCCGGCGCGGACGACGATATCCATGAGGCGCAGCGCGGTGAGCAGGCCGTCGCCGGTGGTGGCATCGCCGTCGCGGAAAATGATGTGTCCGGATTGCTCGCCGCCGAGCGTGGCGCCGGTCTTCAGCATTTCCTCGAGCACATATTTGTCGCCGACGTTGGCGCGCAGCATGCGAATGCCGGAATTTTTCAGGGCGATCTCGAGGCCCATGTTCGACATTGTCGTGGAGACGACCGTTTCTGCCTTCAACTTTCCTTGCGCGTGCAGGTCGCGAGCTGCGGCGAGCAGCACGCCGTCGCCGTTGACTACGCGGCCGGCGGCGTCGCAGAACAGAGCGCGGTCGGCGTCGCCGTCGAAGGTTACGCCCAAGTCGAACTTGCCTGCGGATTGCGCCACCATCTTGCCCAGCGTTTCCGGGTGCAAAGCGCCGCAGCCTTCGTTGATGTTTTTTCCGTCGGGCGAGACATGGATGAAGGTTGCCTGAACGCCGAGGTTGCGAAACAGTTCCGGGGCCTCGGCGGTGGCGGCGCCGTTGGCGCAATCCACCAGAACGCGGAGCCTGCTCAGGTCGGACGACACATCGCCTGCCAGCGATTTTACGTAGGCATGACGGAGGTTGGCTTCGCCGGGGAGAGATGGTTTCGGAATCTTGAGCGCTGTGTCGTCGACGGCAGAGGCATTTTCGAGCTGGGTGAAGATCTCTTTCTCAATCGCGAGTTCACGTTCGTCGGTGAGCTTGAATCCGTCACCGGAGAAGACTTTGATGCCGTTGTCGGTCCAGGGATTGTGCGAGGCGGAAATCACGACTCCGGCCGCGAGGGAACGCGAGCGCGCCAGATACGCTACCCCGGGAGTGGTAATCACGCCGGCGCTGTGAACGTCCACGCCCACGGCGGCAAGACCTTCGGCGACGCGGTCGGCGATCCAAGCGCTCGATTCGCGTGTGTCCTGTCCGATGACGGCTTGAGCCTTGGCGGTGGTGCGAACCAGGTCATGGCCCAGGGCGCGTCCGATGAGATAGGTGCTTTGCTTGGTGAGGGGAAATTCTCCCGCGACACCGCGAATTCCGTCGGTCCCGAACAATTGCCGTTGCTGGCTCATAAGAAGAATCGAAGAAGATGTGGACTAGCGATGATAAATGAGGGAAGGGGAAAGCGCTTGGTTCGAGCACTCACCATGCCGCAGCCTTGCTCAGGGGTAATTGGTGGCCGCTCAATGAGGCAAGGCGACGGCGGCTTTCTGCACGATGACGGTGACGCGAATCGAAGTCGCCTGGACGACCTGGACGAGCGGGTCGGCGATGTAGGCATTGGTAGTGAAGACGGCCCTACCGCGGATTCCGTTGGCGTTGATCAGGTCCGTAGTAGCAGCGTCAATTTTATCCACGTGATTCCGTGGGCCGGTGATCGTGATGTGGGACGGATCGGCAACGGCTTTGTATTCGGTATCGGCAAAGTCGCCCGTCACGCGAGGATGAATCTCAACTTCACGAGTCGCCCGCGTATCGAAAGTGAGCTGCAGTTGGCTAGGCACGACCTGCACGATGGTGACTTCGCGGGGATGGCGCACTTGCTGCGAGGTCAGATCATAGGTGCGTTCGCCGGATTTGACGTCGGCCAGATCGATTTCGGCATGGATGTCGTTGGCCTGCAAGTGCCGAATAATTTGCTCGGGACCACGGACGCGAATCTGCGCGTCAGGAATCGATTCGTTGCTGATCTCAAGGTGCTCGGGAACGTGCTGAAAAACGATGGGGCCGCGGATCGCCACTTCGGCGGGCTGCTCGTCGGGCGCGATTCGCCACCAGAGAAACGCCGCCAGCAACAGGGATAGTACTTTGAGCCAGAAGTTATGCAGGACGTAGCGCTGGAAAAATCCGATCATGATTGCGGCTCCGATTCGGCGGCAGATTCGGACTTTCGTTGCGGCGCGGGATCGCGCAGGGGAGAATCCAGCAGCGTTTCTGATCCGTCTTCGTTTCCATCATCGTCGTGGGCGATTGTCGGCAGGGTTACGGGAGCCATGTAGCGGCGCAGTTCGCTGCCCAGGCGTTCGCGGAGTTGTTCGACCGTCAAGTCGCGTTCGATGGTGCCGCCAATGGCGAGGCTGATCGCTCCGGTTTCCTCGGAGCAAATTACGGCGATGGCGTCGGTCTCTTCAGTGATGCCGATGCCGGCACGATGGCGCGTGCCGAGTTGAGTGGAGAGCAGAGGATTCATAGACAGCGGCAGGAAACAGGCGGCTGCGGCGATGCGGTCTTTTTGGATGATGACGGCGCCGTCGTGCAACGGGGCGCTGGGACGGAAAATTGTGGCGAGCAGATCGTAAGAGAGGCGGGCGTCGAGCGGGACGCCGCTTTCGATGTGGGTGCGGAGTCCGATTTCGCGCTCAATCACGATCAGGGCACCGGTCTGGTGCTGAGAGAAAAGATTCGCGGCCAGCACGATGTCATCGTAGGAATCGCTGTCGGCGGAAGAGCCACCTAGAAAAGTGAGACGGCGGCCGAGGTCGGCTAGCATGTGCCGGATCTCCGACTGAAAGACAACGATGAGGGCGAACACCAGGTAGGGGAGCACGCGGCTGACCACCCAGTTCAGCGTGGTGAGTTCGCCGATGCGCGCGAAATAGAAAATGACGGCAACAACGACCAGACCGACCACCATGGGAGCGGCGCGCGTGCCGCGGATCATCCCCAGCACCTGATAGAAGATCAGGGCGACGAGGAGAATGTCGAGCGCGATCCAGGCACCTTGCGTCCATGATGTGATGACGGGCATCGGTCGAGTCGCGCCTCGCACACTTTTCGTTAAACCAGAATCCGTCAGGGGCTGAGGGCCCAAATCTTGTAGCTTACGTGCGGCACTGCTAAAGCCGTGCCCATTCACAAACCCTGATCATTGAAACTCATTGTAATGCAGGGGGTTTCTGGACTTGGATGGGTTACGAACTTTTACAAGAAACTGAACTTAGGCGGAGATGGAAGCCAATTCCTACTTTTCGGTCACGGACGCGCGGATTTCGCCGTGGGCGAGGCGTGCGGAAATGTTGTCGCCGACTTCGACGTTGCGGACATCTTTCAGGAGCTTACCCTCGGAGTCGAAGACCAGGGCGTATCCACGCTCGAGAATCGCCAGGGGAGACAGCGACTCAAGGGCAGTCTGCAGGCGCTCGCTGCGCACTCGGTGCTGCAGCAGGACGTTACGCATGATGGCGGCCAAGGCAGCGGTTCCGCTGTCGAGTTCCTTGCGCACGCCGGAAAGAATCAGGCGCAAATCGTAGTGACGGACGGCCGCGGAAATTTTCTCCCAGCGACGCAACATTTGCTCGAGCAGTTGGCGCTCGGCGAGTTCGAGGCGGTGGGTGAGGTCGTCGAGCCGCTGCTGGCGCTGATGAATGAGTTCCATCATGCGGACGAATGCGCCGTGCTGCGCGAGTTCGGTGAGGGCCTGGCGGCCCATCAGCAGGCGGTAACGCATGGCGCGGCTGAGGCGGTCATTCAAAGCGGCGGCGTGATCTTCGACTTCCTGGCGGGAGCGGATGACGAGTTCGGCCGCAGCCGAGGGCGTGGGAGCGCGGAGGTCGGCAACGAAGTCGACGATCGTGAAATCGGTTTCGTGGCCGACGGCGGAGATTACGGGGATCTCGGAGGCGGCGATGGTGCGGGCCAGCGCTTCGTCGTTGAACGCGGCGAGGTCTTCGGCGGAGCCGCCACCGCGCGCGACGATGATTACGTCGACATTGTCGTGCTGATTGAAGTAGCGGATGCCGGCGGCGACCTCAAGCGACGCGGCGTCGCCCTGCACCTGGGCAGGATAAATCACTACATTCACGGAATGGTGGCGGCGCTCGAGCACATTGAGAATGTCGCGGAGAGCGGCGGCCTGCGCCGATGTGACCACGCCGATGCGCGACGGAAGGGTTGGGATCGGCTGCTTGCGTTCGGCGGCGAACAAACCTTCAGCTTCGAGTTTGGCCTTGAGTTGCTCGAAGGCTAACTGCAGCGAGCCGGCGCCTTTGGGCTCAATGTGTTCGGCGGAGATTTGGAGTTCACCGCGATCTTCGTAAACAGTGACACGGCCGCGGACGACTACCTGCAGGCCGTCGGCGGGGCGGAAACGCAGCAGGCGCGCCGACGAACGGAACATCACGACGCGAATCTGGGCCGTCCCTTCTTTGAGCGCGCCATCTTTGAGAGTGAAATAAAGATGACCGGAATCGGGGGCGCGGTAGTTGGAGATCTCGCCTTCCACCCAGGCGTCAGAATATTCGCGCTCGATGTGGGAACGGACCGCGGAGACGAGGTCGCGGACTTTCCAGACGCGGCGCTCGGGCGGCCGGAAGCTGAAGCCCATCTGGTCGGTGACAGAGGACACACGGGAAGTGTAACGCAGGTGGGGTTCTTGCTGCCGACGAGGAAATCTCCACTTCTCGCGCAGAGTGCGCGCGAGAAATGGGGCACCCTTGAGGCTATAATCCTTCCGCTATGAATCTTGAACAAAAAGTTGCTGAACTGAACAAGCGGAACCGGCTGGCTGAAGATGGCGGGGGCGCGAAGCGGCGCGAGCGGCAGCATAGAGAGGGAAAGATGTCGGCGCGCGAGCGGGTTGAGTTTCTGCTGGACGAGGGCACGTTCGAAGAGACTGACAAGCTGGTCACGCATCGCTGCAACGACTTTGGCATGGCCGAGCAAAAAATTTACGGCGATGGATTTATTACGGGCTACGGGCGCATTGAAGGGCGACTGGTGTATGTGTTTGCCCAAGACTTCACCGTGTTTGGCGGGTCGCTCTCGGAAACCAACGCTGCGAAGATCGTGAAGATTATGGACCTGGCGGCGAAGATGGGCGCGCCGGTGATTGGGCTGAATGATTCCGGAGGAGCGCGGATTCAGGAAGGCGTGATGTCGCTGGCGGGGTATGCCGATATTTTTTTGCGCAACACTTTGTATAGCGGAGTGGTGCCGCAGATTTCGGCGATCATGGGGCCGTGCGCGGGCGGGGCGGTTTACTCGCCGGCGATTACCGACTTCGTGCTGATGGTGGATAAGACTTCGTACATGTTCATCACCGGGCCCGACGTGATTAAGACAGTGACGCACGAAGAAGTCACCAAGGAGCAGTTGGGCGGCGCCATGACGCACAACGAAACTTCAGGCGTAGCGCACTTTCTGGCGCATGACGACGCGGAATGTTTGTCGATGGTGCGGGAGCTGCTGAGTTTCTTGCCATCGAATAATCTGGATGAGCCTCCGCGGAAAGTCTGCAGCGATCCGGTGGATCGCGCCGACTCGGCGCTCGACACGATCGTTCCGGCACAGTCGAACCAGCCTTATGACATTAAGGATGTGATTCATGGGGTGGTGGATGATGCTTATTTTTTCGAGGTGCAGGAACACTACGCGAGGAACATTGTGGTGGGATTCGCGCGACTGGACGGGCGGAGCGTGGGCATTGTGGCGAACCAGCCTGGGGTGCTGGCTGGGACGCTGGACATTAATGCGTCGGTGAAGGGAGCGCGGTTTGTGCGCTTCTGCGATTGCTTCAACATTCCGCTGGTGACATTTGAGGATGTGCCGGGATTTCTGCCGGGGACGGCGCAGGAATATGGCGGGATCATCAAGCATGGAGCCAAGCTGCTGTATGCGTTCGCTGAGGCGACGGTGCCGAAGGTTACGGTGATCACGCGTAAGGCTTATGGTGGGGCTTATTGCGTGATGGCATCGAAGCACATTCGCACGGATGTGAATTATGCGTGGCCGACGGCGGAGATTGCTGTGATGGGCCCGGAGGGCGCGGTCGACATCGTCTACAAACGAGAGCTCGACGCGGCGGAGAATCGCGAGCAGGTGCGGCGGGAGAAGATTGAGGAGTTCCGCGACCGATTTGCGAATCCGTATGCCGTGGCTGATCGCGGGTTTGTGGATGCGGTCATTCAGCCACGGGAGACGCGGAAGAAATTGATCCAGGCGCTGGCCATGCTGGAGAACAAGAGGGATAAGAATCCGCCGAAGAAGCATGGGAATATTCCGTTGTAAGGCCAGAACCCAAGGGCTGATCGGACTTTAACGGCACGGCTGAAGCCGTGCCCTCCTCGGAGAGTTCCTATGAAAACGATAATTGTTCTGCTTACCGTTATCTTCCTGTCTTTGCCGCTACTAGCGCAGGATCCTTCCGCTTTGCTTTCGTCATTGCCGCAGGCTAAGGACTATGTGCAGCATCGCGTTTCGAGTTATGACCGCAGCGGGGGGAATGGGGATGCGCGGACCATTGCGGTGGGGGAGACGCTTACGCTGCTCGATGCGGATGGACCAGGGTTAATCAGCCATGTATGGGTAACGATTGCGAGCGACGATCCGAATCATCTGAAGGCGCTGGTGCTGCGGATGTATTGGGACGGCGAGGCTTCGCCCAGCGTGGAGGCGCCGATTGGCGATTTCTTTGGACTGGGGTTGGGTGATTATCACCTGTATCAGTCGCTGGCGTTGTCGGTGGGGGCGGACAAGGCGCTGAACAGTTTTTTGCCGATGCCGTTTCAGAAACATGCGCGTATCACCGTGACGAACGAGGGCGCAATGAAGACGGACTCGTTTTATTTCAACATCGACTATCGGGCTTACACGAAGGCGCTGGCGGGAGATCTGCTTTATTTTCACGCGCAGTACCGGCAGGCCGCGCCGGCTCATGGGTGGACGAATCAGTGGCGGTCCAACGGCGACGCGATCATCAACGACAAGAAGAATCTGAATGGAGATGGCAACTACGTCTGGATGGAAGCTGCCGGGCGCGGGCATTTTGTGGGCGTGACGATGTCGGTGCTGGAGAATCAGGATGGGTGGTGGGGCGAGGGCGATGACATGTTTTTTGTCGATGGCGAGGCGCTGCCCTCGATCAATGGAACCGGGTCGGAAGATTATTTTCTGGGAGCGTGGGATTTTGGCGGGCGTCCGTTTTCGTATGGACTGTATGGGGCGCCGGTTGTGGGGCAGGAGGTCGCGGGGGGGCGGTGGTCACTGTATCGATTTCATCTGGATTCGCCAATCACATTTACGAAATCTTTGCGGGCGACGATTGAGCACGGGCACGCCAATCACCGGTCAGATAATTTTTATTCGGTGGCGTACTGGTACCAGACCGAGCCGCATGCGGCGTTTCCGGCGCTGCCGCCGCTCGAGCAGAGGATTCCGCGGATTTATGGGGTGGGTGGGCCGGGGAATGCGGCGAAGTGAATCCTTTGCCACGGAGTCACGCGGATTTTCACGGAAGGTCTTCGAGGAGCCGGCGGGATTCAGACGTCGTGTGAGGGTAGGGATGCTTCGACTGCGCGGTGA
>Ga0210387_10001506_pt1 | contig 17645 bp, 14 predicted proteins | sample IncBWC7OmetaG_FD_160108 | JGI IMG/M metagenome (GOLD analysis project Ga0210387, IMG submission 160108) | Forest soil microbial communities from Barre Woods Harvard Forest LTER site, Petersham, Massachusetts, United States - Inc-BW-C-7-O ...
CCTACGGGGCGCGTCGCAATAATGGGGAGATTCCCGGCATTAAAGCGCCGTCTCTGTATAGGCCCGTTTTCCGGCCCGAAGGGCCAAGAAAGGTGCGCCTGGCTTTTTTACCTGAGTGCCATTCAGGGCACCTGTTCAAGACAAAACGGTCGTCAATCAAACAAGTAATCGATGCTTTTCTGGAGCTGCAGTTTGAGCTCAGACAGCGGCAGGGCCCGTACCTGCGGTGAAAATGGTTCGTAAGAGATCGGCGCCGTGCAGCCGCCCTCCAGCAGAGAGGTGACTTGGCCACGGTTATCCATAATATCGTCCTTGGTCACCAGGATCCGGTCTTCGTCGGTGGTCGCCGCCTTGGTCTTGCCTGCCAGGACGCCTGAAACGTGGACAATCGCGGTCTGGTTGGGGAAAAATTCGGTTTCACCGCTCAGGTAGTGATGGAAAGTGTCATGAAGCAATTGATAGGATTCTGGATAGTTGCACCTGGCAATGCCTTCAAGAGCGGCCTTCTTGGTCCGCAAGGAGCAGATTCCAAAGCCGAGGGGCTCGACCAAGCCGATCATCTGCGCTTCGGCAAACAATGGACCATAGGCGGTTAATGCAGTCACCAGTTCATCAGCCCGCTGGCCAGCGCTGCGCTGGTCATTGGCGTCATTCAATGGACACATCACGATCTGGGGACAATTGATACGCTTGGCTTCGGTAATCAGACCCTTCAGCTTTCCGATATTCTCTTTCAGAATCCTGACGTCTTCAAAGGGATAGAGGGCGTTGATGGTCAAAGCCTTGATACCGGTGTCCTTGAAGGTCTTCTGCAGGGCAGCGTCCGAGAGGCCGTCCAAGACTCCCTTGTCGGTGAAGTCGTTCCGGACCTCAACATATTTTATGCTCAGGTCAGCCGTGAATTTCAGGAATTCCTCCAGCGGAATCTGAGGTTTGACTATCCGGTTCAGGCAAAGCAAGTCAGTTCCTAACATAGTGATCCTTGGTCAATGATTTTGGAGGCGACGTTTTGATCGCCATGCCTAACTTTGCCGGTCATCCTTTGGCGTCGCGGCCGGTAGCTAAATTTTCGTTAGTAGCCTGGGTCGCGGCGCCCCGGGAAAGCAACACCTGCTCCATCGCCTTCGATACCGCCTGTTCGTCTTCCGACGGAAAGATGATCTCCAGTTTTTCTCCCCCGTGTGCTGCACGGGCCTGGAGAGCAAGAACGCCGAAGCCCTCCTGACGACTCACGTCAAAGCCTGCCAACCGAAGACGAGGGACAAAGGTGAAGATTCCCCCGGAACTTTCCTTCGGTTCTTCTTCTGCAGAAGAGGCTTCCGGAGAGGGTTCTTCCGAAGTTTCTTTCGCATCCGAAATCAGCACCAGTTCGCGTTCAGTAATCAAGAGCGCGCCAGCGGGAGCAAGTTGCCGCTGGGTGCCATCGGATATTGCCGCCCAGTGTATTGCGGCGACCGACCGCTGCCCACTAGGCCAATAACGCTGCGCCTCATTCCGGATTTTCATCGGCCAAGCCTCGAACATCGAAGCCGCGTTCCGATCCTTCTCGACTGCGGGAATGAGCGCCGGGTCGATGCCCGCGAGTATCAGATCAATGGCTTCCCGATACAGCTCGTCGCCGACCGTCTCGAACTTTATCGTCACGGATTTCGCGGTGTCTGCCGCGGCAAAGGAAATCCGGAGCTGACCCAAAAGAAGAATAGACGTCAGTTCCAGAAAGAGGGTCTCGCTAAAATCGGATTTTTCCAGGGCGGCGCTGCCGTCTTCGGTCTCCGAAGCGACAAGCCAACAATTGTTCGTGACTGCTAGCACGGTCGCCGGCGATTTTTCATCCTCTGTTGCAAAAGCGGGAGCATGCACAAGCAAACGAACTAATTCTCCTGAAGATAAACTTTGTTCCAACGCGCTGCGAAGTGGTTCCGGCGCATCGGAAACAATATTGAGTTTTGTTGGGAACGTGGTGTCGATTTCCATACTCTAATTAGGGCGAGGCCTCCATAACGTTGAAATGGCGGTTTCGTTTTGCCACTGGCAACCCACTCTGACGCCGCCCGCGGCAGAGATTCCAGAGCCCCCAGAATCATCGCGCCTGATTGCCCTACATTAAAATGAACCAGCCGGAGGTCAAGACACGCTCAGATAAATCGGTGCAACAGGAATTTCGAATTGCGGAATGCGAATTGCGGAATTGGGGACACGCAGAATGCGGATTACGCAAAGAGCAAGAGAAATTTCGAATTGCGGAATGCGAATTGCGGAATTGGGGACACGCAGAATGCGGATTACGCAAAGAGCTTCAACACCCCAACACCCCAACACCCCAATACCTCAACCCTTGGTCGGTTTGAGGGAGAAAACTTCGCTAAAACACGTACTTGGCTCTCACCAAATCAAACTTGACATTTTTTGGGCGATGGGTTGAGCTGGATCGTAATTCGATGGACAAAGCGACGGTTTCTTGATGCGTGGCGTTCCGCAAAGAAACTGTAGTTAAAATTTCTCCCCCCAGATGGCCCGATCATGTCATGAAGAGGACTCGCGTTCAAACCAGCGGGACCGCGGTGACTGTTCCGATCGCGCCGGGGCCTGCGCTCAATGATCTCTTCGAGCCGAAAATCCGGGTATAGCCCGATCGATGGTCCGACCCGGATCCTGGCGCAAGGCGCGGAATGGCTGTCGAAGGAAGCGCAGCGCTGGAACCCGAGTGAAATCAGAAGCACAACAAGTTAGAAGGATGCAAACAATAGCGGTAGTAGGAACTGGATTCATTGGTTCGGTCCATGCCAAAAACGCGGCCCGTCATCCGGGTGCGAAGCTACTGGCGGTATACGACGCCAATCTTGAATCCGCCGCACGAATCGCGGGTGCAACGGGAGCCCAGGCGGTCGCCGACGTGGCGGAGATCTTTGATAACCCCGGGATTGAGTCGGTGGTGATCGCCACCCCGACCAACACCCATGTGGAATATTTGCAGCGTGCAGCCCAAGCGAGAAAGGCCGTCTACTGCGAGAAGCCGATTGGTTTGGACTACCAGGAAGCGGAGCAAGCCGTCAGGGCAGTCCGGGCCGCCGGCGTGCCGGCGATGCTGGGCTTCAATCGCCGGTTTGACCCTAATCATGCGGCGTTGCGCGAAGAGGTTCGGCGGGGGGACGTCGGCAATCTCGAGATCATTCAGATGACGGCGCGCGGGCCGAGTCTGGCACCGCTCAGTTACCTTGCTACGTCTGGCGGGCAGCTGCGGGATCAAACCGTGCATTTTTTCGACTTGTTACGTTGGATCAGCGAAGACGAACCTGAAGAGGTGTACGCCGTGGGCGCTGCGTTGGTGGACCCGAAAGTTGCCGAGGTCGGTGACGTAGATACGAGTCTGGTAACGATTCGGTTGAGCCGCGGTACGCTTTGCCAGATCGACTCTTCTCGACGCACCGGGTACGGCTATGACGAGCGGATCGAGGTATTCGGCTCAAAGGGGATGATCGAATCCCGGCGCCAGCGGGCCCGCGGTGTCTCACGGTATTTTGGAGACAAAATCATCGAAGACGGCCTGCATCCCGGCTGGTTTGAGCGCATAGAGCAGAGTTATTACCAAGCCCTGGACGTATTTTTCGGGGCGATCGCCCAAGGGACACCGCCAAGTCCGTCGCTCGAGGACGGTCTGAAAGCCCAGCTTCTTGCCGATAAGGCTACCGAGTCGTTGAAGACTGGCCGACCGGTCAAGTTCACCAAGTGAGTTATGGCAAATCAGGACTGACGGTGAGGTTGGGAGTTTTGCATGAAAATAACGACTGCCCCGGTTCACTGGAATAACAACGATGTGCGTGACTACGGCGAGTGGACGCCGTACCCTCGGAACAATTGTTAACTCAAGAAGGAATATGAGCACCGAAGATTATCAGGAGCTGGAGGCATTGGCTCGCAGAGGACGGTGGTTAGCTATCAGCACCGTTGCGGGAAGCGGCGCGGGGCATGTGGGCGGCCCATTCTCGGCGATGGACATTATGGTGGCGCTGTACTTTCGAGTCATGCAAATCAAGCCGGAAGAACCTGGGTGGCCCGAGCGCGACCGGTTTATTCTTTCCAAAGGTCATTCTTCGATTGGACAGTACGCAGTGATGGCGTTGCGAGGGTTTCTCCCTGTCGAAGAACTCAAAACTTTCGATAAGGGCGGCTCAAGGTTGCAAGGTCATCCAGATGTAACCAGGCTGCCCGGCTTGGAGACTTCAACCGGGTCCCTCGGCCAGGGGCTGTCGGTGGGGCTGGGCATTGCCTTAGGCGCCCGGATGCGTAGACAGAAGTTTCACACTTTCGTCATGATAGGGGATGGCGAACTGCAGGAAGGGATGATCTGGGAGGCGTTGCACATTGCTCCCAGATACAAGTTGGGGAACCTGACCGCCATTCTGGATTGGAATGGATTGCAGCAATTCGGCTGGGTGCTGGCGATCAATGAACCGCACCGAGGCGACCGACGCGATCCCTGGTCGGGGATCGATTTGCGAGGCATATTCGAGAAACTCGGTTGGCGATGCATCGAGATTAACGGGCACGATTTCTCACAGATTGTCCCGGCCCTCGAAAATGTGAAGGCCTCGGGCAATTCGGATCAGCCGACGATGATTATTGCCCATACGATCAAGGGCAAAGGAGTGCACTTCACCGAGGGCAAACATGAGTGGCATTCCAAAGTCGCGACCAAAGAAGAGCTGAGAATCATCGCCCAGCAGCTTGACATCAAGGAGGCACTGGTATGAAAGCCTTACGCGATGTCTTTGGAGAGACGCTGGTCTCCCTGGCTTCGACCAATCCAAATGTGTTAGTTCTAGACGCAGATCTGGCCAATTCGACCAAGGCAGATAAATTTGCCGTGGCTTATCCGGACCGATTTCTGCAGATGGGAATCGCGGAGCAGAACTTTGTCGGCGTAGCGGTCGGACTGGCCTCGATGGGCTATGTGCCATGGCTATCGACCTTCACGGTTTTCTTCACCCATCGGGCGATTGATCCGATTCGCATGTTAGTTGCCCAGACCCACGCAAATGTGAAGATCGGTGCCGCCTATGCCGGAGTGTTGACTGGGCTGACGGGCAAGACGCATCATGATGTTGAGGATATTGCGATCATGCGTGCGATGCCCGACATGACGGTGCTGGCTCCCGCTGATGCGATCGAAGGCGAGGCGATGATGCGGTGGGCCACCGAATATGAGGGGCCGGTCTATCTGCGACTGGCGCGAGATCCGTCTCCGAACGTTTTCGATGCGCAGTACCGCTTTGTGCTTGGCAACACAATCTCGCTGAAAGAGGGCAATGAGGTGTTGCTGATCTCCACCGGTCCGCAAAGCGTCCGTTGTCTGGAGGCGGCTAGACTGCTCGAGGGGCAGGGGATCTCCGCCGGAGTCTTGCATGTACCTTCGATCAAGCCGGTGAACAAGGAAGAAATCGTGCACGCAGCCGAGAAGGTCAACTTAGTGATTACTGTCGAAGAGCATACTATCTATGGGGGGCTGGGCGGTTTGGTGGCGGAAGTTCTATCGGAAGCGTCACCGCGCCGGGTCATCCGTTTTGGAATTGAGGACCGTTGGGGCGAATCGGCGCCGAATGACTATCTTCTGAACCTATTTCGAATGTCGGCACCCAGTTTGAGCGAGCGGATTCAAAAGTTAGTGGCCTCATTGCGATAAACGGACGGATCGCAGCCTGTACCTGCTGAACGTTGCGGCGGTTATCTCTCGACAGGGGCGGTGCACGGTTTTGAACCTTCATCCCGGGACTTATTCTAAGGCGCAATTTTTATGTTCCAATGGATGGAGGTTCTGGCGCAGGGTCCCGTTGCCAAGGCGATCTTAGCACTTAGTATTGTCGCGGCCGGAGGGCTGGCATTTGGAAGTCTGGGAGATCGAGGCATTCGCCTGGGCGCTGCAGGTGTACTGTTTGCGGGAATTTTCTTTGGGCAACTTGGCATGCATATTGACGAACGCATTCTTGAGTTCGTCCGGGATTTTGGTCTCTTGTTATTTGTTTATACGGTAGGGCTTCAGGTGGGGCCCGGTTTCTTTTCTTCGGTCAAACAAAGAGGTCTGCAGCTCAATGCGCTTGGCGCAGCTATTGTTTTATTGGGCGGACTGATCGTGGCCGGGTTTCGATTTCTCTTTCACTTCTCGGTGCCGGTCGTTGGAGGCTTATTCGCTGGTGCGACGACAAATACACCGAGCCTCGCAGCCGCACAGGCTGCGCTCCAGAGCCGTCCAGGCCTCACCCGGCCGCGGGCGACTTTCTCGGCATGGCTTACGCCGTTGCCTATCCTTTTGGCATTGTCGGGATCATCGTGACGATGCTGTTGGTGCGTCGAGTATTTTCCATCGACGTTGATCTCGAGGCCAGAACCGTAGAGCTGTCCGCCCAGACAAGTGAGCGGACTCCGGATTTGCATCGATCTGGAAGTTACCAATCCGAACGTGGACGGGGTGACACTCCGGGATCTGCCCTTTGCTGCAGAAGTTGGCGTCGTCTTCTCACGATTACTCCGGAACGGCAAGGTGACGGTGCCGGAAGACGACTCTGTCATCCCGACTTGGAGACGGCCTTCGATTGGTCGGTCCTAAAGCGAAGCTTTTAGAGTTTGAGCCGGTCATTGGACGGAAAAGCTCGATCGATATTAAGAGCGTCCCAAGCGAGCTAACGACGGAGCATCTTTACGTCACGAAACGCGAAGTATTGGGAAAAAACCTGGGTGAGCTCGCCTTCGAACGCGTGACCGGGGCCGTCGTCACGCGCATCACGAGGGCGGACGTGGAGTTCGCGGCAAATGATCAGGTGCGACTGCAGTTCGGAGACTTTCTTTTCGTGGTGGGATCAAAGGACGGGGTGGCACAAGTGGGGGAACTCGTGGGTAACAAACCTAAAGCCTTGGATCATCCACATGTATTGCCGGTATTTGGGGGGATCTTACTTGGGGTAATCCTGGGCAGCTTGCCGATCGCGTTGCCCGGGATGCCTGCTCCGGTGAGATTAGGTTTGGCCGGGGGTCCTCTGATCGTCGCGCTGGTGCTGAGTCAGGTAGGCAGGCTCGGTCCGCTGATCTGGTATCTTGCACCAGGAGCAAACCTGGCGCTGAGAGAAATCGGTTTGTTTTGTTTCTCGCCTGTGTCGGGCTGAAAGCGGGCAGTCGATTTCTAGAGGTCCTGTTGTCGGGCAGTGGCTTTTGCTGCCGATTTGAAGAAACTGTGGGTCATCGTAGCCATTGGTAAACGCGCTGTCGATGGTGTCATCCGCCACCCAAGCTATCTGGGGTTGCTGTCAACTCGCTTGGGTGGCGTCTGGCCTTTCGTTCAGGGGTCGGCGTGCTGCTCAAGGCGCTCCTTCTACCGCCGCTTCTCGCGCGCATCCCTGCGGAAGAGAGGCTGCTGGGTACGCAATTTGGCAACGAATACGATACCTACCGTGCCAGCACCGCGCGACCGTGGCTCTATTAACGGGTCACACGGATGGCCTTCCTCTGAAGATGAGTGAGATGATGAATAGGATCAGGAAGAGGACAAATAACACATGGGCAATCCATGCAGAAGTTCCAGCGATCCCGGTGAATCCGAAAATCGCCGCAATAATGGCGACGACCAAAAAAACTAACGCATAATGTAACATAATTTTACCTCGAAGAGAGCCGATGTTAAACCGCTCATTTGCACACTGTTCGCGGCAATTTCTGAAATTGGACGTATACACAAAGCGGAGAATGCTGCGCGCGATTTACCTTCACTCCAGGTCAATGAACGCAAAAAAAAAAGGTCCGGCGGCCCTCTAACCCCCTGTTCCATGCACCCTTTAATTCGAGTCGTTCTTCTTATTATCCTGGCTTTGGCTTCCAGTCGCGTCACGGCGCCAGGCCAGCCAGCTTCTGGTTCCCCGGCGAAACCGAATCCGGCGTCCACACCGATTCCATTAACCACAGTACCTTTGGAAGCGCAGTCCGCGCTGGCTTCCCTCCAGGAGATCGAAGCGAACGTGTCAAAGGATCAGTCAAGTGCAGACGGCCTCGGCCGTACTCTCTTGGAGCTGACCGGCGAGATTGACGCCAGAACCGCTGACGACACGAGTGTCCTGACGAATAGTCCGTCCCTTGACGTGCTCTACCGGCTGAAGCTTGCCTGGCGGAATTTTGGCGTCCGTTTGTCGGTGTCAGAGGTCGAGCTGAAACGGTATGTCACGAGCTCGGAAGAGCAACTTGCGCGTGTGGATCAGTTGAACAAGATCTGGCAAGCAACGTTCCAATCGGCCAAGCAGCCCCAAACGTCCCCGGCAGTCTTGCAGCTCGTGCAGAGTGTGATCGACTCCGTTGAGCGGACGCGACAGGCGGTTGGATCCGGCCAGGAGCATCTATTGACTTTGCAGAGCCATCTTTTAGAGGGCGAAGCCCGTGTACGAAGAGCTCTGTCTTCTATCGAGCAAGGAGAAAACCGGGCCTTGGAGAATATTTTTGTCAGAGATGCTCAACCCATCTGGAGTCTCCAGACCAGCTTGAGCACGGAGTGGCAGAAGCAGAGTGACGAGTCTTTTTCTTCGCAACTGAAGACCTCCATCGCGTTCAGTCGACGACTCCCTTTTAGCTACCTCATCCATGTTCTTTTCATTGGGCTGGTGGCCGGCGTGCTCCACTGGATGCGGCGCCGAATTCGAAGATTAGCGGAGCAAAAACCGGAGCTGCAGCATGCTCTGCCAATCCTCGATCTTCCCATCTCCACCGCCTTTGCGCTTTCAATGCTGCTGGTACCGGTAATTTATGCGCAAGCTCCCCGTTTGATTCATGCAATCATTGGAGCCGTCACGCTAATCCCGGCGGTAGCGATTCTCAGACGTCTATTGGATCGTCATTCCTATCCAATCCTCAACGCGATCGTCCTCCTGTATTTCGTTGGTCAACTCCGAATACTCGCGGCGTCTCTACCAGTGTTGGGCAGATTCACATTTCTCGCACAAGTGTTGGGCGCGTCTCTCTTTCTTGTCTGGGTTCTTCGGAGCTGGGGCCTGCCGCCGGAAGCTGCCGAGACCCACGGCCGCGTTTGGCGAACCATCCGGGCGATTGCCAAAATCGGGCTTCTTTTTTTGCCGGCGGCGTTCCTGGCAAATATTTTCGGATACGTCAACCTGGGGAACCTCTTGGGAATCATTTTTTTCCGGAGCGTTTATATCGCGGCCATGCTCTACACTGCGATTCGGATCCTCGAAGGATTGATCAGTATTGCACTGCAGGTCCGACCACTTGGCTCGTTGCGGGTGATTATCCTGCATCGGCCGATGATTCAGCGGCGGGCGTGCCGTGTACTCGAGTTTTTGGCTTTTTTATTCTGGTTGAACCTGCTGCTGAACTTCTTCGGTTTAATCACCCCGGTCATTGAGACAACTAAAGCGGCGCTGAACGCGAACCTTGCATTGGGATCCTTCGGCATTACTCCGGGCCAAATCCTGGCCTTCCTGATCACGGTTTGGGTTTCCTTTCTAGTCTCGAAATTTCTGCGCTTTCTGCTGGAAGAAGACGTCTATCATCATCTGCATCTCGCACGCGGCATTCCATACGCGATCTCCACGATGCTTCATTACGTCATCCTGCTCTTGGGCTTCTTCATCGCCCTCGGCGCGCTCGGGATTGATCTGACCAAGGTGACAATCCTGGCCGGAGCATTCACCGTGGGAATCGGATTTGGATTACAAAACGTGATCAATAATTTTGTGTCCGGCCTGATACTGCTTTTTGAACGTCCGATTAAAGTCGGCGACGTCATCGAGGCAGGCGGCAATGTGGGAGAAGTCAGCCGCATCGGCATCCGGGCCAGCGTCATTCGCACCGCAGATGGTTCGGAGATCATAATACCTAACGGATCGCTCATTTCGAGTCAGGTGACTAACTGGACCTTTTCGGATCGCCAGCGCTCGGTCGAAGTCTCCGTCAACACGGCTGGAGGCGTCGATCCTCAACGCGTCGTTGAACTGTTGAAACGAACTGCCGCCGCTCATCCTGGTGTGGCAAAAGAACCATTGCCGCAAGTCTACGTGGTCAACTTCAACGCCGGTGCGGTCTCCTTTCAACTTCGAGCCTGGACGGACCGCCATGAGGACTGGGCGCAGCTGCGAAGCGATCTTTCGGTCGCCGTCAAGGATGCCTTGGCCCGCGAGGAAATTGCGATCGCATGATTCAAGGATTCAAGAAGCCAAGAAGCCAAGAAGTCAGATCCCATGAAAAAATCCGGCTTTTGAGTTTTCGAGTTGCTCAACGCAATTGCTAACTAAGTTCTCCTTGACTCCTTGACTCCTTGGCTTCTCGATTTTCAGCAATCGATATAATCCTCGCGCCATGACCGCAGCGGCGGAAGCGTGATCCCTTTATTATCGAAGACGTGAACGAACCGGCGGTCGGCCGAAAATCGAACGGTCGCTCCCGGCTGAAGGCTGCGAATTCCGGGGATCGAGGCCGTGACGGTTTCGCCGGATTGCAGATTAGCGAAAACGATCGTTTCGGCGCCGAGCATCTCGGTGGCGAGGACGGTACCCGCCATCTCGCCGGTACCAGAGATTGCCATGTGTTCAGGTCGAATCCCTAAGGTGCAATCCGTGTCGGCGTGAGTCCCCGTTCCGTCCACGGTGGCATGGAGAGCGCCTCGCCCGCCGTCGACGGCTAAGATCACCCCATCTCCAGTGACCATTCGTATCTTTGCTTTCAGCATATTCATTTGTGGGGTGCCAAGGAACCCTGCAACAAACTGGTTTCGTGGCCGGGCATATAGTTCGATCGGGGTGCCGATCTGTTCGACGGCGCCGTCGCGCAGAACCACAATCGTGTCGGCCATTGTCATCGCCTCTACCTGATCGTGGGTGACATACACCATGGTCGACTTCAAGCGGCGATGCAGGCTGACGATCTCGCTCCGCATCTTGACGCGCAACTCGGCGTCGAGATTGGACAACGGCTCGTCGAAGAGGAAAGCCTGCGGCTCCTTGACAATGGCACGACCAATGGCCACGCGTTGACTCTGACCACCGGAAAGTTGAGAAGGCCGGCGCGCCAGAAGCTCGGAAATCTGGAGGATCTCTGCGGCACGCCGGATGCGAGCATCGATTTCGGGCTTTGATATCTTCTGATTGACCAGGCCAAAGCGGAGATTCTCGTACACGCTCATATGCGGATAGAGGGCGTACGATTGGAACACCATCGCCATGCCACGCGCCGACGGCAGGAGATGATCGCAGCGTACGCCGCCGATGTGCACTTCGCCTGAGCTCAACTCTTCAAGCCCGGCAATCATTCGTAACAGCGTCGATTTTCCGCACCCGGAGGGTCCGACGAATACAGTAAAGGAGCCGTCTTCGACGGTTAGATTGACCCCGTGGATTACTTCGAGTGATTGGAAACTCTTGTGGACGCCTTTTAACTCAAGCTTGGCCATATGCGTCCACTTCCACGACCAGGCGATCACCAGCCCGCAGCGTGTGATGCTTTCCGAGCAGGATCAAATCACCATTGCGCCGGACAGCCTGTCCATCCACGGTGGCTGCGCCCGAAAGTCCCGGCATCCGAAGGTTCGACACCGTCAGGTCGCCGCCCTTCACTATCAGCGTGACCGTCGATCCTTTCAGTTCGACCACGCCCCAACCTCGCCCGGCCGACCAAAAGTAGACGCCGTCACCGGCGCGGGCGGGTTTGAAGCCGATCTCGCCGCACCGCTGGTCGAACCAAAGGCCGGAGTAGGCATTGACCAACGCGTAACTCGACAACGCCCGGACGTAGTAGCTGCCGCACTCGATATCGTTCCACGGATTGCGCCGTGAGCCGTCGTGACGGGCGCGCGCCGCTCGGACGATTGTGAGGCCTTCATCGACCAGGCCGCGTTGAATAAGGTGCGACGCCATCATGTATTCCAACCCGCTCCAGACCTCCTCAGCGTAGGGCGCCGGCAACGCAGGTTTGGTCGTCCCGTCTGGCCAGGTACAAAGAAGAAGTCCGGCCTCGTTCTCATAGGCATATACGCGGCACGGGTTGAAGTGATCACGGAGACTCGGCCGGTAGTTTTCGTTGAATACCGATATCAGCGCAGTCCGCACGTTTTCCGGGGAGAGCAGATCGCCAAGCCCGGCGATATCGGCGTGCCATTGGCCGAGGATCTGGTCGGTGAGGCAGCCTTCAGCGATCTGGTATTTGATCTCACCGTACTCGTCCGACCAGTACGCATCCATAAACGAATCACGGAGCACGCCGGCCTTGCGGCCCTGGTCAAACGGGGTAAGCGCCGAACGATCGGACAGATCAAGCTTCTGGGCGTAGTAGCGCCCGTTGAACAGCTCGCGATCAACATAGGCGCTCCCTTTTGCCGCGATGTCATGGCACTCTTTGGCAAACGCCGGGTCGCTCATAGCGTTCGCCATGATTGAAGCAGCCGTCAGCGCCGCAAGGTACATGGTGGTCAGCCAGGAGTTCGGGCCGAAGAGCTCCATATCGAGGGTGTGATGCTGACGGCCCCAGAGCACGCCGGTCTTGTCCGGATCCCATTTGTCCGGGTTATCCGGCGACCACGCATACTCTATTGCGCGCCTGATGTGCGGCCAATACCGCTGCAGCCACGCATTGTCGCCGAGGTTTTTCCACTCGCGATAGGCTTTGATAATTGCGCCGAAGTGTCCGTCCGCGCATGGACCGATGATGTCGAAACCGGAACCGAGAGGGAGCCTCTGTCGGAAGGTCAGACCGCCGCTTGGCAGCTGATTATAGCTGAACTCTGTTTCGCGCAGCGTCCGCTCAAGCGCCGGGAAAAGATTGGCGAGCGCCTGCTGATAGTTCCAGACGTGGGTGCAACTCCCTTCGCAAGAGCCTTCGTGGATGTGCTGACCCTCCCATCCCCAGATCTCGCCGCCTTCCAGCCGGATCAGGGTCGCCGAGCGGAGGATACCAAGCGTGCCGTTCACCGCATCAATGATCTCAGGTGGCAGCGACGAGCCGAAGATCGAATCGCGGAAGGCGACAGTCTGCGCCTCGAGCGCGTCCCAACGTTTATAAGCGTCCGTCCCGCTCGCTACCGAATCCGTCCATTGGGTTGCATAGTAGTTCTTCCAGGTCGGAGGCCTCCCCTCAAACGACGGACTACCGGGCTGATCGCGGTTGAACCAGTAGATGCTGCCGAGCGGGTAGTTCCAGCTGATCGCAAAGCGCACTTGCCGCATTTCGCCTGGTGCGAGGCGGGCGCGCACCGCAACCGTGCCGTGTTCGGGCTGCTGGAACATGTTCGTTGTCGCGCGCGGTTTGTCATAGCGCCGCTCGCGGAGGCGGCCTGCCCGCGCGAATTCTCGCCAGTGGAGACCGAGACTGTCGAACCACTGACCGCGAAAATGGTAGTCCACGTGCTCGACATCTTCCCCGTTGGTGATGATTGCAAGATCGCCACGTCGTTCCGGATATCCCGTGTCGGCCGAGGTGAAGTGAAGGATGCTGAGTTCGTTTTGCTGAGTAAAGGTATGGATGCCGCTGTCGCAGCCGTAGTTCCCGAGCGTTAAGGCGATCGTGTAGTCGATCGGCGCGTTGGTATCGTTTTCGACCGAGATGGCGAACAGCGCCACCGGCATGGACGAGTCGCGGTCGTTGTGCGGGATGAAGGGGCTGAACGCCGTCAGTTGCACTTGCCCGGGAAAGCTCGCATCATGAAACTCGAGCTCGGCGACCGGAAAGCGGCCGACAAACGTTGCGTCGTCAAAGTGGGGAACTCCGGCTAACGAATCGCGGTTGGCGCCAAAACCAAATCCGTCGAACTTGCGCGCACTGGGCGAACCGGTCGGCGTTCCCTCATAGGGTCCGTTCAGTACGAGGGCATTTAACAGTTTGCCGTCCTGCTCCGCCTTGATGGCGAAGTGGCTGTAGCCGTTGAACTGATCGATGGCCGGCCGGTTGCGGATGCTCCAGTCGATCAGCCGGCCGCTGCCTGTCAACGACACACTTCCGGTTCCAATGCCTCCAAGCGGAAAGGAAACGTACCTGCGCCTTTTATCGGTATAGATGAATCGGCCGTCTATTTTCTTGGGCTGGTGCAACATTTGGCTGAGCTTTCTATCTTAAAAGTTCGGGGAATGGAGTATTGGGGAAATCGAGTATGGGCGAATGGAAAATTTGGGAGATGGAGTAGTGGGGAAGGGGAGTAGGGGAGTGCCTTGAAACCTAATTTTTGATGCCGCTCATCGTGACGCCTTCGATGACCAACTTCTGTGCTAGGAGGAAGATCAGGACGACCGGCAACACTGCCATGCTCATTGCGGCCATGACCACGGAGAGATTGCCGGAGGCGAGGTATCCGCGGAGGAGATCCATCGCGACTGGCAATGTCATCGCCTGTTGCGGCTCAAGCAGCACGCGGGCTTGGAAATAGTAGTTCCAAGTCTGGGTGAAGGTGATGATTCCCAGCGCGGAAAGCGCAGGTCTCAACTGCGGCAATGAAATGCGATAGAATATCTTTAAATAGCCGGCCCCGTCCATGAGTGCCGCCTCCTCCAGCGCTTTTGGCTGCGAGCGCATGAACTGGCGGACAAGAAAGACGCCAAAACTCGACGTCAAATACATGAGCACGAGGCCGATCGGACGATTCAGAAGTCCGACTTGAGCGAAACCCAGATAGATTGGGATGATGGTCACCTGGGCGGGAAACATCAGCCCGACCAGCATCACGAAAAAGATGCTGTCGCGGCCGGGAAAGGCCAGCCGCGCGAAGGCGAAAGCGGCGAGAGTGCAAGTGATGAGTTGGCCGATGGTGACGAGAACGGCGACTTCGAGGCTATTCCAGTAGATTTGCAGGAACGGGACACTGGAATGGAGGACGGCCCAATAATTCTTAAAGTCGAGAGTGGGTGGCAGGAAACTCGGCGGCATCTTGTAGGCTTCCGCGGGAAGTCGGAACGACATGCTGAACAGCCACGCGAAGGGCAGGAGCATCAGGACCCCGAGCGCCGCCATGACAGTGAGGATCACTCGGTCAACCCAACGCTTGGCCGCTTTGGTCTGCATGTTCAATACCGAACCCATCGCCGCGAAGCGAGGAGCTGAATGGAGGTGATGATCAGGATAACCAGGGTCATGATGACAGAGACCGAAGCGCCGTAGCCTATCTCAAAGCTGCCAAAGGCTTCTTCAACGATGTAGATGGACATGGAGCGTGTGGCGTCGCCAGGGCCACCCTGCGTCAGGATGACGATCGACTCGTACACCTGCAGCGCGCCGATCGAGGCGTAAACGATGGCGAAGAAGACCACCGGCGAGATCCATGGCAAAACGATGCGGAAAAATCGGCGCCAGTAGGAGGCCTCGTCCATGATTGCGGCATCCATAATCGCCTTCGGCACGCCCTGCAGGGCGGCGATGAAGATGATCATGAAGAAACCGGCATTCTTCCAAACGTCCATCAGGATGATCGACATCATTGCCGTGCGACTCGAGGTCAGCCAATGGACCGGAGCGAACCCGAACCTGATCAGGTAATAGTTGATGACGCCGAGATCGTCGCCGTAGAAATAGCCCCAGACGATCGACACGAAGGCGGCGGCGATGATCACCGGCAGGAAATAGGCGAGGCGAAACAGATAAAGGAGAAATGAGGGCATCGCGCGATTGAGGGCGAGCGCCAGCAGAAGTCCGACGGTGACATTTCCCGCCACGGCGAAGATGGCGAAGCAAAGCGTGTTCCAGAAGATCTGCAGTGAGCGATCGCCGGTAAAGAACCGCTCGAAATTCTCCAATCCCACCCAACGCGAGCCGCCCATCGGATCGTAGTAGGTAAAGCTGAGCACGAAGGTAACAATGACCGGCGCCAGCACGAAAACGGCGTAGAGCGCGAAGGACGGCAATACAAAAAGGTAACCGGCACGCCTTTGCGCCCTTTCGAGATCGGATTTGGTTCGCCCGGCCGAAGGCATGGGTAGTGTCAGTGCCAGTGTCAGTAGGAGACAGAAACCGCTACCTCTCCTTGTTCTGGGAGTTTAGAAGTTTGGTTCTCAATATTTCAAATGGAAGCTCAGCGTCCTCTTAACTGGCACTGTACGGGAGTTGTCAGTGTCAGTGCCAGTGCCAGTAGGAGACAGAAACCGCTACCTCTCCTTGTTCTGGGAGTTTAGAAGTTTGGTTCTCAATATTTCAAACGGAAGCTCAGCGTCCTCTTAACTGACACTGACACTTCTTCACGGCGCTGACACTTCTGATGTCTACTTCCCTTGATGGGCGGCGAGGCGCTTGAATGATTCGTTCAACTCCTGATCGGCGCGTTTAACGCCGTCTGGGATCGAGATCTCGCCTGACATCATGGCGATGTAGTTACGGATGAAGATCTTCTCCACCTCCTGGAAATTTGCCGGTGACGGCACCGGCAGGGTGTGCGGCAGAGTCTGATAGTAGAGCGCTGCACTCGGCGGGTAGGCGAGGAACGTCGCAGTCTCGGCAGCCGATTTTCGCCCGGGCACCCCGCCTCCGGCTTCGCCCTCTTCCTTTTGAGTTTCGAAGCTTGTGAGTTCGCCGACCAGCTCCTTGGCGAGGTCTGGATTTTTCGAGGTCTTCGACACCCCGTAGCCGCCGAACCCGATGACCGTGTAGTCGTTCACTTTGGTCGGCGGAATAGCGATATCCATGTCAAGCTTGGCGGCCATCGCGTTCTCAACGATCCAATGACCACGCGCGATCATCGCAATCTGGCCGGCCATGAATTGGTTGTTCATCGCGTCTTTCCCCGGAATTGGCGACACCTTGTCCACGTGAATAAGGTCGTAGAGGTACTGCAGCGACTCAGACACCTTGGGGTCAAGCATATTGGAGGCGGTCCAATCTTCATTCAGGATCGACGTTCCGTTCGAGAAGAACCAGGGCTGGACAAAGAAGAACTGATTAGGAACCTCGTAACCGAATTGGGTCACATTGCCCGCCGCATCCCGGACGGTCAGTTTCTTGGCGGTTTCACGGAAGTCAGCCCAGGTCCAGCCTGGCTTTGGGAACTCAACGCCGGCCTCCTTGAACAACTTCCGGTTGTAGTTAACCATGATGTTGTTCCATCCGATCGGGATGAAGTACGTTTTGCCCTTGTAGGATGCGTACTTGAAGAGGGCCGGATCGAAATCGGAATAACTCGCATGGCTGGCAATGTAGTCGTCGAGTGGAATGAACAGGTTGCGTGTCTCGAATGTCCTGAACGTTTCGATCGCTGTTCCGTAGACGTCATAGGCATTGTTGGCGTTGAATTGGGAGAGAACGCGGGTGACATAGTCGCCCCAGCCGTTTGATATCGGATCGATGGCAATCTCGACCTTTACGTTCGGATACTTCTGATTGAAGCGCGCGACGGCGTTGGTGACCGCTTTAAGCTGAGCGTCGCCGCCAAAGGCCATTAGTCGCAAATTAGCTGAAACGTCGGATCCGGCCGCAAAGCCGTCGCTGGACAACAGCGCTAAACCGGCTGCCAGCATGAGGGTTGCAAAGATTGATTTCACGGTAGTTACTTACATTGGGGGGATTGAAAGAGCGTCGCGAACTGATCAAAACGCATCTTTAAACACAATAACCTTACTCGTCCAGCAGGCGAACTTTTTGTTGCCTCCACCCGATCGGGAGGAGCCAGGAGCCAAGGAGCCAAGGAGATGCGGGAG
>Ga0210387_10001508_pt1 | contig 17631 bp, 10 predicted proteins | sample IncBWC7OmetaG_FD_160108 | JGI IMG/M metagenome (GOLD analysis project Ga0210387, IMG submission 160108) | Forest soil microbial communities from Barre Woods Harvard Forest LTER site, Petersham, Massachusetts, United States - Inc-BW-C-7-O ...
GCCAGCATCTGCACGATCGCCAGCGAGATCGTGATCAGCAGGATCGTCCACAGCAGGCCGTAGCCATACTTGGCGCCGACCGCGGAGTAGGTGGCGACTCCGCCCGCGTCGTTGCCGGCGTTGGCGGCGATCAGTCCGGGACCGAGCAGTCCCAGGAAGATGAACAGGCGGGTGCGTCTAGGACTGAGGCGGGCAGGCAGGCGCGGTCGGCCACGGATGGCCGATCGGGCACGACGCATGACGGGCGGTACTCGGACCGCCATCGAACTGTCCTGTGGGGACGCTCACGCCCGGCAGTCTATTCGCGCGCGACCCGCGAAGGCCGCGTCGGGCGGGTTCTTGCGCGAGGACGGCCTCAGTCCTCACCGAGCAGTCCGAAACGCAGGCGCCAGCCGCGGGGGAGCATCGCCTCGAGCACGTCGTCGACGGTGACCACGCCGACCATGTGCTCGTGCTCGTCAACAACGGGGATCGCCGTGAGGTTGTAGTCGGCCATCAGACGGGCGAGCTCCTCGAAGGACGCGTCGGGGCGCAGACAGGGGGCCTCGTGCTTGACGAGATCCTCCAAGCGCCCGCCGGGCTTGGCGCGCAGCAGTGCGGTCACGGGGATGCTGCCCTGCAGTCTCCCGTCCGGTGCGCTCACGAACACGGCGGTCAGCAGCTCGGGAGCGATCTTGCTGCGACGGATCGCCTCCAGTGCGTCGCCGGCGGCGGTGCTCTCGCGCAGCAGGATGAAGTCCGGGCTCATCAGGCCGCCCGCCTCCGCGGGGTCGTAGCCGAGCAGGGCGCGAACCTTGACGCGGTGACCCACCGGCAGGAGCGCGAGCAGCGGCTCGCGCCGGTCCTCGTCGAGCTCGCCGAGGATGTCGGCGGCGTCGTCGGGCGCCATGCGGGCCAGGATCTCGGCGACCTGCTCGTCGGGCCGGTTCTCCAAGAACTCCCGCTGATGCTGGTCGTCGAGCTCCTCGTAGACGTCGGCCTCGAGCTCGCGGTCGTCCTCGCCGACGGCCTGGATGATCTCCTCGCCCTCGCGCCGCGAGGCGGCCTCCACAAGGTCGGCGATCTGGGCCGGATGAAGCTTGGCGAGCTTGGGGTGGGGGACGCGCAGACGCACCGTCGGCACGTGTCCCACGAACGGCTCGACTCCGGCCCAGTCGAGGAACTCGCCCGTGCCGATGCGTGCGCCCAGCGGCTTTGGCAGCAGGCGTCGCAGCCCGCCACGGGGTCCGGTGTCCACGCCGACGACGCGCCAGGATCCGGCGATCAGCGCCAGCTCGATCTCGTTCGCGCGCACCAGGCGCGCGCCCTGCACGTTGATCAGCTGGCGGTCGAGAACGTCGCGCTTGAGCAGCACCTCCTCGGGGCGCCGGTCGAAGCGACGCAGGTCGAGCTTGGCCTTGCGCAGGACCACGCCGTCGGGGGCGATATGCGAGACCCGCTCGACCCCGAGGTAGGAGGTGCGTCCGGCGACCGTCACCAGAAAGCCCGTGATCGGGGGATAGCCGACGCCTCCGAGGCGTACGATCACATCGCGTACCTTGCCCAGGCGCTCGCCGTCTGAGTCGCGCAAGGGACTCCCCGTCACGGTGGACAGGTGCAGGATCGGGGGCGCCTGCGTGGCGGGCGCGTTCATGTGGCTCATCGTAGGGCTCACACGCAATCGACGGGCTCACGCGGCAGCACGGCGCTCCTCGCGGGAGCGCGGTGCCCGCCGGCAGTGAGGTGCTCGCACCCCGCTCAGTCGCCGGCCAGGCTCGTCGGCAGTGGTTGTCCCGGCGGCGGCGGGTCATCGAGCATCAGCCGTGGGACCGTGACCGCGCGCAGGCCTTTCTTGCGCAGGCCTTCGATGATCGTCGGCAGCGCGGCGATCGTCTCCGAACGATCGCCGCCCGCGTCATGCATGAGGATGATCGCTCCCGGATGCGCGCCCGCAAGAGCGCTCTGCTCGATCGCGCCGATGCCGGGCAGGGTGTAGTCGTCGGTGTCGGTCGACCACAGCACCATCAGCAGGTGCAGCTTGTGCAGCAGTTTGAACGTGGTCGCGTCGAACGAGCCGTATGGTGGGCGGAACAGGCGGGGACGGGGTCCGCCGAGGAGTTCGATGCGGGCGATCTGTTCGAAGAGCTCTTCGTATTGGTCGTGGGTCGAGAGCGAGGCCATCATCGGGTGCGTCTCGGTGTGATCGCCGACGACATCCCCCGAGCGCAGCTCGAGCGAGGTGCCGGGCGAGAAGTAGCGCTCCTCCTCGCCGATCGCGAAGAACGTGGCATGGACGTGATAGCGGTTGAGCACGCCAACAAGCTGCTGCGTGTAGGGGCCGGGTCCGTCGTCGAAGGTAAGCGCGACCTCGTTGCCGTGCGATCCGCCGGCGGTGATCGCCGGGGTGTAGGAGAGAACATGGTCGATCGCCTTTTCTTCGGCCGCTCGCATCGAGGCCAGTTCTTCGGCGGGGGTGTGTTTGGGCGCAACCCTGGCATGGGCGGCGGTGGTGGCCGAATGCGCGCTGCCTCCGTGCGAGCTGAGTGCGGCGATCAGCAGCGCGAGGAGCGCCAGTGACACGATCGCGGCGACCGCGCGACGGCGCCAATAGACACGCTCATCCGGACGGCTGGGCGGCGGCTGCTGGCTGGCGACCATCGCGCAAGAGTGTAGGGCCAGCACCGTACGCCACACATCCACAACTGACCGTCTATCGGGACGCTGACCGTAAGGTGAGAGCCAGATGATTCCGTTCTCGATCTCTATTGCCCTGCTGTCGCTCGTGCAGGGCGCCGTGGTGGCCCTCCCTCGCGCGTGGGAGCCGGGGCGATTGGCACGGCTGCGGGGGCGCCGATGGGCGCTGATCCCGCCGTTGTCGGTGATCGCCTTCGTGCTGATCGCACGCGAGGCCGAACGGGCGAGCGCCGACGGTCTGACCTATCTGGCGCTCCTGGCCGTGCCGGCGCTAGCGGCTCTGACGCTGGGTTGGCTGGCGTGGTATGCCGAACGGTCGCGACCATGGTTGGCGCTGCTGGTCGTGCCCCTGTTCGCGCTGGCCTGGGCCGACCGTGGCGGGGTCGCGGGGGAGGCGGCGGCGCTGGCGCTGTCGGCGCTCAGCTGTGCAGCGTTGGGGGCTTTGCTGGCGGCGGTTACGCCGGCTCGCTGGCTGGCCGCGGGGATCGTGGCGATGGCTCTCGCCGACACGGCGCTGGTGGTCTCGGATCTGCTGCAGAGACCGAACAACGCGTTGAACGCCGCTCACCCAGCGGCGGGACTGCCGCGGTTGCAAACGGCGGTGTTCGGCTCGGCTGTGATGGGCTACGGCGATCTGTTCGTGGCGGGCGTGCTCGGAGGGCTGCTGGCGAGCACGTTGGGCAGGCGCTGGCAGTTGCGCGGCGCGGCGCTCACGGCGGCGATCGCACTGGGACTGGATCTGCTGTTCTTTTTCGTGGACGAGTTGCCGGCGACCGTGCCGGTGGCGCTCACGCTGCTTGTGTTGATGGTGCGTCGACCTGGTCTGATGCGGACTCGTCGGAGACCGCAGGCTCCCGCGTCGGGGACACGATCCGGTTCGACCGCGGAGGGGCTCCCGAAGCGCTCGGAGACCGACCCAAAGCGAACTCCTCCTCCGCGACGGGCTCCAGCCGGGCGGTGATCGTACGCGCGGTGGTCTCGATCGCGGGCGGTGCGGAGACGTCGCGTTCGGATGCGGCGCCCGCCTGCTCGATCTTGCGGACCTGCGGGATCACGCGATGGTCGAAGGAGCCGACCGCCTCGTTGTAGGCGGACACCGCCGAGTCGAGCTGACGGCCGACCTTCGACAGCGGCTGCGCGAAGCGACCAAGGCGGCTGTGCAGCTCGCGCGCGGAGTCGGCGATCTCACGCGCGGACTCCGCGATCAGCTCTTGGCGCCAGCCGTAGTGCACGGCCCACAGCAGGCCGATCAGCGTGGTCGGGGTGGCCATCAGGACCTGCTGCTGCACGCCGTACTCGATCAGGGCCGGATCCTGTGCGAGCGCAGCCTGGTAGATCCCGTCGGAGGGCACGAACATCACGACGAACTCGGGGGTCGAGTCGAACTGGCTCTGGTAGGACTTCGCGGCGAGTTTCGAGATGTGCTCGCGCGTCTGGCGAGCGTGCCGCGTGGCGTGCGTCGCCCGCTCCTCGTCCTCCTTGGCCTCGAGTGAGGAGAGGTAGGCGTCGAGCGGCACCTTCGAGTCCACGACGACGAGCTTGCCCCCGGGCAGGCGCACGAGCATGTCCGGTCGCAGCGTGCCCTCGCCGGTCTGGATCGTGCTCTGCTCGACGAAGTCGCAGTGCGAGACCATCCCCGCCATCTCGACGACGTTGCGCAGCTGGATCTCACCCCAGGAGCCGCGCGTGCTCGGACGTCGCAGCGCAGAGACGAGGTTGCCGGTCTCCTGTCGCAGGCTGCCGACGCCCTCGCCGAGCGAGCGCACCATCTGCGCCAACTCGCCCTGTGCCTGCCGGCGCTCGCGCTCGAGTCGGCCGATCTCACCCTCCATCCGGCCAAGCTTCTCCTGGACGGGTCCGACGAGCCCTTTTAGCTCCTCGGCGCGGCGGGCCATCTCGCCCGCGGCCCGCTCCTCATCGACCCGGCGCGCCTCGGTCATCCGCTGCGCGAGCGAGTCGCCGGTCTGCTGCAGGACGTCCAGGGAGACCGCCTTCAGCTCGTCGCGCAGACGCTCGCGCTCCAGGGCCCGCTCTTGCTCCTGGCGGGCGCGGGCGCCATGGCGTCCCAGCGCTACGGCGCCCGCGGCGCCGAGCAACAGTCCGATTGTCAGCAACAGGATGCTCATCAGCCTGACAACGATGACAGCGACAGCGGACGGCTCTGAGGGGGCGGTCACGCGGGGAGGGCGCGGGGTGGGAGACGCCGGAGCAAACCACGGCAGGTGGACGTCCCCTCCGCGAGCCAATCGCGAGTCGTCCGAATTCGCCGCTTGACTTGATTTTCGGCTCGTGCTAGACCGGCCGTGCGGCGGCTCGAGTAGATATCGACGCCGAGGTCAGGAATCGGCACCGGAGCGTTTGACTTTTGAAGAAGAGCGCTCCGGCGCCGACCGATCAAATCCACCACCGGTCGAAACCGGCGGGGCAGGTCGATGATACCCGGAAACGTCGCTCTAAGGCGCCATTGGACGCGGTGGTCGCATTCTTTTGGAAGTCGTTGACGGATGCCATAAACGCCGAGTCAGAGACGCTCCTTGTTGTGGTCTCCGGCTCGGAGTAGGTTGGCCGTTGAAGGATCAAAGTTCCCGTCCTCTGGATCTGTCCGGTGAGGCGGCATGGCTCGGGCCCCAAAAAAGCGTCTTGACTTTGAAGAAGAGCGCTCCGGTCCGATCGATCAAATCCGAATACAAGGAGCAGGATTCAGGATGAAGCGATTTAAGATTGTGGGGTTGTGTTTGATGGCGGCGTTTGCGCTCAGTGCGGTTGTTGCTTCGTCGGCGTCTGCGGCAGGTGAATACGGCACTTGCTTAGCGGGCTCACCAGTAAACAAACCACCATGCGGAGCAGGTGAACATTTCACTCCGTTTGCGTCGCCAGAAATGGTGGCAAGCCATGGACTTACCGAATTCACGCTTGAAAATACTGAAAAAAGAGGTATCAAGTGTGGGCTCCTCTTAGACTTAGGTACCTTTGAAAATGTCGGAGGCGTTGGCAAAAGCGACGATACTCTGACATTCCAAAACTGTACCCCTATCGAAGAATTGGGAACAGGCTGCACGGAAATTAACCCGCCGAAACATGAAATAGTAGGCTTAGTATTAGACGAAGTACTCAGTGAAACCAAAGCCGAAGTCAAAATCGACGCCGGCACACCGACTCCGTTCGATGTAAAGTGCCTCGTCGGCGGTTCATTAGTGGACTTGGGCGGTGTAAAAGGTGCTGCCAAAGGAAAAGTCGAAGGCGATAAGCTGGTGTTCACAAAAGCAGAAGGCCTCATGTTCTTTGGAAAAGCATCCACTATAACCGGTACCAACTTAACTGAAACGTTAAGCGGAATGCCTGTGTTCGTCAACTAGAAGGCAGCTGGTACCTGACGATTTGAGGTACCGGCCGCGGTAGATTAGAGGCGGGGCCACGAGCCATCGTGGCCCCGCCCGCTCTGATCGGTTGGGGCAATGTGACTTCATCAAAGAGGGAAGCATGATAAAGATTTTCAGCCTGATCTTTGCGCTTATTGTCACCTGTGGTGTATTGACCGATATGCCAGATATCTGGACTGCTTCTGCTTTGGCCGATGGATGTCCCAACGAACAGATCCGCTCGGCAAGTGATGCGAACCCCGAAACGGGGGTGCCGTTCTCCTTGCAATTGCCTGAATGTCGTGCGTATGAGATGGTCTCACCGACATTGAAGAACGGGTCTCCGGTAGGAAGTAGTGTGGCAGTTGCTGGTATTTCCTCGGTGGGCACGGTGGCGAGGGTGGGTCTGGAAGGCTCCGTCGTGCTGATCAGCTCTAAGGGGATCTGGCCGGATGGCGAACAGCCGCCCAACAACAATCTGGGTACAACGGCTGGCTCTGAAGGTGTTCAGTACAGGGTGACGCGGGGGGCATCCGGATGGGGTTTCAGGCCGGAGGAGCCGGGGGGTCTGCGGGAATTCGAAAGCTCGCTGTTTCCCAATCCCGCTGATATGAGCACCAATGGCATCTGGCGAGGCGCCGGTGTCGCGCCCGCGGAAGGGGAAATCGTGGTCGTGCAAGGCCAGAATCCTAATTTCTATTTTCTTGAACCTAATGGGGCCCTGGCTGAGGTGGGTCCCTCTGTACCGCCGTCAGATCAAAAAGGCCCGGTAACAACTGCCGATGGTAGACCGACGGCTGTTGGTGGATCGGTGGATCTCTCGCGCGTTCTATTCAGTGTCCCGGACTTGCGTTGGCCGTTTGACCAGACCAAGCTGTCAACGTCCCCTAGCAATGGGGCAGAAGAGATCTCATCGTTGTATGAGTACGTCGGTAGGGGTCACAGCGGCGAAGATGGCGACGTTCCCATCCTGATGGGAATCGATAACACGGGCACTGTGATCAGTCAGTGCGGCACCGAAGCGGGCGGATACGAAGGCGAAAATGGCGGGGAAAGATCCGATCAGACTGGTGAATCGGAAGCGAGGTCTATCTCCGCTGGCGGCTTGCGTGTGTTCTTCACCGCAAGGGCCCATGAGCCATATTGCGGAAGCGGTACGAGCCCGGCGGTCAACGAGGTCTTTGCACGCCTCGGCGAACCCGGTCCTGCCGTAGAACGCGGTAGTGCCGTGACCGTCAATGTCGCGGGGACCTCGGAATGCGCGACCGCCGCTTTTGACTCGTGCAATGTGACGAGGGCCGTCAAGTACCAGGGTGCCTCAATGGACGGCTCGAGCGTGTTCTTCACCTCAGAACAGCCGTTGGTCTCAGGGGATACGGACAGCACGAGCAACTTGTATGAGTGCCGGTTGCCTGGGGACTCCGGTGGCGCGTTGGTCCCAGTGTGGCCGGTCAACCCGTGTCCTTATCTAGTGCGAGTCTCGGTACCCATATCAGGTGGGGCTAAAGTGCAGAGCGTCGCGGCGGTCTCTCAGGATGGGTCGCACGTGTACTTCGTCGCAACGGGCGATCTCGCAGGGCCGAACGCGGAAGGCAACAGCCCGACACCGGGGCTGGACAACTTGTATGTGTGGGCGGAAGGGCGTACGACGTTCATCGCGACCCTCACCTCGGCGACGTTCAAGCTCGGCGAAGCACAGACGACGCCCGATGGCGAGTCGCTTGCCTTCACGACTTCCGCGGATCTCCTGCCGGGTGATACGAGCACGGTTCCACAGGTCTTTCTCTACGAAGCCCAGCGCGAAGCGTTGAGGTGGGTGTCCGCGGGACAGGGCGGCGCGGAAGATGGCGAGACCACGACCGATCCCGCCTCTTTGACGTCTGGGCAAATCGGTACGCACAATGCTCACGCATCTTCGCTTGGTGAAGGTCGCAGGGTGATCTCTGAAGATGGCTCTGTGGTGGTTTTTCAGAGCAGCGCAGCGTTGACGCCACAGGTTCACGGTGGGATGGACAACGTATATCTGTGGCGGGGCGGTGGCCTGTATCTTATCTCTGACGGTACGCCCGCGGGTTCAGACGACGGTTTCCATTCCGCCGCGGGACTGGTCGGCATCGATGCTTCGGGGCGGAACGTGTTCTTCACGACCGAAGCTCCGCTCGTGGAGCAAGACAGCGATGAAGAGTCAGACCTCTATGACGCGCGCGTGGATGGTGGCTTTCCCGCACCCAAGCTCAGCCAGTGCTCCGGTGAAGCATGCCAGGGTGCGTTGAGTACACCGCTGGCTCCGCTGGCTCCGGGCAGCCTCTCGCCGAGCAATCCAGGCAATCTCGCACCGTCATCGTCGTCAACGAGGCTTACTCAGCCCAAGCCCCCCAAGTCGCTGACACGTCCCGAGCGGCTCGCCAAGGCGTTGAAGGCGTGCATGAAGGACAAGGCGAAGAAGAAGCGCGCGCAGTGTAAGGAGGCCGCGCGCAGACGCTATGGCGCCAAGTCCAAGCGCAAGCCGAGGACCCCTGGTAGGACCGGGAAATCTGCCGGTGAGAGGAACGGGTGATGTGGTCTTTCGGCGCCTGTAAGAATGGAGTGCTCGCGGTCGCCGTGATTGTCGCGGGGTTGCTGCTCGCCGCGCCCGCGTTCGCAGGGTCGGGGCCGATCTGGAGCATCCAGTCGGAGGCGATTCCGACGATCATGCACTCGAGCGAATCAAAAGGCACGAAGACAAACGACGAGTACTTTCTGGCCGTCGAGAACATCGGTGACACCGCCTCCGGCGGTGAGACTACCGTCACAGATAGGCTGCCGCCCGGGGTTACGACAACCGGTACGCCCATAACCCAAGTGGGCAGCGAAACGAACGCATTCGTGTGCAGCCCGTCGGGGGCGGGTCGAAGCGAAGTGACGTGTACGGGTTCGCCGTCGATCCCGGCCGGGATAACTCAATCGTACAACAACATCAATGCATCGCGAGCCGACGGAACCTTCACGATCGCGATTCCCGTGACCGTCGCGGCGGACGCGGTGGGGAACGTCACGAACACCGCGAGGATATCGGGTGGTGGTGCCGTGAGCGACGCTACCGTGAGCAACAGCAATCCGGTGAATGCCTCGACGACGCCGGCGTTTGGCCTGTCGTATTTCAATGCTCTTGTCAGCGATGAAGTAGGAGCGCCGTTCACGCAGGCGGGTGGGCATCCCTACGCAGTAACGGTGAACTTTGGATTCAACATGGAATTCGGACCGGAGGTGTCCGGTGCTGCACCGCGTCTTGGAAGTCCGAACAGCCCGAAGGAAGGCGTGATCGGCTCCGTCGCTGGAGACGGGGCTCGCGAAATCGCGGTCGATCTCCCTCTTGGCTTGGTCGGTGACCCACTGGCGGCGCCGCGCTGTCCGCTGAGCCTTGCGAGCGGGGGACTGGGCAGCAACCAGACCCTGTGCCCGCGCGATACGGAGGTCGGTATCGCCTATCTGAGCATCATCGCCAGCGGAGGAGCGAACATATTGGGGCCGTATGGGGTGTTCAACGTAGTCCCGGAAGCCGGTCATCCGGGGGAGTTCGTGCTTAATCCGGTCGGTGGCGTGATCACACCGCTATATGGCACAGTGGTGCGTACTGCGCTCGGGAGCGTTGTGCGTGTTGTCACGCAGATCCCAAGAGCCGAACTTCACAGTGTCGCGATCACGTTCTTCGGTAATCCGATCGGGACGTTCGCGGTACCGGGTGAAGATGAAGAACAAATGCCGTTTCTCGTCAACCCGACCGATTGCGATGCCGGCGAAGCGCAGCGCATGATGAGGATGCATGTGGACTCGTGGTATCACCCCGGTTCACAGAACGCTGATGGCACGCCGAATTTTGGCGATCCTAACTGGAAGGAAGTCGGCACGGTGTTGCCGGCGGTGGAAGGCTGTGACCTGCTTGAATTCAATCCGTCGCAGTGCGAGCTGGCTCCTACGGGGTTGCTTGGTGCCTCTCACGAACCGGCGGAAGGTGGTTCGACGCAAGCCGACGAGCCGTCGGCGTACGAAGGTCGTTTGAAGATTCCTCAGCTCGAGGCGTTCGGAACACTGTCGCGGCCGGAGTTGAAGAATGCGACTGTGATGTTGCCGGCGGGGTTGTCGGTGTCGGCGTCGGCGGCTAACGGGCTGGAAGGCTGTGCGGAAGGACAGTTGGATCCCGGATCGGGGGAACCGGGTCATTGCCCTGAAGGATCGGAGTTGGGAACGGTCGATGTGACCACGCCGTTGCTGGAAAAGCCATTGCACGGCCATGTGTATCTGGCTGAGCCAAAGTGTGGTGGGGACGGTCAGCCGCCGTGTGTCGAATCCGAAGCCGAAGAAGGCAAGCTGTTCGGTATTGATATGGAACTCGATGGTGAAGCGGTGATAAAGCTCCCGGGCAAGGTCGAAGCGGGAGGGTATGGTGCTTATAGCGTGGCGCACGGTTTGGCGCCAGGACAGTTGCGGGCGGTGTTCGAAAACAATCCGCAGTTGCCGTTCGGGGAACTGGCCTTCAAGTTCAAGGAAGGCCCCCGCACACCGCTCGCGAACCCCCAGACATGCGGGACGTATACCACGAGCAGTGTGCTTGAACCGTGGAGCGCACCGTTCTCTGAAAATGCTACCTCGCAATCCCCATTCGGGATCAGTTGGGACGGACACGGCGGGAGATGTCCGTCGAGCGTGCCGTTCGCACCTTCTTTCACGGCGGGCACGGTGTCTCCGGTTGCAGGGGCATACAGCCCGTTCGAGGTCGAATTTTCGCGTGAAGATCGCGAGCAGGACCTCTCGGGTGTCACGCTGCACACTCCACCGGGACTGCTCGCCGATCTATCTGGTGTCCCATTGTGCGGCGAAGCGCAGGCTAACGCGGGGTCCTGTGAAGAAGTTAGCCGTATCGGAGCGATCAGCGCGGTGGTTGGTCCGGGGGAAGACCCTTTTGCGATCACTGGCGGGCGAGTGTATTTGACGGGGCCGTATAAGGATCAGCCGTTTGGCCTGTCGATCGTCGTTCCCGCGAACGCTGGTCCATTCCACCTCGGGAACGTGGTGGTGCGTGCGAGTATCGCGATCGATCCGCACACCACCGTGTTGACCGTCACCAGCGACGCATTGCCTCAGGTCGTGGATGGTGTTCCGATCAGGTTGCGCAAAGTCATCGTGGATGTGGATCGTCCGGGGTTCATGTTCAACGCGACGAACTGCACCCCGCAGCGTGTCGGAGGGGTGTTGAGCGGTCTCGAAGGGTTCACGGGCAGGCATGGTTCGAGCGTCCCGGTGTCCAGCCCATACAATCCAAGTGGCTGCACGGGCCTATCGTTTAAGCCAAAATTCGTAGTCTCTACGTACGGGAAGACCAGCAAAGCGAATGGTGCGAGCCTCACCGCGACGCTGTCCTATCCCAGCGCGCTCCAGGCAACGCAGGCGAATATCGCGGAGGTCAAAGTCGATCTACCCAAGCAGCTGCCATCGCGATTGAAGACGTTGCAAAAGGCATGCACAAGTGCGCAATTCGAAGCCAATCCTGCTGGTTGTCCCGCGGCATCGTTCATTGGACACGCGGCCGTGACGACGCCGCTGCTGCCCGTACCGTTGATCGGTCCGGTTATCTTCGTCAGCCACGGTGGGGAAGCGTTCCCGAGTCTGATCATGGTGTTGCAGGGCTACGGTGTGACCGTGGATCTGGTGGGGACGACGTTCATCAGCAAAGCGGGGATCACGAGCACGACGTTTGAGACGGTCCCCGACACCCCCTTCGACATGTTCGAGCTGACGCTCTCGGAGGGCCCGTTCTCGGCGCTGACGGCGAATCTGCCGGCGAAGGCGAAATACAGTCTGTGCGGGCAAAAGCTCAGGATGCCAACTGAATTCATGGCTCAGAATGGGGCGATCATCCGTCAGAACACGCCTATCGGTGTGACCGGGTGTGCGAAAAAGAAGGTGCTCACGCGGGCGCAGAAGCTCGTCGCGGCCCTGAAGGCGTGCCATAAGCAGAGAAAGTCCAAGCGGGCGGGCTGCGAAAGGGCCGCACGGGAGAAATACGGGCCGGTAAACAAGAAGAAGGGGAAGAGACGATGAGGTTCCGCAGACTGATAGTTGCTCCTGTTGTGGTGCTGGGCGTATTGGCGTTCGCCGGCGTCCCGGCACAGGCGGCCACTGTACGCAGCAAGATCGGCTCCTTCGGCCCGAATGGTCGAGGTAAAGGCGGTTTTGACGGTACCCCGGAGAGCGTTGCCGTCGAACAATCGACCGGCGACGTCTATGTGCTATCCGTCAACGAAACAGAGGAAGCCAGCATCTACAAGTTTAATGCAACAGGGGAACCTGTTGACTTCTCCTCGATCGGGAAAAATGTGATCGCACTTAGTCCTGGAAAACAGAGCGGCAGAGTGCCACATGGTCAAATCGTCGTCGATAACTCAAGCAGCAGTCTTGACAAAGGCGATATCTACGTCGCGAGCAAAGCGCTAGAAGGAGTGTTGATCTACAGTGGTTCCACCGGTATCGAACTCGGCTTGTTGACGAACAAACAAGCGGAAGCAGGCGGCGTGACAGTTGACTCCAGCGGTAACCTCTACGTCTCCAATCCAGAAGAAAATATAGGCATCAAGAAGTACGAACCCTTGAGTAGTCCTATCAACGAAAGCGATTTCACGGGAGAAGAACTAAAAGTCGCAGCAGAAGCAGTCGGCGACATCGCCGTCGACTCTGCGGGTGATATCTATGCCGCGGGATTTGAAGAAAATTCCGGCGTCATCCAATACAAAGCATCGCAGTTCGGAGAAGAAGGACCCACGGGAGCGAGCGTCGATGCCAATATCAAAGCCACCACGCTGGCCGTCGATCCCTCAAGCCAAGACCTGTACATCGACGAGCAGTCTGACATCGCCGTGTATGCACCCGGGGGAACACGGGAAGAAGAATTTGGGTCAGGCTCGCTTAGTACATCCTATGGTGTCGCTGTAAGCGATGCGAGCGGTAATATCGGTGATGTGTATGTATCGGCTGGAGGCGAAGGGAGTGAAATGATTATCTTTGGACCTCCTCATGCCCCCAGCGGTGACACGTTGACGGTCACAAAGACGGGTACGGGCAAAGGCACAGTGGAATGCGAGGTCGGCAGCGGCGGCTTCGGAGCGTGTGCACCGGAATACGCTGAAGGAGACGAAATCACGATCAAGGGAGCCGCTGAACTGAGCTCCAAATTCGCGGGCTGGAGCGCGGGCACGGGCTCGGCAGAACTTTGCACGGGCACAAGCGAATGCACGTTTATGCTCAAGCAGGCCAGCACGGTGATCGCTGAATTCAACGAAATCCCGCTGGCCGAATTCCCGGTCACGATTACTTCCATAACCGGGGAAGGTGAAGTTAAAGGCACGACGATCGCGTGTACCGCTGACGGCATCGGGACAGCGTCGTGCACGGAAGAAGTCAAGGAAGGGGCGTCGGTGACGTTGACGGCGACGCCCAAAGCGGGCTACGCATTTAAAGAATGGACCGGCAAGGAGTGTGCCGGCAGCACATCGAGCACATGCAAATTCACAATGCCTTCCGAAGTCGTCGAAGAGCAGGTGGTGTTCGCGGTGTCCACGAAATCTCCGCTGACGGTGTTCGTTACGGGCGAAGGCACCGTTACCTCGAATCCCTCCGGGATCACCAACTGCGGTCCGCTGGGTGGGGTCGAATGCACTGATGAATTCGAAGGCACTGTGACCCTGACTGGTAAAGCCGTCACTGGCTACATACTGGCCGGCTGGATCGGCTGCAGGAAAACCACGGCTACCGAATGCACGGTCGACGTGACCGCGCCGCGCGAAGTAACCGCCGTGTTCTTGAAGGAAGGCGAAAAAGGCACCACCGGCTCTACAGGCACCAACGGGGCCCCCGGCGTGACCGGTGCGCAGGGTGAGAAAGGCTCTCCCGGCAGCAATGGCGCCGATGGCAAAAACGGCCTCCAAGGCGCGAGTGGCGCGCAAGGCCCAGCCGGTCCTCTAGGCGCGCAAGGCCCCGCCGGCGCAGAGGGTCTTGCGGGACCCGCGGGCCAGGTTGAGCTCGTAACGTGCAAGACGGTCAAGAAGAGTAAGAAGAGTGTGCAGCAGTGCACGACGAAGCTCGTGTCTAGCACGGTCAAGTTCACGCTCGCGGGTGCCTCGGCGCGGGCGACGCTCTCGCGTCACGGTGCCGTGTACGCGGCCGGAACGGCCCGTATTCGGCGAGGCCGAACAAGCCTGCGGCTGATGCCATTGCGCAGTCTCCGACCTGGTTACTACACGCTCACATTGATCGCAGGAGCGGGGCAGCACGAGACGATCCGAAGGGAGGCGTTCAAGCTGCGCTGACGGTCAGCAATAGGACTGGGGCGCGGGAACGCTGCCCCGGTCGCTGGTCGGCGATGGGACCCGATCGAACGATCTTCACATAGAAACGGACATCCGTTTATCTGGCAAGAGACAAACAAGGAGGAAGATAGATGCAAGCCAAATATGGCTTTTCAGTACCGTTCCGTCCGCGCGGCCGTCTGATCGCGTGCGCGGTTGCGCTCATGGCGCTCTCGGCGACGATGTTCGCACCGGTTGTGGCCAACGCTGAAACACCAACCACAAAGACCTATTTGGCCCTCGGTGACTCGATCACCTTCGGCTACACCGAAGAAAAATTCAACATCAATTTCCCCAACGAGTCACCGTCCTTCTTCGAAGAAGGATTCGACAACTTCTTTAACAAAGAACTCAAGAAAGAAACCGAGGTAGGCAAAGGCAGCACGATCGTCAACGATGGCTGTCCCGGCGAGACGTCGAACGGGCTGATCGGCGAAAATGAAGCCATCGGTGGAAAAACGTCAACCGAACCGGCGGGATCCAAAGGCCTTGGCGACTATCACCCCTGTGCATACCATTTCGTCGACGGCTTTCCGCTGCACAACTCGCTTGGCTCCCTGTCTCAGCTCGAAGGTGCGCTGAGCATTCTCAAAGAAGGCCATCCAGCGCATGAAGTCAAGGCGATCACGCTTGGCATCGGCTCGAACGACGAGCTTTCGGCAGTGGCTAAATGCGAAAAAGAAGTCGGCGAAGAATTCGCTAAAGAAGGAAAAAGCAAATACGGTTCAACGCCTGAAGCGGCGCTATCGGGATGTGTGCTCGTGGCTGCCGAGACAGTAACGTTCCCGCACATCGTGAAAAATATCGGTGATATCATCGGTGTGATCGACAGCACGGAACCGGGCGGTGGTCACTACACAGGGGCGATTGTCCTGCTCGGTTTCTACAATCCGTTCGCGTTCGTGCTTCCCGGAAGCGATGGTCTACAGGAAGTTCTCAACGAAGCTCTCGAAAAAGAAGTGGTCGCGCATTTCCCAAACGTGACCTTCGCCAATCCCTTCCCCAAGATCAACCCGAAAAAAAGCGAAAAAGGCGAGAAGGAAGCGATCTGCAAATACACAGAAATGTGTAACCCGAACGTGCAGAAACCGGGCGGGAAACCGGCAGGTGAAGATGGAGACATCCATCCGACGGTGGCTGGCTACAAACTGATCGCCAAACTGGTCAACGAAGCATGGCTGGCAAACCCGGCACACTGATCGACTGACCTAGCAACAACAGCAAGCAGGAACGCATCGGGGCGTCCGGCCATTTGGCCGGGCGCCCCTCTGACATCGGCGTTGCTACTCGTTTGACAGGAGTCAATCAGAGGAGTAGCGTGGAGAAGTTCCGTCAGATGGGCTGTGCCGAGATCGCGGGGGAGGGGCCGTAGTCGTAGTGCGTGCATGGCCCCAACGAGTTGGAGGAGATGCACATGCTTGTCTCACATGGCCTCGCGGGTTCGACTCGCTCTCGCCACCGCCCGTTCGGACGTCCATTCGCGCTCGTCGTCGCGCTGTGCGCGTTTGCCGCGCTCGCGGTCCTGGCGCCGGCTGCGAACGCCAGGACCAAGCCCCCCGTCAGCACCTATCTGGCGCTCGGGGACTCGATCAGCTTCGGCTACAGCGAGCAGGTGTTCGACGAAAACTTCCCGAATGAGTCGCCCTCGTTCTTCGAAGAAGGGTTCACGAACGACTTCGCACAGCGCCTTGGGCGGCCGTCTGAGGCCGGCAGGGGCGTGACGCTCGTCAACGACGGCTGCCCGGGGGAGACCTCGAACGGGTTGATCGGCGAAAACCCGGGGCTCGGCGGGAAAGCGTCGACCGAACCGGCCGGCCACAATCCGCAGGGGCTCGGCGACTATCACCCGTGCGCTTACAACAACGTGGACGGGCTGCCGCTGCACAACTCGCTGAGCGTCGGCGGACAGTCGATCTCGCAACTGGAAGACGCGCTGAGCATCCTCAAAGAAGGCCACCCGGCGCACCCGGTCGATGCGATCACGCTGAACATCGGCTCCAACGACGAGCTCGCCGCGATCAAGCAGTGCGAAATCGAAGTCACCGAAGAATTCACCAACACGGGTAAAAGCAAATATGGGGCGACGCCCGCGGCGGCGGTGCCCGCGTGCATCGCGGTGAGCTCGGAAAAAATCACCGCGCCGCACATCATCGCGAACATCGGCGACATCCTGGGCGTGCTGGACAGCACGGCGCCCGGCGGGGGCCACTACACGGGTCCGATCGTGCTGGTCGGGTTCTACAACCCGGACGCACTGGTTCTACCCGGCAGCGACGCGCTGCAGCAGGGGCTGAACGCGGCCGTCGAAGCGGACATCCTGCCGCACTTCCCGAACGTGACGTTCGCGAATCCGTTCCCGGTGTTCAACAGGGGCAACAGGCCGGCGAAGGAGCAGGCTTCGATCTGCAAGTACACGGAAATGTGCAACCCGAACGATCCCGGGGGAAGCTCCGACGACGGCGATATCCACCCGTCGCCGCTCGGCTACGAAGTGCTCGGCAGGCTGGTCAATCAGGCATATCTGGCAAACCCGGCTCGCTGAGGAGCATTGTTTGGGAGAGTCGCGGGATACATGGGGCGAGGGCATCCGATAGGACAGGGCGCCCGTCTGGATCGGACGGGCGCCCGGGCAGTGTCTAGGCCGCCATGTGAGCGACGCCGAGGGCCTCGTACCCCGAGGCGACCTCCTGCAGCACGCTGAGCATCGCCGGCGCCGCCGGCAACAGCCGCGCGCCGGCGGCGGTCGCGGCGATCACCCGACGAGCGGGTGGGCGGGGGGAGAGGGCACGGATGACGATGTCCTCGCGGATGACCGACAGCGCGAGCTCGGGGATCAGCGCGACGCCCACGCCGGCGCCGACGAGACCCTGGACGGTCTGGTAGTCGTCGCTCTGGAAGGAGACGTGGGGCTCGAACCCGGCGGCGTGGCAGCAGCGCACCACGTGGCGCGCGCAGGGGCTGTCCTCGGAGGTCTGGATCCAGGCTTCCTCGCGCAGGTCCTCCAGGCGCAGTCGCCGCCGCTCGGCGAGGCGATGCGCGCGGGGCAGTGCCAGATAGAGGGGGTCTTCGAGCAACTGCACGCGTGTCAGGCTCCCGGCCGGCAACGACTCCGACTCCTCGCTTGGCCCGGCGTCGGCTGCACGTCCGTTCGCGGGGGAGGGGTCGAACTCGAACAGCAGCGCGAGGTCGAGCTCGCCGGTGCGCAGGCGGGGCGCGATCTG
>Ga0210387_10001510_pt1 | contig 17612 bp, 16 predicted proteins | sample IncBWC7OmetaG_FD_160108 | JGI IMG/M metagenome (GOLD analysis project Ga0210387, IMG submission 160108) | Forest soil microbial communities from Barre Woods Harvard Forest LTER site, Petersham, Massachusetts, United States - Inc-BW-C-7-O ...
CCGTAATGAAAAGCGCCCAGACTGGCAGCGGCAACCGGAACATCGTCATCCCGGGAGCGCGCATATTGATGACCGTAGTGATGTAATTCATGGCACCGGCAATCGAAGCGAGGCCGTTAATGAAGAGGCCGACGCACCAGAGGCTCTGCCCGGCCTGAGTTCCGTTGTACGCAGCGTGCGACGAGAGCGGAGCATAGGAAGTCCATCCGCTAGCAGGGAAGCCTGCCGGAACGAAAAAACTGGCCAACAGGACAAGACCCGAAAGGAGAAATAGCCAGTAAGAGAGTGCATTGAAGAAAGGGAAGGCCATATCCGGCGCCCCGATTTTGAGCGGGATCAGGAAGTTTCCAAAGACACCGATCAAAAACGGCATGATCACCAGAAACACCATGACCGTTGCATGCATCGTCACCAGCCCATTATAGCCGGCGGGCTGAAATGCTCCCGAAGAAGTCACCAACCAGCTGGGCAGCAACGTGCCGATGAACGGCACCGGCGCATTCGGGAAAGCCAGCTGAAAACGAACTCCCATCGCTAGCAAACCGCCCACCAACAAAAAGCACAAGCTCGTAAACAGATACTGCAGAGCAATCGTTTTGTGGTCTTCAGACCAAATGTATTTCCGGAAGAAACTTAACTCCGGATGGTGCGCATGCGACGCATGCGATTCTTCCGGAACGGTGTGAACAAATGTTTCTGCCATAACGAATTCCTACAACTTTTTACTTTGTGCTGGCGGGTTGCCCGGAGCGGCGCTGGTGACGGTCGCCAGCTTCTGTTGATACCATTTGTCGAATTCCGGTTGAGAAACAACTTCGATCTGCGCCTTCATATTGTAATGCCCCGAACCGCACAGCTGGCTGCAAGCCAGATCATAGCTTCCGATTTTTGTCGGAATGAACCAAACCCAATCGATGGTGCGCCCGGGGACCGCATCCTGATAAATACGAAACTGCGGAATATAAAAACCATGGATAACGTCTCTTGACGTAAGACGTATCCGCACCGCCTTGTTCACCGGCAACTCGAGCACCCCGGACTGAAAATCCTCTTTGGTCAGAGGATCGGATCGATCGTTTCCAAACACGTTGTCGGCACTGAGCAGTTTCACGTCCGATCGGCCCAGCTTGCCGCTGGCCCCCGGGTACTGAAAAGAGAATCCAAACTGGTAGGCATTCACCGCAACCTCCATGGTATCCGGCGGCGGCTCCTTGTGGATAACGTCCCACCACATATGATTGCTGTAACCCCAGAGTCCGATAAAGATCGCGGTCGGTATCGCTGTCCAAATCAGTTCTAACCGATTATCGCCGTGGCTGTAGGTGGCTCGCACCCCTTTTCTCGCACGGTACCTGACCAGAAAATAAATGTAGACAACCTGCGTCAGGACGAAGACCGCCCCGGTCAGATAATAAATAAAATAGGTAAGCTGATCGATCTGCTCCCCGCTCTTACTCGCGACGTCGGGCATCCACCAAAGCCCCGACGTTCGCTCCGCGGCGTAAGCCGGCAGCCCGATCGCGACAAACACAGAGACCAGCAAGGCAATCAATCCGCTTTTTCTGGATAGAAACCGGTTCATACGCAGCTCATAGGAAGAATACTTCGGAGCGGGTTCTTGTCATGGGACTTTCCTCAGGGAGCAGTGGCAGGAGCAGGTGTCGGCGCCGGCGGCTGAGATTGGGGCGGTGGTTGAGTCGTTTGGGCATTGGCCGCTGCCGGCTGAGGCTGGGAATTCGATGCTGGGGGCTGGCTTCCAGACGCGGGGGTTCCCGGTTTCTGCTGACCCGCAGGGGCCGCTGGAGGAGCTCCGCCCGTCAGATTTTTAGGCGGCATCTTTTCTATTTCCGGCCAAGTCCACTGCTCTTTGCGGTCTTTGAACTCGGCCCGAATTTGTTTGACCATATCCGCCGAGATCGGCGGAGCGCTGTTTCCCCAGTCGGATCGAACATAGGTTAGAATGGCCGCAAGTTGCGAATCAGTGTACTGAGCCTCCCAGGCTTGCATCGCATTATTAAATGGTTTTCCCTCGACCACTACTGGCCCTTGCAGCCCTTTGAGGACGATCGCAATGAGGTGGTTGGTGGCGTCTCCTAATTCTACTTCGGAACCGGCGAGTGGAGGATATTGACCGGGTACGCCCAAACCAGTCGCCTGATGGCAAGTGACACAATTCGACGAAAAAAGAGCTTTTCCAACCACCTTCGGGTCCGGCGCACCTTTCGCGCCACCCCCTTCGGCACCGTACTTTGGCTCGAAATCGAAGACGTCCGCTTTGAATCCGCCGCTGAACGAAAACAAGTAAGCTCCTGCCCAGAAAATGCCGAGACCGATCACTCCTATCAGCCAAATTGGGATCGGACCCTGCTCGGGCTCCGGCACTTCCTGGGCCGGCTCGGAACGTCCAGCAGAAGAGGACTGCTCGGATCCAGTCTTTTGAAATTGCTCGTCGGACTCTGGTCCGGCCTCTTCCACCTGATCTTCGTGCGTTGAGCTCATTCTGTTGCTTCAGGAGCTTCCGGCAAAGGGTAATTCTTTTTCAACGAAAGCAGATACTGCACCAGCGCCTTGCCGTCGGCCGTAGGTACGACCTCGTAACCCGAAGGCGGAGCAATCACACCCTCCAGCTTGACGGCGTCAGCAGAAGGTTGACCCTGAATTTCCCGGGTCTCGAACAGCCAGCGATAGGCCGGCATGGACACTTGATGGCTCATGGTATGGGGATTGTACAGGATCCGGTAAAACCATTGTGGATCGGTCTGACGAACGCCAACGTTGCTCAGGTCCGCACCGAGCCTGGATGTTCCCAGAAAAACCTGCTGATCGAACATATAATCCCTCGGGACGGTCCGTCGCGTCCCCCACTTGCGAGCAATGTCGTTCCCTTCATCCTCCCCCCGGATATACTGGCTATGACAGTAAAAGCAGCCGTTTGCCGCATAGACCCGAGCCCCCTGAGTTGCGGTTCCAGGGTTTCCTTGCGGCGCTAAGGCACCTGTTGCATCGTCCTTACTTTGCCGCAAACCGGCAAAAGTCAGGTACGGGTAAGCGACGAGTCCGAGCCAGGAAATCCCGAACAGGAAAAAAACGCCGAAAAACAGTCCGTTTATTTTGTTCACGCCACACTCACCTCTGCCTCAGTATTCTCGGAAGCCTCGTTTGATTGTTCGATCGCGACCCGGCGTTGTCTGGCGGGCGTCGAAATCAGGAGGATTAGGGTAAACGCCATCGCAAACCCTAAATTCGCGGCCACCAGCAAAAGCGCCGTGAAATTCTGAATCGCCAGAAAGGGTTCAAGCAAATCGTTCACCGCTATCATGGGAACCTGAGGATCCTCCAACCCAAACCCTTGAATCAGCCCGCCTATCGTCAGATCGAGAAGCAGCAATCCGAGTCCGACGACGAGCAGCCAGAAATGCGCCTCGATGAGTTTGTGAAAGAGCCACTCTCTTTTCAGCAGCCTGGGCACGATATAATAAACGGCGCCAAATAAGATCATGCTGTAGAAGCCGAACAGACCAAGCTGATTCTGGATCACCGTAACGAACGTAAATTGCGTAAACTGAGCGATCGACCGAGTTGAAATAATGCTTCCGGCAAAAGCGTAAGCGGTGTAAATCACCGTGCCTGTCACGATAAAGCGTAGCCCGTGATTGTCGCGCAAGCCTCCGAAATGGCCTTTCATTGTCAGATGAAAATTCGCTCCCACGGCCAATACAGGAATCAGCATCAACACCTTTGCCACGATGCTGGCGGTGATCATCCAGGCGGGAAGCGGTCCACCAATCAAATGGGTCATTCCGGTCCAACCGCCAAACAACGCGAGACCCCAAAAGCCTAAGAGTGCGAGTCTGTAACTATAAATCGGACGTCCGACGAGTTTTGGAATCAGATAGTACGCCGTAGCCAAGGCAATCGGCGTGAGCCAGAGATCGACTAAACCGCCAACGTACCACCAATTGATGGCCGGCTGCGCAGCTCCGGGTACGGGTGCAAAACCCAACGCGAAATTCGCAGTCGCATACAACCAGGCAAACCACAAAAAAGCACCCAGAAGGTACCATTGCGAAACGTACGTCGTCCCGGGCTTCCTGTTCAAAATGATCGTAACCGCCCAAAGGCTCACCATCGCCAGACCGAGAAATAAAATGAAAGCCGTTTCTGGCGGAAACTCGAGCAACTCTCTGCCCGTCGTTGACCCTGCCAGAATTGATAGGACACCGGTCGTCATCCCGATATTCCAAAGAACGCCTGCAATAATAAGAAACCATGGGCTGCGGAGCGGCGGTGCGCTGAAGCGCGAGAGCAGCCAGATCCCGGTGCCAATACCGCTGCAGGTCGCCCATCCGTAAACGTAACAATTGAGGAAAACGGGATGGGAACGCCCGAAGCTTAGCCACGGAATACCCGGGAAGGTCCACCAGGCGGTTGGTACGTGGATTTGGGCAGAGCTCAACAGATAAAAAATTGAAGCAATAACAAGCCAGAATACTCCCGATCCGAAGAAGAACAGGACCGGCATCCGAATCGACCGTTCGCTGATCGACAGTTCGCTGAGATCCGAGGTTGACTCGACTCGAGCCCCGGGCTCTGACTGTAAAAAGGCAGTTTCTTTCATCAAATCTAAAATCCTTTAAGCGGCTCAACCGTCCGGATCGGAACGCTGCCACACAGGAGTTTCGGCCCGTCCCCTCCCGATCGGACAGAAAACTGCTGCTGGCGCGGCGAATCGCCCAAAACGGGGCATCATTGCTGGCCTCCCGGCTTCTGAGTGTTCGGCGAGGGTGACGGGGATCCCTGGGGCGGTGGAGCTGCGGGAGGGTTCACCGGCCCGGCCGCGTGAGGTTTAATAGATTGCAACTCCACTAAAACGAGGTCCATCGCACGATCGATCGGAATTCCGACCACCCCCTTACTTTTGTCCACCCAACGGTATTGCGTCAGGACCTTCTGATTTTCGCTATTCAAATCCGCGAGGTTTTTCAATCGCGTTTGCGCATGCACTTCCTCAATATTCGGGATGCTCTGACCCTGCGAAACCAGAAAAATGACGAAGCCGCAGAACAGCAGGATCATCACCAGGCCGGTAAGGATCATGGGGGCTGAACTTTTGCCTTTTTGTTGATGCTCGGCCATCGGGTTAGTTGCTCAGTTTTAAGGATTCCAGCAGCCGCGGATCCCGCGCGGGGAAAAGAGAAACGCCACCAAGACGCCGGAGAAAAATGAAGGCCAGGAAAGGCCCGATCGAAAGCAGCGCCAGCAAATCCAGGATACTCAACTCAAACCCTTTCTGGTGCAAAAAGGGCATGATGGTGACGTAAGTGTCCAAGACATGCATTCCCAGCACCCAGAAGGAGATCGCGGCCAGGAACTTTGGATTCCTCTTGGTGTATTGGAACAACAGATAAAAAAACGGTATAAAAAATCGGCCAATGACCAGAAAAGTGTTGAGAACGTTCCACGACTCCACGTTTCGTCGCAGGAACCACTCCGTTTCCTCGGGGATATTTGCATACCAGATCAGCATGTATTGGGAAAATCCGATGTATCCCCAGAAGATGGAGAAGACGAAAAGCAACTTCCCCATGATGTGATAGTGCTCTTCGTTCACAAACTGCAGGTATCCGGCATTTTTGAGTGTGATAACGACCAGAATAATCAGCGCCATCCCTGCTCCAGCCGCACCGGCGAAGATATACACACCCCACATTGTCGAGGCCCAGCGATAGTCCGGTGAGGAGAACCAATCAAACGCCATCAGGGTCGTGCAGGCAGCGAAAAGGAGGATCCCGGGAAAAGAAAAGCCGCGCATCTGGATCGACCACTTGGGATCGCCATCGCTGTCCTGGAGAACGGAAGTACGCCTGAAATAATGAGCCGCAAAGCCGAAGTAAGCGAAGTAAAGAACTGCGCGGACCCAGAAAAAGGGAATAACCAGGGACCCGAACTGCAGCTCGAAAAAGGAAAGCTTATCTCTCAAATGCGGATCGAGTACCGGATTTTCCTTTGCTGAGATCCAATCCCAGATATCCCGGCGGACAAAAAAGAGCGGAAGAAAGAACAAGACCATCCAGGGTACCAGCGTCGCCAGATTTTCCATTTGGCGCCGGACGACCACACCCCACCCCGAATCTGTCGCATGATGGACAATGATCCAGAAATAGCAGCCGATCAGTATCGTGAAGAAGTAGAGAAAGGCAAACAACCACGAGAACGCGAATTGTTTGCGCAGTTCGCTGCCGGCAGGCGCAGCGAAACCGACAATGAGCGTGATCAACAAGCAGCTAGTCCCGATTCCCAAGAGCGCCAGCAAGAACCTGTTGATGTTTCGGCTTTCGAAAATCTCAGGTCGTGGGACGGTCAAATGATCGTGTCTCATTGGTCCTATCGCGTTTGCGTTGTCTCCGTTTTTGCCGGCTGCTCCGGAGCAGGTTGCTGAGGCGCATTGGGCGGTTTGCCTTCGTTCTCAAGCGCAGCCCTTTGATCTTCAGGAACATCTTCCAGGCGCGCATTCTGACTCTTTTGCAGCGCGCGAATGTAAGCGATGATTGCCCACCGATCTTTAACGGTAACTTTATCGCCGTAAGCCATCATCGTATTGTGGCCGTGAGAGAGCGTATCGAAGATCTGGCCATCAGCCATCGGTAGATATTTTTCATGATGAAGGTCTGCGATCCCAAGCAACCCGTATTTCGAAGTGATCCCATTCCCCTGCCCGGTCGCACCGTGACACACCGAACAGTTGATCGTGAACTCTCTTTGGCCGCGTCGAAGCAGCTGTATCGTTACCGGCAAAGGTAACCCGGTACCCCACTGATCTCCCATCTTGCCGGTGTTGAGATAGTCGGTGCCGGCGGAAAACTCACCCAACGGTGAATTGATATCATCCGTCGGCGCTCCAGAATTCTGCATTGGATGCCCTGGAATGTCGTACCCCATCGGGATCGTCGCCTCGACAGGCGGACGCGCAGCTCGGCCATCGGCGAAAAACGAGCTCGGTTTTTGAAATTTCAACTTATCCTGGCGTTTCATGTCACCAAAAAATTCGATCCCAGGTACCTGCCGATGTTGTCCCTGAAAACCGAGCAACGCGATCGTGATGATCGTCACCAAAACAAATGCGATCAGAAAATTCTTAATCATTCGCGTAAAGCAGAGTGACTTCCGCGCCGCCAATTCCTTCCAGGAATTCTCGCGTTTCGATCTCGGCAAACTTCGGGTCCACTGATTCGATGACCAGGAAAAACGCGTCGTTTGTCACCCGGTTGAAGGGTTCATGGTCGAAGAGCGGATGATGCAGGCGAGGCAGGCGGTTCAAAATGAAAACTCCGAAAAACGCTGTAAATGCCGAAATCAGTACGGTCAACTCGAACATGATCGGGAAAAAAGGTGGAACCGTAAAAAAGTTCACCGGTTTACCATGGACGATCAATGGAAAGAGCCAGGACGACGGGATGAATTCGAGTAAAGCAGCTGTTGTAAACCCGAGGAATCCGCCGCAAAAAATGATGTACCCCAGAGGCGATTTTCCAAGCCCCATCGCCTTGTTCATTCCATGGATCGGAAAGGGCGAATGAACATCCCAATATTTAAATCCTGCGTCGCGTACTTTCTCTGCGGCCTCATAAAGAGCCGCTGCACTTGAGAATTCCGCGATGACCGCAAACGCCGGTTTCGTGAGAGCGGAAGCACTCATGCGTGGACCTCTTTAACGGTTTCTTCCCCTCCTGCTCCGGGCGGATGATAGTGCGGATCGGACTCCGGAAGAACACTCTTGACCTCGGACATTGCGACCATAGGAAGGAAACGTATAAACAGGAGAAAGAGCGTCAGGAAGATTCCGAAAGTTCCAATGAAGGTGAATGCATCCACCCAAGTGGGAGAATACATCCGCCAGGCGGAGGGGAGAAAATCCCGGTGCAGCGAGATCACAAATATCACAAAGCGTTCAAACCACATCCCTGCGTTGGCACACATGGAAACGAAAAAGACCGTTACCCAATTCCTGCGAAAAGCCCGAACCCACATGAGCTGCGGCATCACCACGTTACAGGCAAACATTGTCCAGGATGCCCACCAATAGGGACCAAAATATCGGTTCAGGAAGGCAAAGCGCTCGAAAGGATTCGCTCCATAGAAAGCCACAAAAAATTCCATACAATACGCGTACCCAACGATCGAACCGGTCAGCAGGAGCAGCTTGCACATCACGTCGATGTGATCCCAGGTAAAAACGTCGTGGAGCTTGTAGAGGGATCGCGCCGGCAGCATTAACGTCAGCACCATGGCAAATCCGCCGAAGATTGCTCCGGCAACAAAGTAGGGAGGGAAAATCGTCGTGTGCCATCCTGGCAACACCGACGTAGCGAAGTCGAAAGACACCGTTGAGTGAACTGATAGGACGAGAGGAGTTGAAATACCGGCCAGCACCAGATAGGCCATTTCGTAATGGCGCCATTGTCTGTTGCCCCCACGCCATCCGAATGAAAGCACCCAATACACCGTTCGCCTCACTCGTCCCTTCGCCCGATCCCGCATCGTCGCGAGATCAGGCACCAGCCCGAGATACCAGAACAGAACGGAGACCGTGAAATAAGTGGAAACCGCGAAGACGTCCCACATTAACGGACTACGAAAATTGGGCCAGATCCAGTTCGGGTTCGGGACCGGCGCCATAAACCAGGCCATCCAGATCCGGCCGACGTGAATACCAGGAAAAATTCCCGCGCAGATGACGGCAAAGAGCGTCATCGCCTCCGCCGCACGGTTAATCGAGGTACGCCATTTTTGGCGGCAAAGATGCAGAATCGCCGAGATCAAAGTTCCGGCGTGGCCGATACCAATCCAGAAGACAAAGTTGGTGATACCCCAGGCCCAGGCAACCGGAATGTTGTTCCCCCAGACACCGACCCCGGTGAACAAGAGATAGAAAATGCAGAAGACTCCGAATCCGGCGAACGAGCTGGTGATCGCGATCGAGATCCACCACCAACGCGGCGCCTTGTTCTCCACGATTCCGGCAATTCGATCCGAAATCCATGCCATCGAGTGATTGTTCCACACGAGCGGACGCCGTGGCATCCGTTCCACGAAAACAGTCGTCGAAGCGTCGCTCTCAGCCATTACGCGTTACCTCCGTTGGTAGTAGCCTCGGCGTGAGGGAGACCGTGTCTCTGATCGCCGTTTTCGTCCACATTGATTCTACCGACTCTTCCGGCGCCTGGCATCTTCGGATTTGGGTTGCGGATTCGAGCCAGATAAGCTGTGCGAGTCTGAAGATTAAGATATTCAAGCAGATGATAGTTCTGCGGAAGCGCTCTCAGGTGCGCGACTCGGCTGTTCGGATCCTTCAAGTCCCCGAAGACAATCGCTTCGGCCGGACAAGCCTGTTGGCAAGCTGATTGCACTGAATCCGTTGGAAGCGTCAGATTCCCTTGCACACCTGCCTTGACCCGTTGGGCAATTTTCGCCGTTTCGATCCGCTGGATACAGAAGGTGCATTTTTCCATGACACCACGGGTGCGGACAGTCACGTTCGGATTTTTTTGCATCTTCGATATCTCGGCCATGCCCCATGGCGCCAGCGGCCCGAGGTAGAGTTCGGATTTTCCCTGGAACCCGGGCAGTCCTTTGTCGATCCGATCCAGAATCGGCCGATCGTTGTAGTTAAAAAAGTTGAATCGCCGAACCTTGAATGGGCAGTTATTGGAGCAATACCGAGTGCCGATGCAACGGTTATAGACCATCAGGTTAAGCCCCTCCTCGCTGTGGACGGTCGCGTTCACCGGACAGACCGTCTCGCACGGCGCATTCTCGCAGTGCTGGCACATCATCGGTTCCATCACCATTTCCGGATCGTCCTCAAGGTGCGGGTTATTCTTATCGCCATCCGCGCTCGCAAAATAACGGTCAATGCGGAGCCAGTGCATCTCGCGGCTACTGTGAACCTGTTCTTTGCCGACGATCGGAATGTTGTTTTCCGCCTGGCATGCCACCACGCAGGCACTACAGCCGGTGCACGTGTTCAGATCAACCGACATCGCCCATTGATTGGGCGCGTTCAGCGGCGGATGACTGTAAAGCGAGATATTGGGCGGGATCTCCGCATCCATCCAGACAGCTTTGGCGAAACCAGGATTCTTTTTGTAGTCCTCGACCGTACCTTCCCGCACGAGGGCGCGTCCCTCCATGCTGTAATGATTTTGGGTCTGGACCAGCTGATGGCCGTTCTTCTGGATCAGCTTTACCGTCGCTCTGGTTGCATAATAAGGAGCGCTGGTCGTTCGTAATTGGTACGCGTTAAATCCAGTCTCCCGTCCGATCCTGCCAATCACCCATCGTCCATAACCGAGCGAAAGGCTGAGCGAATAATCGGCGTGTCCCGGCGCGACCATTACCGGCGCCTGCAGTTTTCGCTCGCCGACGCTGATCTCCACCATATCCCCATCGTCGACCTGGAGAGCTTTGGCAGTCGATTTGCTCAGAAGAACAGCATTGTCCCAAGTCAGCTTGGTGATCGGATCCGGCAACTCCTGCAGCCAAGCGTTGTTCGCATAGCGGCCGTCGTAAACCTTGTAATCCGCCGGGAAAACGACCTCGATCGAGCTCGGCATCACCGGACCGGGCAACGGACCCGCGTTTTTTAACAACTCAGGAAGGGCGTTGGGGTTGAGCTCTACCTTCGCGGTTTCGTAAACAGTCTCTTCTGCGTACCCATTTCGCAAAAATTTGGTCCATGCGGACTCGAAATCGCTCTCTTTGGTAAGAGACTTAAAGGTGTCGCGAACCGCCTGTACGCCATTGGGCAGGGCGGCCAGTTTGGAGAGGATATCGATTTCGGAAAGCCCGCCAAATAACGGGAGAATCATCGGCTGAATCGGCAAGTAAGTGCCATCCACCGCTCGCTGGTCTCCCCAGGCTTCGAGAAAATGCGCTTCGGGCACCTGCCAATTCGCCACTGTGGAAGTCTCATCAACATGATACCCGAGCCGGATAACTTCCGGGATCGACCTCTGAACGCCGGACCAGTCGAGATCCGCCGGCGCCGTATAAACCGGATTGCCACTCAAGATAAAAAGCTTTTTGAGCGCGTGCGATTTTGCGTCAGCGACCAAATCGCCTAGATTCGCCACCTTGACCCGAGGAGCGCTTAGCAAGGTCAGGGTGGAACCGAAAGCGTCGAGCGCGTTGTTCATTGCCAGCACCACGCTGTGCATCCATGCCGGAAACCGGTTGCCTGCCAAAACGAGGCTTCGCCCTTTTCTGGCCACCAGATCGTTCGCGCATTCCGTAAGCCAGGCATCGTCAAACTGCGTGCCGGTGTCATGCAGTTCGGCCACGACACCACTGAGAACGCGGTCGTTGGTGGACCCAGCTATCTTTTTCGCCAACTGCACCGCGAACGCGGGAATTTGCGACGCAGCACAGCGAAAACGGTGATCTGCCATCCCACCGGTCGTCGTGAAACGATTCTCGACAGCGTAAAGCCGATTCATTGCGTCCGTCGACCCGTTCACACGCCGGCGACGGCTGAAGTCCCGCACACCCTGCAAGGTTTGTTCGGTACCCAAAAAATCGCAATCGAGCGAAACGATGACATCGGCGTTCGCAAATGCCGGGTTAATCGCGACATCTGGACCGAAAAGGGAGGTGATCGCCGAGTCACGTTCTTCAAAACTGACAGGTTCGTAGGAGTAGAACTTGATCTGCGGGAATTGCTCCTTCAACGAACGCAACATTCGATCGCGAGTCGGAGAGAATTGTTCATCCAGCAGAATGCCGATTCCCTCGCCTTTGCCTGACTCGAGTTCCTTTCGGACGGTCCCGAGATAATGGTCAAACTCCTGGGCCGTGGTTTCCGTTCCATTGAAAAGAAACGTTCGTGCACGATCCGGATCGTAGAGATCCAGCACGACGGCCTGGGCAAAAAGATCCGTACCACCGTTGCTGGAAGGCACCAGAGGGTTGCCTTCGAGCTTCGTCGGGCGTCCTTCGTATGTCGTGGCAATCAGCGGCAAACCACCTAAAGGTCCGGGCATCGAAGTCGTGTAAAGAACAGCCTTGCCCGGGATCAACCATTCGACACTTTTCGTGTACGGAACAACGTAAGCCTCTGGCCGCCGACAACCGCTCAAGCCTATGCCCGCCAATGCCATTGACGCCCCCATGAGACGAAGGAAATTCCGGCGCGACACTCCGTCCAACTCCATTTCGGCGGCGCCGGACGGAAATTCGCGCTCCAGCCAGGTCCGAAATTGAGGAGTATCCGCCAATTCTTCCAAACTGCGCCAGTACCGCTTGCCTGTGAAAACCTCAGGAGGGTGTCGAAAAACAGTCTTCATTACCGATGGCAACCCTCGCAGGTCTGCGGCGGGTTAATGTTCCATTGTTCCTTTAGTTCAAGACCAATCTGCTGTTGCGACTGTCCGCTGCCAGGCTTCCAATCCAGGTTAAAGACCTGGTTGACCGGCCGCAGATTATTCTCGGGATGCCGATGGCAGTTCAAGCACCAACCCATCGAGAGCGGTTCCTTTTGGTAAACAACATCCATGTGGTTCACTTGCCCATGGCAGCTCACACAGCTGATGCCGCGATTGACGTGGACCGAATGATTGAAATACGCAAAGTCCGGCACCTGGTGGATTTTTACCCAGTCGACCGGGTTCCCGCTTTGCCAACTCTCCCTGACGGCGGCCAGTTTGGGATTGTTGGATTGAACCTGGGTGTGGCAATTCATGCAGGTCTGCGTGGTGGGTATGTTGGAGTGGGATGAAACCTCCACGTACGAGTGACAATACCGGCAATCCATGCCGAGTTGAGTCACATGGATGTCATGCGAGAAAGGCACCGGTTGAATCGGTTGATACCCTGCTCTCATGTACTCCGGCGTCAAATAATACCAGTAGACTGCTGAAACCGCGCCCCCCGCGACCAGAAGGCAGAAGACGATCTTCAATGGCAGATAATTCGTCCAGCGGGGAAAGATATTAGCCATGCGACGTCATACTACAGTTTGAAGGTGCGCGAGCAGAGATTCCGACGCGAAAACAGAAACCAAAATTGGTGCGGGGTTCGAGGTTAACAGGATCTTTTTCAAGCTACATCCCAAGCATTTTCAAAAAGCCCGAGAATATTGGCTTCGATCGGTTAGGCAATAAAAATCTGCGCGCATTTCCATCCCTCACCAGACATTCGTCGAGGCTAATATTACTTTTGCCGATGGCAACGGATTTTTGTTGCCCAAAACCGAATTTTCTTCGGCACTCGGTGAAAAGCCAAGGAGCCAAGGAGCCAGGAGCCAGGGGTCAGGAGCACCCCACGGGGAATCGCGCGTGAAGGTTTGAGAAGAAACTCGCGCCCGGGCGGGAGCCGCCCTCAGATTTGACGGGGCTTGGAGGGATCATGGAAAAGCTGCACAAGCGACGCTACGAGCGAGTGCTCGAAGCCGAACTAATGGAAATTCGCTATGGGAAGAGCGAAAGCAGCAGAGCAGGCAGAAGGTCAGCGGCGGGAAAACTAATCGCCACGACCTCCGCGTATTGAGAGAAGTCCGGGCGCCAGTTTGTTGCTCGTGCTGATTGGGGGCTAACGCCCCCCTAGAACGCAAAGGGCAAAGATATTCAGTCAATCATTAACTAAAAGTCTTGCTCTAGCTTTTGACTTCTGACTTCTGACTCCTGGCTCCTGGCTCCTCTAGTAGAGCGGTCTCGGCTTCTGCGTTACGATCTTTCATGGCCGCCTTGCGACTGAGCTTCACGCGGCCCTTCTCATCGATTCCAATGCATTTCACCCAAACCAAGTCCCCCACCTTCACCACATCCTCAACGCTTTTCACACGGAAGTCTGCCAACTCAGAGATATGCACCAGTCCATCCTTGCCTGGAAGCACTTCCACAAATGCGCCAAAGTCTTTGATGGAGACGACCCGGCCGTGGTACATCTCGCCGACTTCAATTTCCTTCGTCATCCCTGTGATGATCTCTTTTGCCCGGTTCAAGCTCTCACGGTTGGCGGAGTAAATATGGACCGAGCCATCGTCGTCGATGTTGATCTCGGCGCCTGTCTCCGCGACGATGCCCTTGATCGTCTTTCCGCCCGGACCAATCAGCAGACCGATCTTATCCGGGTGAATCTTCACCGTCTCGATTCGGGGAGCATATTGGCTCAATTCCTTCCGAGGACCGGCAATCGCCTCGGCCATCACATCGAGCACCTTCATCCGCGCTTCCCGAGCTTGATGAATGGCTTCAGTCATTATTTTAAGGGGAATCCCCGGTAATTTGAGATCCAACTGAAAACCGGTAATGCCGTCCCTGGTACCGCAGAGTTTGAAGTCCATATCCCCGAAATGGTCTTCCGAACCGATGATATCCGTTAAGGTTGTGTAGCGCGTCAGCTTTTCGCCTTCGAATTCGGTGACAAGACCGACCGAGATGCCGGCTACCGGTTTGCGGATGGGAACCCCTGCATCCATCAGCGCCATGATACCTGCACAGACGCTCGCCATCGAGGTCGATCCGTTCGATTCCATTATCTCGCTGCTGACACGGATGGCATACGGGAACTCGCTTTCTGTCGGAATGACCGGTTCGATCGACCGTTCGGCCAGCGCGCCGTGACCAATTTCGCGTCGACTCGTACTGCCGAAACGGCCTGTTTCTCCCACGCTAAATGGCGGAAAATTGTAATGAAGGATGAAACGTTTCGTTTGATCTCCGCCCGTGTAGCCGTCGATCATTTGCGCTTCCTCGGCAGAAGCAAGAGTGGCGAGCGCGACTGCCTGCGTTTCGCCGCGCGCGAAGAGCGCAGACCCATGCGACCGCGGTAGCAGCCCCACTTCCCCGCTCAGCGGACGCAGATCGTGGAATCCGCGACCGTCACAGCGCTTCTGTCGATCAAGAATACTGACTCGGAATGCCTTTTTCTGGAGGTAGTCGAACGCCTGAGAAATTTCGAAAGCGGTCGCTTCCGGATACTTCGCGAGAATGGCTGTCTCGACTTCCTTGCGGAGGGAATCCACTGCTTTGGAGCGGGCAACTTTTCCCGATGTGTAGAGTGCCGCTTCGATACGGTCTCCCGCGACCTGGAAGGAAATTTCAAGCAGATCATCGCGCACATTCAAAAGCGACACCTCGCGCTTGGGCTTGCCGGCGGCGGAAGCGAGTTCCCGCTGCATTTCAATGATCTCGCGGACGAAAGGTTGGGCGAACTCGATCGCCTTGATAAACTCTTCTTCGGGCAATTGGTCTGCCGCGCCCTCAATCATCACGATCTCGTCGGAGGTGCCAACATAAACGAGGTCGAGGTTGCTGAGCTGGCGCTGGGAATGAGTGGGGTTCACCACCAATTCTCCATGGATCCGTGCGACGCGGACCGCGCCGATCGGCCCCGCAAACGGGATATCCGAAACGCAAAGCGCGGCTGATGCTCCGTTGATACTGAGAATATCAGGATCATTTTCTCCGTCGGCGCTCAAGAGAACGCTGATGACCTGCGTGTCGTAGAAGTAGCCTTTGGGAAAGAGGGGTCTCAACGGGCGGTCCGTCATCCGGGAAGTGAGCGTCTCCTTCTCCGACGGACGGCCCTCGCGTTTGAAGTATCCGCCAGGGAATTTGCCGACCGCCGCCGCTTTTTCGCGGTAGTCAACCGTCAGGGGAAAGAAATCTTGTCCTTCCTTGACGGAAGTGGCCGAGACGGCTGCCACCAGAATAATTGTTTCCCCGGATCGAACCGTCACAGATCCATCCGCTAGTTTTGCCAGTTTGCCCGTCTCGATCGTCAGATCAGAGGGACCAATGATTTTTGAGACTCGTTTTTCCATTAAATGAGCCTCCAAGATGGACAATGCCAACCGCCCTTGCTCGTAGGTCCGAACTCCGAAAGATCCTCGGGACTCGGACCTAAAACCAAGGCCGTCTGGCGGATCTCAGAGGCAAGGGGATTACTTACGTAAATTAAGTTTTTCGATGACAGACTTGTATCGATCTTGGGAGGTACGCTTGAGGTAATCAAGCAGGCTTCTGCGGGTGGCAACGAGCTTGAGCAAACCTCGACGTGAGGAATGATCTTTGCGAAAGATCTTGAGATGATCAGTCAATTGATTGATTCGACGGGTCAACAGCGCGATCTGGACGTCAGCACTCCCGGTGTCTTTCTCATGAAGCCGAAATGCACTCAGATCGATGTTGTCACTCGATGCCATAATTTTTAAGAGTCGTGAACATAGGGGATTACTTCGGACAAGCAAGCGTTTTTACGCTCCTTTCCCAATCGTCACCAGATCATCAGCCAATTCCCCAAAAGTCTTGGTGATCAATTTCTCGCCGAGAGTATTGATATTGATCTCGAGGCCAAGCTTCTCCTCGAGGTGCAGGACGAATTCAACGAGATCGAGACTTTGTTGAATCACGTCGCTCGCCTTCATTCCTTCTATATTATTCCTGGGAACATTCGGGAAATTTTCCGCGAAAAATTCTGCCATCGCATCCAAAACTGCTTTCCGGTCAACCATAGGATTAGCTCAAAGTCGAACGCCGCCTCCGCACGCTACGTGAAAGCCAGCCCCCATGGATAGCCATCGGATCGACTGGCCCGACCCCGCGCATCCTATGACATTCTTTAATATATGCAAGATGCTCACACTACTCATGTTCGAACAGGCTCTGAAATGATTGATCGACGGTTCGAGCGCCGAACGGGCGAGTCCGAGCTTTTTTGCCAGACTCAGAAGCAACATGATACCGGCCGGATGAATCGCCCAAGCTGCTTCAGGGTCCTTTTCCACCTCGAGCTCGGTCATCGCCTGCAGCACTTGGCTGCGAACCTGACCTTCAAATTGTTCCAGTTCCGCGATCCCAAACCGGTAGTAATCCGTTCCCCAATCCCAGCGAATCAGCTCGGTCGCATCACCGCGCCAGGACGACAACTTCCCGAGCTCAAGAGCGCCTTCTCCGGGTTCGTCGGAAATCCAGACTCCCGCTGCTCCGTCGCCAAAAGTGCAAATGCCCTGCCAATTGGAACGCCCCGTGGATTTCGGGTCGATCAGGGTGGACGTCGGTTCCATGACGAGGATCAGGATATTCCTCATTTCCGGAGCGAGATTTTGCACCAGTTGGATCGTTCGCACGCTGGCCGTGCAGCCGCCGTTCCCAACGTCCATCTGTGTGGCGGTCCGCCTGACCAGACTCCCAAGCCGTCGAGCCGCGCGCTCCGCGATGCCCGGGAGAAGCAAACCTTCGCTCGAAACGCCGAATACCGCATCAAACGGCCTGCCGGACGGCGCTGCCTCAACCTGTTCAGCAATCGCATTGATCGATTCCTCAATCGCCCGGGCAAAGGCGCCGGCATGATCAGCGAATGAGTTCATCCAAAGGAAACGCTCTGCATATTGACTAAAGCGCGTCCGATGTCCGATCAGGAGCAATCTGACAAAGTCGAATAGCGCCGTCTTTTCGGCGTCATCGACCTCAAGAGCTTCAAACCTCAAGGCAATCGCACTGAGAAGTTCCTGATTGCTGACCCGAACTCCCACCAGCGGGGCATATATGGCACGTATATAACGACTCACAGAATCAGTGCGCGCACCCTAGCACAGGTACGAAAGGTTTGTCTCC
>Ga0210387_10001513_pt1 | contig 17587 bp, 12 predicted proteins | sample IncBWC7OmetaG_FD_160108 | JGI IMG/M metagenome (GOLD analysis project Ga0210387, IMG submission 160108) | Forest soil microbial communities from Barre Woods Harvard Forest LTER site, Petersham, Massachusetts, United States - Inc-BW-C-7-O ...
TAACCCCGACTTCTCCCCACGTTTGTCGCGCAACATTCATTTCAGCTCGAACCGATGTCGATTTTCGTGTCATATCCTCCTCCAGCCGCTCCATACCAAGCGCTTAGTATATACTAAGCGCTTGGTATGTCAATAGTTTTGTTGAATTTGGACGCGCCGCAGGATATGGTCTTCAGAAATGAAGAAGAAAAAGGACCCGAACGCCGTTGCACTCGGCAGGAAAGGCGGGAAGGCCCGCCTTCAAAAGTTGACGTCAGAACAGCGTCGGGATTTCGCGCGGAAAGCGATAGCAGCCAGATGGGCGAAGGTACGCGCGAAAAAGCATCAGCCGGAGTAGGTGGTCATCGATCTCGGCGCGCCACTTTTGTTGGCTCTCTGTTCGATATGTACTCGATTCTGAATTGACCCCTAAATTGATCGAGCTTGCTGAGCGCGAGCACCGGTCACTGAACAAACAGATCGAGTTTCTCCTTGATCGACGTGTCCGAGAAGGGAAGAGCAGCGAGGCAGACGGACCGGAGCGCGCGAGAGACGCTCGCGGAAAAGCGAAGTGAAGTTGCTCGAGACGTCTCCCGCAATCGTCGGCTAGATTTCATGCCGCTGTTGCGATCGCCGCGCTCCTCACGATGTCGCGGATGGCTTTGCCTCGCGGCGTTATTCAAACGGTGAGGGACCTATGACTGCCAGGCGCCGCTGACACTGGAACGGAAGAAATCGGTTCGCGGACGATCCCAGCTTCACGCTCGCGAGCGCGCCATGTCCTGCCACAGCTAGCTCGAATTCATCGCGCGCTGAAAATCTCAAATTAAGAGCACTGAGCGTCAGTGCGATGTGGACGAGTCCAGCCCCTTGACAAATCTTGAGTGACCGGATTACCCTGTTTCTTCGAACTGATTCAGAGGGTAGTTCGAACACGAGAACAGTCGCTGGCCCTTTGGCCGCGCTTTTCGCGGGACGATGCGAACGAATTGCAACTCGCATCTTTCCGCGTTTTTTTTTGCGGTGGGCGCGAGAATCTATCGTCACGGAATTGAAGACGATGAATTCGACGTTGCCAGGACAACCAGACACTAATTCGCGGTGCGAGAATCAGGAAAACACGAGCTCGCCTCAACGCCCGGCTGAGCCGACCGACTTCGGAACGACTGGACAGCTTTTCAACGAAATCCGCGACTTTCTTAGTTTGCATCCGGGGTTGACAGCGGACTCGGTTCTCAAGTTAACGTACTTCCTGTTCGCGATTTGTTTTCCCGAATGCGCCGGAATCTGGCCATTTGCGGCTGTAGTTTCGCCAGACACCGTTGGGTCCAGCCTTCTCCTGCGAATGCTTGGTGCCGTCAGCATCGATCCCTTGCGCATTGGTGAAATCACGCTAAACGCACTGCTGACTCTTCCGCAATCACCTCGCCCAGGCCTTTTATTGATCGATCAACTTGCCACGAGTAGAGAATTCGAGCGCCTACTTCGGATTATGAGCCGGCCCGGCAGCCCCATTCTTCGAAAGGGACGACTTCACGACGTCTCGATCCCCGCGCTGGTGTGCACGGCCGAGCCACTCCGCGATCGCTGGCTTCTGGACCAGGCGGTCCAGATTACGCTCGCCCCGACGCGAGGCCCGTTGCCGAACTTCGAATCGCAAATACTGGGCGAATCCGCGGTGACACTGAGGAAAAAGCTAGTTCGCTACCGCGAGAAAAACCTCGCAACGGTTTGCAACTCGCATTGCGAAACGCCACACCTCGGCTCGCCCATGCGCGAGATCGCGAACATGCTCGCCAACTCCATCGTCGATGACGCGGCACTGCGGCGGCTCGTCCCGATGCTTCTTGCGCCGGACGATCGAGACGTGCGCGTCCGACGAACCGACTCGATTCTCGCCATCGAGATCGAAGCTGCGTTTCTTTTGTGTCACGAACCGAAACGCCGTCAGGCTCTCATCGGCAAGATCACCAGCATCGCGAACGGGATATTTCGAGAGCGAGGCGAAAATATCGAGCTAGATGCGCGCGAAATGGGGAATCACTTGCGAGCCGTCGGACTGTTCTCGGAGCGGCTGGGCAGCGCTGGACGCGGGATCCAATTCACGAAGGAAGTTCGACGTCATCTTCACGACTTGGCCGGCGCATATGAAGTGCGCACATTTCCAACCAAGCCTTGCGAGTTTTGCGCGGAAGCAGGATCGCGAATTGAGGAACCTTCGGATCGGCGCGAGTAGCTCGATGCACGTCGTGTACGTCATGCACGTATTTCGGCTGAACAATCCCGTGACAGCTTTGGGGCCTTGCCGTTTACTGGGCACCCGGCGTCGAGGTCAGCAGCGCATCCGGCAGCTGTGTTGAGCTTGCGACTTAGAGGAGAGACAGCTTGAAACAAACGCCCGAGCAGCGCGACGCCTTAAGGCGTCTCTTGACAGACGCCGGTTGTCCCGTACTGCGCGATCCCGGCTACAAAATCGCTCCTATCGGACTGGTGATCGAGATAATCCCCGGGATGAGTTTCAGCAGCATTTTTGAACTCGCGCAGGGCGGAACCGGGTATGCGATCGAGTTCGTGCTCCGGAACGAAGCGAAGCGCCCCATCGACATTGAAGGCTTTCAGATCAGGATGTCGTGGGGAATACCGAAAGTTTCTCTCCTGCCCCCTCCGGTGAGATCTTCTCCCAAGTACCCCCACTATTCCTTCCCCGAGCCCGGACCGTATTACGACGCGGATTGGATCCTGAATCGCTTTTTCGCACGGCGCAAGAGCCGGCTGAATCCTAACCAGGAACTCGAGGGAGTACTGGTCGCCTCGTCTGCAGAAAGGATCCCCGTTGAAATCCAGCATCTTGCTCGCGTCATTGCCACGCTCGTTATTTTCGATTCCCGTCAGAACTCATTTTCAACTCGATTCAAGTTGCCCGTAATCCGCGATCAGTTCGTCGGTCGCGAGGATTCCGATCGGGCTCGGAACGCGTCTAAAGCTGAGGACGTGAGACGGCACGGCGGTACATCTCGACACCCGTTGGTCGCACCTCCTTCGCCTCTCCCAACTGCGGCGGAGGAGCTTAAAAAAGTAGAGGACGTTAGGCGCAGTATTTTTGAGGAGCTGGAGCGCATTCATTTAAAACATAAGAAAACTACGAGTCCGATTGAACCGTAGAAGTGTTCACACTCGCGTCGAAATTTGGCGTCGGGATCGGAGCACGTCGTATTCGGGCGTCATCAGATTCGCGGATGCGAAAGAATCACCGCGAGGGAGCGTCGAGCTGATGGAATTATTAGGGGTAGCTAATTGCTTCCCGCGCAAAGAGGATCAGGATTCGAAGTTGACTATGGATTACAAGTCAGCCTTCGAACTGGATTAGAGGCGGCATCCGCCCGTCAGCTCCGCAAGAACCGAGCGGCTAGCTTCGTCCCGATCCGAACCATCAGCGGCGGGCTGTCCTTTTCCGTGTTCCTCCTACTCTGCGGAACGCATCCGTAGAGGCCTGGCCATTGCACTCGTCGGGTGGGTCTTGTTCTGCCCGATTTCGTCCCCAGGCGCCGCGTGAGCGAACAACAGGTCAACGTGATGGACGAGGAGTCCGAACACGCTGGGCTCGGCAAACTAGAAGTTATATCTAGCCATGCTCTAAGCAGAGAGATGAGGGATTATCACCAGCTATCTCAAAACGAGTTAGATGGTAAGAAGAGGACTTCTCGACACCTATCCAGCTTTCCTCCAGGATCCGATTTGAGGATAGGCCTCGAGACTGTGAACTTCCCAACGGCGTTGGAAGTGTTGTCGCTAGGATGTTCCGGGAAGACTTCGTTGTGGCTACTCAGAGTGAAATGAAGGGACGTGTGACGAATAGGTCAGGCTGCTCGAGAAGTATAAAACGCCCGAATGGGCCGAATACTCCGGCGTGGCGCAGGTTCCGCGCGATGCGCGGAATCTTGCGATTTAGTTCAGCTCCTGCTTGCGACGCGCAAATGCAAAGCCACCCAGCGCCAAGAGTCCTGAAGCGACAAGGATTGCGATCCCAGGCTCAGGAACCGGTGCCGAATCACACTTTTTCGGCTGATCGCCACTGGGGACGCAACCGTTCTGGTTTCCCGGGTCGGCCTTTGCCAGCGGAGAAAGAAGCGCAATGCCCAAAAGTATTGCAAATCCAAGTTTCTTCATTTTAGGTAACTCCCAGTCGGCAGTGCCCACTAGCGCACACCACCGTCAAAGGAAACAGCAGGTTGGGCGCCAAACCTCAAAGACGGGTGGATGCTAGTTTCAGCGCTGATTCTAAACAGCATACGAAACTCTTTCGTTTGAGGGCTTTTCACCGAGCCAAAGTATTGCACATTCTCGCAAAGGTAGTTCCCACGTACCAAGTCCATCCCCACATCCGTCGACACTGCTAGTTGGTCTCGGTCACCGAGTGTGAGCCCACGGCAGGCTCTGTGTAAAAGCTACCAGGCTGCTCCGCCGAGAGGCTCAAACGATGCCGGACGTGCGATCGAAGGGGCAATCACGCGCGGGCGATCTCTCTCGACTGAGGCGCTTATCTGATTTCGAGATAGATGGTGGGAAGAGGATTTGTCAACACGTACACGGACCGAAGCGTCCCTCGCATAGTCGAGAACGCACCATATCCGCTCGCTAGTTTGCATCTACCGCAGTATTATTTCCCCAAGCGACCGCATTTCCGACGGAGGAAAATCTCCATGATCTCAGTCGAATGTTTGCTCAATCGGCGCAACTTCCTATTAGGCACTGCCGGGGTGACAGTGGGGCTGTCCACCCTTGGCGTCTTTTCCGGATCCGCAGGCGCTGCGGAAAACGCATGGATTATCGGACCACAACCTGGTTTTACGCCCGAGATCGGAACCCTGACTTCCATGCTGGCCTTCACTCGTGCGCAGGTGGAACGTAACGTGAAGGGTTTGTCGCAGCAGGATCTCGACTACCTGCTCGACGCGAATGCGAACACCATCGGCGCGCTACTCTTACATTTAGCCGCTACCGAAACCTACTACCAGATGAATACATTCGACGGGATGAAGTGGGATTCACGTCCCGACGAAGTGAAGAAAAAGTGGGACATTCCTATGAACCTCGGAGAGCAAGCGCGCAAGTCTATTAAGGGCAACAGTCTCGATTATTATCTCGATGCCTTGCATCAAGCGCGAGAGAAAAGCCTCTCTGAATTTCGCCGCCGCGATGATAAGTGGTTAGCGACGTTGGTCACAGACGGCGACTTCTCAGCAAACAACTACGCCAAATGGTTTCACGTCGCCGAACACGAATCCAACCACGACGGCCAGATCAAATTCCTCAAACGCCGTGTTCCAGGCGCGAAGCCTGAGTCTGAATAACGACCCGATCGAAGGTTTGAGCTAGTCACCTGCAGCCACTAACGTCCCATTTCGAGATAGGTGAGAAGAGGATTTATCAACACCTATCCGGACCGGTACCTCCGTGAACAGCTAAGTGGATCCCTGGTGCCGACGATGCGTTCGCAGCGAGGCCAGACCGAGGGAGTTAGTCTCGGCGCACCCATCAACAACAAATCAACCGATAGATCAGACTAATGCGTCGAAGGTCGAACTGGTGCCCAACTCGTCGTTGTCCGCTCGAGCCTTTCGGCTCTACTCTTTTTTTAAACGATCGATAAGGGATGGTGGCAGTTGATTTAGCAATTCGAGGAAGACGCCGTTAGTCCAGCCGAACCCGATTACATTCTGGCTGTAACCTTTTACGATGCGAGTCTCTGAGGTCCGCTTCACGACATTGTATTTTTCTCGAATGAATTTATCGGTCACAAAGTCCTCGACTACCATGCTGAGGAAATTATAGGCAACGCGGCCCGCCTCTGCGGCGAACCCGTAGTGGCGCATCCCTTCTACAGCGAGCAGCTGAATAGGAGCCCAACCGTACGGGTAGTCCCATTGTGCCTGCGATTCCACCCGGCTCATCGCAAGGCCACCCGGCTGCTCGAACATCGAGAGGTTCTTGACGATCGCATCCGCTTGCTCTTTCGAGGCGAGCCCCGCCCAAAGAGGATAGAAAGTAGTGGCGTACTCGTATGAAGAGAGCGTGTGGCTCATGAAGTTGTAATCGAAGTAGAGGCCTCGCTTCGCGTCCCACAGGTATTTCTGAATTCGCTGTTGCCGGTCGACGGCTTTTTCTTCCCAGTGTTTCGAGTCGCTTTGGCGTCCGAGAATCGCACTCATGCGTTCGAGGCCTTTTTCGGTTTTGTAGAGCAGGCTATTCAAGCAGACCGGCGCATAGTGATGAGTTTCGGCGCTGAACGGGCCAAACCGAAAAGAAACATCGAACCCCGATTCGCGCATGCTGCGATCGCCCTTGTAGAAGTCGGCGGATAGAGTGACCTGTTCTTCCGGTACATTGTTTGTATTTTGCGGATCCTGAGATTGCGCATTATTGCCGAAAACAGGAAAGAGCGGCCCCATCAGAGATTGGACTGGATGATCCCTGTCTACCATAACGAGATGAGGATCTTTCGCGCCATCCTGAAACAAGAAGAATTGAGCTGCGCCACGATAATAGTCGCTCGGGTCGCCGATGATTTCAGGGACGGGGCCTTCGCCGTGGTCGAAATAGCGTGAAAGGCCAGTGTCGCCTGCCAAGTGAGGAGGGCGAGTCCACTGTTCGTAATCCCTTACCGCGAATTCGTATGCTTTCTCGAGCCAGGAATTGCCTTTTGCGCCGGTAGAAGCTTCGGAGTCATACACCGCGAGGATCATCGACGTAAGGAATGGCGGCTGGGAACGCGTCAGGTAATATGTGCGATTGGCGTTCAGGATCGAACCATAATGCTGAATCTCGAAGAAAAAGTTTTCGACCATCCCTTTGGCCATGTTCCAGCGGTTCGCGCGAAGTAGGCCAAGAATAATGAAGTAGCTGTCCCAACCGTACATCTCGTTGAACTGCCCGCCCGGTACCACGTATGGATTGGGAAGATACAGGAGCCCCGCCGCGGGAATCGTGTTCAGATGCACATCGTCAGGACTTGTGATGATTTCAGCAAGGCGTTCCACTCGTACTTTGCAATTGTCACCAAGATCTCGAACGCTTGGAAGAGTTTTATAGTCAGCCGGAAAATACAGAATAGGTCCGTCGCCTATTTTGTCGTCCTCATAGGTTTTGCAATTGTCGAGCGAGCGGGTAAGGTGATCCCAGCTCAACGAGATGTATTGAAGAACATTTTGCAGATGCTGCGAATTGGTGTTGTGTGAATCGCTATTCATAATAATCGCGCGCGATACGGCTCCCATAGAGGAGGCTCCTGGCATCGACGTCGGCGCAAGAAAAACAACCACCGCCGAAGCAACACACAGTATTTCGCAGCACAAGCTCATGCTGAGCGTATGACGCGGTTTCAACGCCCAAGACACTTAAAGTCTCTCGTAATACGGCCAGGAATGTTAATCAAATCCTACGAAGAGCCCCGAAGTTAATCAGGTGAATCCTGCAGTTGAACGGGGGATCCGCCGCTCGCAAAAAGAATCGAAACGAGAGTTTCCGGCTTCTATGGCGATTCTACTGGGACTTCGCACTTTCTCCTCACCCCGCGCGAGTTGGCTTTGCTAAATGCTGTGCTGTGAGTACCGAAAGTGGAATCCGGCTGGCACCCCTCGTGCATGTTCATCCGGAGGTATATATGTCCCCGTACCAGCTTTCCTGTATGTCGTATCTGCGCAGATGAGTTTTTAATCCGGGCGGGAGATTGACGTGAAACTGAGCCTGCGGCTGATCCTCTTGCTTGTCGCGAGCATAACAATCGTTACCTTCATTGTCTCGAAGGGCGAGGTTCGTTCGGAGAAGCGCGGCTTGCGCGCCGACCTTGTGCGGCGCGCTGAGGTGTTGTCGGAGAGCTTGCAGGAAATTGTGGAACCTGCACTCGAAAAAGGTTCTCGGGATCAGTTGCGCCGGATCGTGGAGCGGTTCAGCAATCGCGAGCAGCTTGCGGGCGTGATTGTTTACAACAAGAACGGCGAAGTACTTGCCGAGAGCTCCAATTTGCAGCGCCGGTTTGATCCTCCCCCCGTCCCGTTGGATCGAGTGATGGCGAGTGGCGCCGGCCTCAGCGAGTTCCTGAATCTAAATTCCGAACCGATGCACGCCTACTACATACCTCTTCACGATGGAAATTCAGCCACTGGCGTCCTCGCTATTTTTCACGACGCAGGCTACATCGAAACTCAGAGCGCGCGAATGTGGCGAGCCTCGCTCTGGCACGTGATTGCCGAGGTGCTGTTAATCGTTTTGATTAGTGTCCTGATTATTCGCTGGACGATTGTTCTCCCGATTTCACGCACCGCGCAATGGATGAAAGATGTTCGACGTGGCCGAATGATCTCAGCTCCGCCAGATTCGAAGGAAAGCTTTCTTGCTCCCTTTACGAGCGAAGTAATGAATCTCACTAGGAGTCTGGTTGATGCTCGTTCGGCCGCGGAAGAAGAAGCACGGCTTCGCGAATCGGGTGAGTCCGTGTGGACAGCGGAGCGGCTGCGAGTGAGCATTAAAGGCAAGGCTCAACAAGGCTCGCTGTTTGTAGTTTCGAACCGCGAGCCGTACATGCACGTGCACAGGGGAAAATCTGTCGACATGCTCGTGCCGGCAAGCGGATTGGTCACGGCGCTCGAGCCAATTCTCCGCGCCTGTGATGGAATCTGGATCGCCTCGGGTTCCGGCAGTGCCGACAGGGAGACCGTCGATGAACGCGACCATATTCGCGTGCCTCCCGACAAGCCCGAATATACTTTGCGCCGCGTCTGGCTGCCCAAAGATGTGGAACAAGGCTATTACTATGGCTTCTCGAACGAAGGTCTGTGGCCGTTATGCCACATCGCACACACTCGGCCAATTTTTCGCGCTTCCGACTGGCAAAGTTATCAGACTGCCAACCAGGAGTTTGCGAACGCGGTTTTGCAGGAAATGGAGGGTGTCGAGCGGCCTCTCGTTCTGGTGCAGGACTATCATTTTGCGCTGCTGCCGAGAATGATCAAGGAAGCCCGTCCCGATGCGCGCGTCGCGATTTTTTGGCACATACCCTGGCCGAATCCGGAGGCGTTCGGCATCTGTCCATGGCAGCGTGAACTTGTCAGCGGCCTGCTCGGCGCGGATTTGATTGGATTTCAGATTCAAGCGCACTGCGATAATTTCCTCGAGACGGTGGACGCCGCTTTGGAATCGCAGATCGAGTGGGAACGCTTTGCTGTAAAAAGAGGCGGACACGTCACATTTGTTCGCCCATTTCCGATCAGCGTAGACTTCCGCGAATCACAGCGCGGCCTTGAGTCTCAGCCTTCGCCTTATGTGCTTCGCGCCGAGTTGCTGGAGAAATTGGGCATTAAAGCCAATTTCCTAGGTGTGGGAGTGGACCGCGTGGACTACACAAAGGGATTACTCGAACGGCTTCGCGGTGTGGAACGATTCCTCGAGAAGTGGCCTGAATACCGCGGAAAATTTACGTTCGTGCAGATCGGCGCGCCCAGCCGCACGGAAATTCAGCGATATCACGATTTCCTACAGGAGGTCGAACGTGAAGCCCAGAGGATTAACGCCCGGTGGCAGACCGCGGGCTGGAAACCGATTGCCCTGCTGACGCGTCATCATGGCCATGAGGAAATACTGCCGTACTACAGAGCGGCGGACTTCTGCATGGTGACGTCTCTTCATGATGGAATGAATCTGGTCGCGAAGGAATTCGTAGCGGCGCGCGATGACGAAGGAGGCGCACTGATTCTGAGCCAGTTCACGGGTGCCGCCCGCGAATTACGCGACGCTATTATCGTAAATCCATACGATGCGGAACAACTCGCCGAGGCAATTCACGTGGCGCTCGAAATGAATACGGAAGAACGCCAGGCTCGGATGAGGTTGTTACGGACAAATGTAAAGCACCATAATGTCTACGGATGGGCCGGCAACCTGATCACCGAATTATCTGAGATTCGGATTGGGGAGCTCGAGCCGGAATTGGGTCGTTCTCGATGAATGCAATGCAAAAAGCGGCGAAGCTGGAGTTCGAAGCGGATGAAACTACAGATGGTGCGATTGGGCGCGTCCGCACCCATTTTATTCCGCCTCCGGCCGGAGGCGATCGCGTCGCTCGTTCACCTCGCTATATTTTTCGCGCGTGGAATGAAATCCAGCGCCACATTCGCAACGCCGAGCTTTGCGCTGTGCTATTGGATTTCGACGGAACGCTGGTAAAGCTACAGCGACGGCCGTGGGAAGTCCGCGTCCCGATGCGAACGAAGCGGCTCCTCGAACGGCTCTCGCGAAATCCGAAGTTATTTGTTGCGATTGTCAGTGGCCGTCAATATCAGGACCTGCGAACGCGAATCGCCATCGAGACTCTGCGTTACATCGGTCTCCATGGCGCCGAAGAAGACGGAAAAACGATAACGATCGGCATAGACGTTGGAAGAATTCTTTCAGCGGCAAAACTCGAAACGCAAAAACAGATTGGCTCGATGCGAGGCATTCGCATCGAGGACAAAGGTCTGAGCTTCGCGGTTCACTATCGAGAAGCCACATCGCCCGTCGCCAGCGCTGCGAGATCGTCTCTGCTCCAGATCGTTCTGCCCTTGCATCAATCCCTCAAAGTTTTCGAAGGCGCAATGGTGTGGGAGGTTCTCCCCCACGAGGTCCAGGGAAAAGGCGCTGCGGCGCGTGCTCTGCTGAATACGCTCCCTCCGGGCACTCCCGCAATCTACCTTGGCGACGACCAAACCGATGAATCCGCATTCCGTTCGCTAAGCGACGAGATTACGGTACGCGTGGGACGCACAAAAGGCACTCACGCAAAATACTATCTGCGAAACTCCACCGATGTATTGGATTTCCTTTCGCGCCTCGAAACACAAATCGTATAGAGCTTGGGCCTCTAGATAACAGTCGAGAACAGGGATTGTCACCAGCCATCTCGTTTTGAGATAGCTGGTGCGAAGAGGATTTGTCAACATTTGTCGAGGATCGGAAAAATCTTGTTTCTGCTACGTCATTGCATACGAGCAAATTGCTGGTCCATCCTCAAAATCGCGCCTTGTCCCCCTGGTCGAGCTAACACCGGATGCAGCTCGCGTATTGACCGAATCATTCTATTTGAGCTGGGGGGATGGAAACGTGGGACCGCGCTTCTGCTGGCCTTGAGTTCAGGTGGTGCTCGTACTCAGCGCAAGCGCTGTATCGGTTTCTTGCACCATTAAATGGATAGCCCAACGCGGCGGAGCAGATCCACGAATCGCGAATCGGAGCGTAGCGGATCAAACAGCGGATCCACTTTGAGCCAGATTAGGTTGGAACCATGCCCAGCGCTATCGCGATTCTTATACGCCTGCTCGAGCCAGTAGAGGGCCCTCTCCTTATTACCTAATGTCGTGTATGACTGCGCCAGAGTCGTGGGGAAATTCGCCCGCTTGCCCGAGGCGAGTCGCTCCATTTCCCTCGTGAACTCTTTCAAAGCGCTGCGCGGTCCTGAATCCAACAGGGCATGCTCCATCCGGGCCGCAATGTCCGGATGTCCAAAGAGGCTCATCATCTGCCCCAGTTCCTGAACGTACTGTGCGGGCATGCCTTTCGCCGCGTAATTCATCGCCAGCGAAAGATGCAACTGGCCGTAGTCCGGGTGATTCCGAACGTCATTCAGAAGAAGGCTGATAGCGCGACCGTAATCGCCCTTAAAATATAGGGCACGAGACAGGTGATCTTGATTCGGATCGAGTGCTTGCGCCTCTAGACACTCGTTCCACGCTTCATCCAAGCGGCCCATCGCGATCAGGAAATGACCATATTCCTCATGAGCTAGCGCGTTGTTCGGGTTTAACTCGATGGCTCGATTGAATTCTTTCTCCGCACCGGCAAAATTCCAATCCCGGAAATTCAAATTGGCAAGCGTCACGCGGGCATCGGAGGAATCCGGGGCTAGTGCAACTCCCTTTTCTGCCGCGATTCGACTGATTAACGCATCCTTGCTGGAGGCCTGCCGGAGGAACCCGTGAGCGTCAGCCAGCCCCGTATAGGCTGGTGCAAATTTAGAGTCGGCGTCGATCGCCTTCTGAAAATAATCGCCTGCGATCCGAGCTTCGTGTTCGGCGGCGCCATTGAGATAACTGTCTATGTGATGCTTGCCTTGAAGGTAGGCCTCCAGCGCATCGAGGTTCACCGGCCGCGGCATCTCGGATGCCACATGTCCTGTCTGAGTAACTCTCGTTTGGATTTGTCGAGCGATGTCTTGCGCCACCTCCTGCTGGAGTGCGAAGACATCCCGAACGTTCCGTTGATAACTATCTGCCCAGACATGTTTGTCCGCTGGCCCGTGAATAAGCTGAGCTGTGATGCGAATCTCCTCCCCTGACCGCTGCACCGTCCCCTCGACAATTCCATCCACGTTCATCTCGCGAGCTATCTCTGGCAAGGTTTTGTTGCTTTTCTTGTAGCGCATCACGGATGTTCGCGAAATTACGCGGAGCGAAACAATCTGCGCCAGGTCTGTGATCAGCGCGTCTGTCATTCCATCGGCAAAATACTCTTGCTCCGGATCGTTCGATAGATTCTCCAGCGGCAAGACTGCAATCGATCGGATCGCCGCCGTCCTGTGTCGGTCGTGCCATCCCCAGCCGAGCATCGCCGCCGCTAATAGCACTAGACCCACGGCTGCGAGCAAATACCTTCCGTTGCTTCCGAAAGAAGCTGGCACTTGCGCCCGAGTCTCTGCGTTTATAATCGGCGTCCCGAACTCGGCGAAGTTTCGGTCCGTCTGCCGTTCAGACGTACTTTTGTCCGCAGCGGCAATGCTGGGCTCGGCGCTAACGGCTAGCGGGGCGATAAAGCGGTAGCCTCGGCGCGCCAGCGTTTCAACGTAGCGAGGTTTTTCAGAATTGTCTCCCAGCGTGCTTCGGATCTGGTTGACACAAAAGTTGATTCCGTGCTCGAAATCTACGAACGAGTTCCGGCCCCACAGCTGTTCCCGGATTTGCTCTCGCGTAACGATCTCGCCGGGGTGTTGTGTCAGGAGGAGGAGAACACGGAAAGGCTGGGGTTGTAACTTGACCTTGATGCCCGCTTTCCGCAGTTCTCCGCTGGCCGCGTCCAGTTCAAACGCGCCGAACCGAATTGGCGCGCAGGGCGTCGGTGTAGCCATGAACGCTCCAGAGGACGGAAAGTGGCCGGATTCTAACATCAACGAAAGCAGCGATTCGAGGAGGAAAATAGCCGCGCCGCCCTTCGGCCTAACTCCTCTGGTTCCTGCAAGCTGGCCCCTAACCTAATTCTATTTCCGTCCTCATTGAACTCGCCTACGAAGGAAAATACCTTGATCAGCGATCACCCACTCGCCCGTGCGATAAACGTTCTCGCGAGTGGCCTCTCACTCGGTCGTGTAAACGCGCAGCGTTCGGGGCCAATTCGACAGACAACGGAGGAAGATAGTGAACACTCGACAGGTTACATTCGCCTTTGGGATTTGTGTCATCGCTCTGTGTGCTCTTGTGCTGACTGGGAAAAACGCAGCTTTCGCGCAGGACACATCAGCACAATCATTAGTTGGTGCTTGGAATTTCACCGGGACGGTCGAAGTATCCCCGCCTGTTCCCTATATTTTCGTTATGACCTTCAACGAAGGAGGCACAACAGCCGAATTCGATTCCACGGCCACGGGAAACCCGTCCACACTGGAAACGATTTCTTTGGGAACCTGGAAACAGACTGGGCCTGCGACCTACACTTTCAAAGAAGAGAACTATACCTACGATGCCTCTGGAAACCTGTCTGGAATTGCAATAGGTACTGCTGATCTGATTCTCGATTCGGATCGGGATGAGCTTACCGGCACAGGCTCGGTCACTTTCTACGGCTGTACGGTATCGCAGTGTCCTGGGCCCCTCGTTTCTGGCCCATTGCCGGAAAGGATCTCAGGCAAGCGAATCTAAGAGCGGAGATCTTGTGAGACCGCCTTGCTGGGACAGTCTTGCTCTCTCGGGTCGTGTCATCTCACTGACTGCGGCGGGGTGGCGGGTTCTGCCCTCCGCCACCTCTTTCAGCCTATCGTTTCACCGCCGCCGCTTCGGCGCCGTCACAGTCGGAGCTGTTTTCAATGTCGCCAGATAACTATCGGGAACAGGGATTATCACCATCTATCTCAGTCTGAGATAGGTGGTGAGAAAAGGATTTCTCAACATCTATCCGGACGACGACAATGATCGGCGCACCACCGGCTGCGCAGCTGGTTTCTGATGGAAGCCCCTTTGTCGAATCAGGCCGAGTGGTCTGCAATCGATTCTTTCTCATACCGATTAATGTTTGGTCGCAGTGGGACCATTAGCCATCACATCGAGCGTGCTCTCCTTGACGAGGTAAGCATCTACCTTCACGGTGCCCACGGGGCCGTCGTAAGCAAACGTGGCTGATCCCACAGAATCTACCGGCATACTCACGTCCTTTCCCGGTCCGACCAATTTGTAGATGGTGCTATTGCTAGGAATCGTGAAGTTGATTGACACTGAATTAATCGTGAGTCCTGACGCGGGCGCGACAGTGAGGCTGCCGGAAACGGCTTGATCGGATGTGTTGGTGAAACTGTATGACTCTTGCGGCGCTTGAATGACCTGAGCAGTCTCAACTGTGAAGATCTTGAAGTTGCTGAACGTGTGGCGTCGGCTGTAGCGGTGGCCCTGCCTTTCGACGTATAGGTCCGCAACCTGCGGGAGCCAAAGTTGTTGGGCACTACTGCGGAACCGGACCGATGCATAGCTAATCGAACAATATTCCTGCGTCAGGTCGATTTCTTTTAGCGGTTTGACCAACTCCGATTCGAGCCTCACGACCTGAGAAGTACCGGGATCAATCCACGCGCGGCCCTTGATCGACACCGGGAAGTGTTTTCCCTGGATCACGTAGCCTCGAATTCGACTGGGGCGTTCCGGGCGCTGTTCGAAGTGAACTTGCCAGGCGGGATTACCTGCCCAGGCTCCCAGACCCTCGCATGTGAATGTGAAGTCGGGCACCAACATAGGATGAAAGATCATCGCCATCGCGGGCAGCCCCAGAGTCGCAATCTTCGCAGGGAATTGCTCCTGGTTAACGCTGCCGTTCCGAAATTCGTCCAACATGAAAAGACCTGTGGAGTTGTGGGAGACGGTGACGACGTATTCGAACGAGCGGGCCTCGGGCGCGCTACGTACGCCGCTTGCGTCAACTCTAAAATGCTCGACCTGCTCGGTGGCGCTGAATTTCTCTAGATTTGCAACGAACTGCTGCATCCGCACGCCTACCCCGTGAAGAACTGCGGGCAGAGGACACTCGACGCTACGATCTACTTCCGGTACAGAATCATCGAGGTCAGGCGGAATCCAAGAGGTATGTTCCGCTCCCGCTACTATGCCTGGAGGCGCAGCGGGAGTTACGTCCGCGACACGCGCGGGAAGCGGTTTGACCTTCAGGATGATGAAGAGAGTCTGGAAGCCGCGGCCCGGAAGGATTTGCGTCATGCGGCGAACGGTCAGGTATCCGGGTGCGCTCGCCTCGATTGAATATGTTCCCGGCTCCATGTCACGAAAAAGCATCTCCCCCTCGGATTCCGTGGGCAAGCCCGTGACCTCATAGCCCTCGCTGGGTAAAACGCGGATGCTTGCCGAACCGTCAAAGGGAGAATTATCGGGAAGGCGGAGACAAATTTTCAAGGTGGCGCCGCTCGGAGATTGGTCTGCGGAGACAGTCTGTTTGAATGCTCGCAGCGTTGGCAGCGGACCATAAAGCAGGAACAGGATAAACCACAGGGTCATGCGAACAAGAATGAGGGCGCGATGTCGAAAGTGCACAAGGGGCGTTCTCATGATCCCTCCCGTCGTAGCCAGTTCCCTTCCGCCGCTATCTGTACAGTTCAGCGGACTTGAGGATAGTGCCAGGAGTGGCTTTGCTCAGTCCTCCTGTGACGAGCACGTCGCCGTTGTTCAATTTTGTGGCAGTGTGGAAGAAGCGTCCCGTCAGCAGCGACCCCGTGGGCGTGAACGTGTTCGTCGTGGAATCGAATATCTCGGCGACTGAAGAGCCGTCACCAGGCGGACTGGGAATCAGCATTCCTCCTGCAACAAGCACAGTCCCATCATTGAGGAGAGTGGCTGTGTGAGAAAAGTGTGGGGCGCTCATAGGAGCGGTCGGTGAAAAAGATCCCGTCGCTGGGTCGTAAAGTTCCGCGCTCGTGGTCATATTTCCGTCTATATCAAATCCGCCCCCCGTCACCAGCACCTTCCCGTTGTTGAGCAAAGTGGTTGCGTACCCACCGCGCGCTACGGTCATGCTGCCGGTAGCTGCGAAGGTTCCCATATCTGGGTTGTACAGCTCGGCTGTGATTATCGGATCCATATTCGAGTCAAAGCCACCGGTGATCAACACTGTTCCATCGTTGAGCAAGGTCGCAGTGGCTCCATCGCGCTTGGTTGTCATGACGCCCGTGAGGGTGAACGAATTTGTCGCGGGATCAAATAGCTTCGCTGTTCTGTCGACTCCCCCTGCTATGAGAACCTTGCCGTTGGCGAGCAGTGTCGCGGTATCGCCTGGCGGCTCGATTGGCGTGGCGGTGGCCGTGAAAGTTCCGGTGGCAGGGTCGAAAAGCTCCGCAGTGTTGTCGCTACTCCCACCTATGAGCAGCACCTTGCCGTTCGTGGCTGCTGGCCCGTGAGCGAGCAAAGTGGCCGTGTGCGCGCTGCGGGCACTGATCATACTGCCAGTAGCCGTGAACTTTCCCGTGGCAGGATCATATAGTTCTGCAGTGGCGACCGCGCCCGACGTATCCGCTCCACCCGCGATAAGCACTTTCCCGTTTGTGAGTAATGTGGCGGTTTGCCCCGCACGCTCGTCTCCCATGTCTCCGGTGGAGTGGAATCCGTGCAGGTTGACGCTCGCTGTCACCTGAACGGAATTTGAACTACCCGTGATTGCGGGCGTGACGGTATCGGTCGCCACGATCGTTTGGCCGCCTACAGTCGTTAGTGTTATCAGAACGCTTTTCGTACCGCTGGTCAGAGTTGAATCTATTGGCAGCACGGCTTGGGCATCGCTGCTCGTAAAATGTACGGTTCCAGAATACCCGGCTACTGTCGCGTTCGAGGCGTTGAGCGCGGTTACCGTAATATTGAATGACGTGCCCGCGGTTGCTGCCGAAGGAGCCGTGACAGAGAAATGAGTGGCATTTCGAGCGCCACCTCCGCCCCCACCACCTCCGACGTTAGAACTGCCACCGCAAGCATTTAGAAAACAGAGAAGAAACATTGAGAATATTGCTGCTAGAGAGCGTTTCATCATTCCTCCGCTCGTGCGTCGTAGCGCGGGGCCGATTGCTTTGAGCTGTCGGTGACAGATGCGACAGACCTCACTACTTGGCCACCAGTGGGCACCGCTGTGGAGCGGTATACGTCTTCGAAGCCAGTGTCTCCGTGGGCAGCAATCATTGAAGTGCAGAGTCGGGCGGGACTATGCGGCAGATTCTGAAATTTCGTCAATGCACGCCGGCGCGTCTTTCGCTCATCGGCCAACGCATTGATTCTGCGAGGTTTTCGGCGACAAATCCTCTGCGTGGCGGATGTTGAAAAGTGTCGTTGTGGGT
>Ga0210387_10001516_pt1 | contig 17578 bp, 13 predicted proteins | sample IncBWC7OmetaG_FD_160108 | JGI IMG/M metagenome (GOLD analysis project Ga0210387, IMG submission 160108) | Forest soil microbial communities from Barre Woods Harvard Forest LTER site, Petersham, Massachusetts, United States - Inc-BW-C-7-O ...
TGCTGCGGGTTCGTCGGCACTTGATCCCGCGAGATGGGCGGCCGATTGCTGTATTGCGGCGCTGGCGGAGGTGGCGCCTGCTGGTCTTGCGTTTGCTGTTGTTGAGAATTTTGCGGCGGCTGGTCGGCCGACTGAGCCGGTGGTTGACCTTGCTGCTGAGGCGGTTGCTGAGCTTGTTCTTGAGTTGGCGGCGGCTGCTCCTGCTGCTGTTGCTGAGCCAGCGCCAGCCCGCTAAGAGAAAGTGCGAGCGTTACCGCGCAAGTCCCACGAGACACCACGGCGCACCGCTTCAAAACTGCTGGGTGAAATTTCATCATCCTCTCCTCGACCTGGGGCCCCCGCCGAAACCCTGCCTTCGGCATTCGCACGTAACCCATTGGATGGCGCAAAATCGCGGCAGGATGCTTCGCCCCCAGGGGCCTAAACGGGGTGCGCAAAGGCGAGGGCTTGCGACAAGCCGAATCAGTTAATCGCGCAATTCCGAATGGAATTGCTTCGCGAAGCTCCGCAGCGAATCGGAAGATTAAAGTGTTCCGGCCGTTTTCGAGCATCCCGAATGCGGAGTTAGCCGGAATCCTCAGCTGCGAGTGCCGCTACTGGTTTCTTCACCGGCGTCGCAGTGATCACCACGACGCTGATCAGAACAAGCAGCGTCCCGAGAATTGTTCGCAGCCCCAGCGCTTCGCCGCCAAGGAAATATCCAACAAGCACAGCCACCACGGGATTCACGTACGCGTAAGTACCGACCTTTGTCGGCGACTCATGATGCAGCAGCCAGACGTACGCGGTAAACCCAATAATGGAGCCCGCGACAATGAGATAGAGCAATGCGAGCCACGCGCCGCGCGAAACCGTCCACGGGTGAAAATCGCGGAATTCGCCCAGCGCGGCCGAAGCAACAGTCAGGAACACTCCGCCGGCAAGCATTTGTGCTCCCGAACTCAGGACTTTGGAAGGCGGCAGCGGCAACTTGCGCGATAGCGCCGACGCGACCGACCAACTTATCGCAGCAAAAATTAGCGCCACGGCGCCCAGCCGATCGATCGGCGCCACGCCGAGGTCCAGCGAGCGGCTCATCAGCACGGCCACTCCGCCAATCCCGATCAAGAGCGCCAAGGCCAAGCGCGCCGTGAGCTTTTGCGTTGCCAGCAAAATAATTTCCGACAGCGCCATAAACACCGGGATGGTGGCCAGCATGACCGCCGCAATGCCTGAGGGCACGCGCTGCTCGGCCCAGAGCAACAGTCCGTAGTCGAGCACGAAGATCAGTACGGCGAGTAAAGATACGGAAGCCCATTGGCGTGCGCTCGGTGAGCGCTCGCCACGCGCCATCGTCCAGCCATAGAGTACGAGTCCCGCAACCAGGAAACGCATAGCCGCCAGAAGGAACGGCGGAACTTCGCGAACCCCAACACGGATGGCGAGAAATGTGGATCCCCACACAAAATAGATAATCGCGAAAGCCAAAAGCGTTTTCCACTTCGGGGGATGGCTCGCGGCTTCCATGGCAGACTCCTACTGCCAATCTACCAATTCCATCTTCGAATTGCTCACGAGTGCGGGATTTAGAAGGCTTGTGCTCCTATTTTGCTTTCATGGCGAGCGTCTCCGCCGTGAAAGCCGCAAGTCTTTTGAAGAGCGGTTCGGCCAACGCTTCTTTTTGTTCGGTTGGAAGTTTCAAGTGTTGCTCGACTTCGGATTCCATGTCCTGAAGTTCTTTGGAGGGGGAGACTTCCGCGAGGCGCTGGAAAAGCATCTTGTGGGCGCGCTTTCGTTCCATGACTTCGAGTCCATCGAGCATCTGGCGATGCGACGTTCCCTCCCAAATCGCAAGAATCATCGCTTCGCGCAGCCAGCGCTCCGCGCCATACTCGGCTAACACGCCCAGCCCGCCATGCACTTCCATGGCCCACTTCGCGGTATCAACTGCAAACTCTGCCGTCCAATATTTCGCAAGATGGGCCACCAGCCGAAATAGATGGTAGCGCTCGGAGTAAGGCGGCCGCTCCATCCACACATCGTTCAGGAGCTGAACCGACTCCCACGCCAGCGCAAACGCCGATCGAAGGGCTTTCAGCCGGTGTTCAAATTGATGGCGAAGCAGCGGTTGATCCAAGATTCGTTTGCCGAACGCGGCGCGCTGCTCGGCATACGAGAGCGCATCGGCCATCGCGCGCTGCGCCAACGCGACACTCACTACGCTGTTCGCCACGCGCGAGAGGTTCAGCACTTCGAGGATTAAATAGACTCCCGAATCGGCGGAGCCGAGCAGGTAGCCCTCGCTGTCTCGCAACTCGACTTCCCCGGTAGGAACAGAGCGGGTCGCAATCTTGTCTTTCAGCCGCCGAATAAAATAATTCAGCTCGCCATTCTTGCGGTATCGCGGCACCAGGAACAAGGCCAGCCCGCGCACACCGGCCGGGGCTCCTTCGGCGCGCGCGGCGACGACGGCTAACTCCGCGCCGGCGTTGCTCGTGAAATATTTGTCGCCGGTCAAGCGCCAGACATCGCCTGCCGGGCGGGCCATCGTTTCGACAGCGGCTCCCAAATCCGAGCCGCCTTTGATCTCGGTCATCCACGTGGCGCCCTGCCATACGGAATCGTCCTTCCGCAAAAGTTGCGGCAGAAAGCGAGCCTGCAATTCGGCGCTGCCATATTTCGCAAGAGGCACCGCCGTCCCAAGAGACACGGTGTAAGGGCAGCAGATTCCGGGATCGTGAAACGAAATGTTGTAGATCAGCGAGTAAGTAGGGAGCAACGATTTTTCTTCCAGCGCGCGCCAAACGACTCCGGATCGGTAGCCCCTCCTCAAAATCGTTTGATATTCGCGAGGATAGAGAATTTCATCGACGCGCTTTCCGAGACGATCGAACATCCGCAACCACGGCGTTCCGGCACGGTCGATGGCGTTCGAAATGGCGACGCCTTCGCTCTTCCACCAAGCTTGCTCGGCGTCGAGCACATCGCGATGGGGAATATCTTGTAGCTGGTTCTGCAGAAAGCTCAGAGGTGAACGGAGCGCGTCGAGACCTGTCATTTCAGCGCATGTTAGGTCCGCAGGATGGGCTCGTCAAGCCGACTGTTCGACGGGCCGAATTGCGTCCACCTTTTATTCGCTCTATGACTGCGACTCGGCTGCTGTTTTCGAGAGGGCGGCGTCTATGATGTCGGCTGCATAAGCTGAAAAACTTTCACTCGAGTCTCCGGAAAAGCTCTTGAGAGCCAACAGAAGGCTCTCATTACCGCTCTGAATTAAATCCAGCATCGGACGCATAGCTGAAGAGTATTTTTCTGCAACGGCCACGACCAAAGATAGGTTCGCTTCAATTAGACGCTTGGCCGCATACTCTGCCCGTTCGGGATGTGTCCGCATTTGTTGGAGCAACTCGGCCCCCTGATCGGTGCTCAGCGGCTGGACGGTGGCGAGCTCTCGTAGGTACCACTTCAAGGGATCATTGTCGTCCAAATCTTCGATTTCCATCGGATAAGTGTCCGTCTCTCGTTTGTCGATCCATAGCTGACAATTCGATACTAAATTGTCGAATCCGGTTATACGACATTTGCTTGGGCTCAGAAGGGGAGTGCGGAGAGGTCGACGTTGCCGCCAGAAAAGATGATTCCCAGTTTGGGCGGGGCCCCGTCGGGTCGCGCGGGCAGATTGAGTTCGGCAACGGCTCCTGGCCTAAGAAGTGGAGCAATGGCTACGGCGCTGCTCGGCTCGATGATGATTTTCATGCGTTCCCAGACCAACCGCATCGCCCAGATGATCTCTTCTTCGCTCACCAACAGGATGCGGTCAAGATGACGGCGCAGGATCGCAAACGTCCTCGGCGCGAGCGAGGCGCGGAGGCCGTCGGCGATGGTGTCGCTGGAATCGAGCGATTGCAGAGTGCCGGTGGCCAGCGAACGGTAAGCGTCATCGGCGCGCGCAGGTTCGCAGCCGATGACGCGGATTTCCGCACGCATAGCTTTTACAGCCAGGCAAGTACCGCTGAGCAGTCCCCCACCGCTGACCGGTGTGAACACGGCATCGAGGTCCGGGACTTCTTCGAGAAGCTCCTTAGCCGCCGTTGCTTGGCCGGTGATGATGCGGTCGTTGTCGTAAGGATGAATCAGAATCGCGCCGGTTTCGGCTTGAACGCGCGCGGAGGTTTCCTGGCGCGAAGTGATCGTCGGCTCGGAAAAGGTAATGCGCCCGCCATAACTTTCGACAGCGCGGCACTTCACCGCTGGGGCGTTTTTGGGCATGACGATGTACGCAGGCACGCCCCGCCACGCTGCCGCGCACGCGACGGCGGCGCCGTGGTTGCCGCTCGAGGGTGTCACGATGCCATGTGTGGCTTCGGCATGCGTGAGCGAGAGAATCGCATTTGCCGCGCCGCGAATTTTGAAAGAGCCCGTTTTCTGGAAGTTGTCGCACTTGAAGAAAAATTGCGCTCCACCGATGGCGTTCAGCGAATGCGAAGTGAGCACAGGAGTCAGGTGGATGCGTGAAACGATGCGCGCGTGCGCTTCTCGAATGGCCTCCCAAGTAGGCGGCTGAAAATTCGTCGATTCGACTTGTGGCGCGGTGCTCATGTCCACGCTTCGGTGCCGCTGAGAATTTTTCACGGCCGCGAGTCCAGCGGCAGCGTGAAGATTATTGCACAGGGAAAGCTTGTTTCGGATTCCTCACCCAAAGATTTCCGAACGCCTCTACAGGCCAATGTGGCCGCGAATGAAATGGGGGCGTCGGCGCGCCAGGGCGTGCGACGAAGCGCTTGACTACCGCTGAAAAAGAATTTGAAACGAATGCAAATTGTTCCACACGGCTATTGGGAGGTACTATCTTCGCGGCTTTCAATCAGCGGAAAAGCAGCAAAATGAGGAGAGCTGATGAGTATTCACGCAAAAAACATGGAGCGCGCAACGCGAGCATTCGTTTTAGTGCTATTGGTGGCTGGAGTGACGGTTGCTGCGGCGGGACAGGTGCGCACGGATGCCGGAACTGTTGCAGGCTCGGCGAGCGCGGATGGCAAGGTCCAAATTTTCAAGGGGATTCCATACGCTGCGCCGCCCGTTGGTGCATTGCGCTGGAAAGAACCGCAGCCTGCGCCAAGCTGGCAAGGTGCGCGCAAGGCGGCGGAGTTCGGCGCGCGCTGCATGCAGGGAAATGTCTATGGCGACATGGTGTTCCGCGACGCAGCGCCGAGCGAAGATTGCCTGTACCTGAATGTGTGGACTCCCAAGACCTCACCGGATGCAAAGCTGCCCGTGATGGTTTGGATTCACGGCGGCGGCTTTCAGGCTGGAGCAACCTCCGAGCCGCGTCAAGATGGCGAGCATCTAGCCCACAAAGGCGTGGTGGTTGTGAGCATGAACTATCGCCTGGGAATTTTTGGATTTTTTTCGCACCCGGCGCTAACCAGGGAATCGCCGCATCATGCCTCGGGAAATTACGGTTTGCAGGATCAAGCCGCCGCCTTGCAATGGGTGCGGAAGAACATCGCGGCGTTTGGCGGCGATCCAGAAAACGTGACGATTTTCGGAGAGTCCGCAGGATCGATTTCGGTGAGCGCGCTGATGGTTTCTCCGCTGTCCAAAGGGCTAATCCATCGCGCGATCGGCGAGAGCGGCGCCTTCTTTGGAAGAACGCAGAACGCGAAACCGCTTGCGGACAGCGAGCGGGACGGTGCCAAGTTTGCTCAGTCCATCGGAGCAGATACTCTTGAAAAACTGCGCGCAATGACCTCGCAGCAAACTCTCGAGGCGGCGACGAAGGATAAGAATGCGTTCCACTTCGGTCCGAATATTGACGGTTATTTTATTCTGGTAAGTCCCGCCGAGATTTATGCGAAAGGCAACCAGGCGCACGTAGCATTGCTGGCAGGATGGAATCACGACGAAGGGAACTATCACGGGTTTTTTGGGGCCGACCCGGCTACGAAGGAAAACTATGCGAAGAAAGTCACCCAGCTGTTTGGAGAGAAGGCGCTAGACGTCTTGAAAGCGTTCCCAGGAGAAACGGACGAGCAAGCGAAGAGTTCGGCCGGCCTGCTGGCCACGGCGAACTTCATCGGCTATGGCACGTGGAAGTGGATCGAAATGCAGACGAAAACAGGCGATGCCGCTGTCTACCGGTATGAGTTCGACCAGGCACCGCCGCTGGCGGATGGCGTAGCGGCGCAAGGGGCAACTCCTCTTGCGTATCACTCGGCTGAAATTGAATTTGTGTTTGGAACTCTCGACTCGAAGAAACTTCCCTGGAGTCCCGAGGACTACGACCTATCCGAGCAGATGGGTTGGTATTGGACGAATTTTGCAAGAACGGGTAACCCAAACCAGGAGGATCTCCCAGACTGGCCGCGATACGGCGAAGTAGATGCATACACGGTCATGCATCTTGTGACCAAGTCGCGCGCAACCCCGGATCAGCAACGCGCGCAGTATCTGTTGCTGGACAAGCTGGCTGCAAAGTTCTAGCAAAACGCGCGCGCCACACTTTGCAGGACTCCAATGTTCGATGCGACCGATCGTTACGCGTGGAGGGGTTCAGGACGGAACTTGATTGCGGCGGCGATGGTTAGCACGATGAACACCGCCATCACGACAACCTGGCTAATCAAAAACGGCGGCTCGGATCCGGTAGGCGCCAACACATGCAGGGAAGGCACCTTCATGAAAAGCTGTGCTACCAAAACGAAAACGTTCAGGTAGAGCGCAATCGAAGCGGTGACGGCGTAAATCCTGCGCCACGCGCCTGCGAGACGCTTGACGTAGCGTGCAGGAATTGCCACGGCAAGCACGACCAGCGAAATGACGCCCAGAATGATCCCGGGTGTCAGTTTGTGGAATGGAAAGAAAAAGCCCGTAATGCTCGTCAACGCGGTAGTCAGAAGGAAGATCCCGTTCCAGCCATCGAGGCGCTTCCCGGCGATCATCCCAAACAACGCAATGAACCCGGTAAAGATGCCGATCAGACTTAGCAGCACGTGGAAGAACGTATACGGTGTCATACCGAAGATCATGAATTGTCCCCTTTTTCCGTGAAACTGGCCTTTGATGATCCAGTCCGATCGGAGGGGTGCAATTTTCCGCATCCCCCAGCCATTTTCAAGCCCTATTTTGCGGCGGCCGACGCCGGGCGGTGACTTTGAACGAGGCCCCATAGCCCCGGATTTTCCGAAGGGCTGAGAATTACCTTGCGTGGGAGCCGCATCGGGCTGCGAACGTCGGGAGAAATTGAAGTACCCCTAGTACTAAGGATTGATGCTTGACCCGGAAACCAACTCTGCTACGCTGAGATACCCCTGCTCAAACCGCGCCGGGGCCGCGTAAATACCTCCCTCGCCCAGAGGAGGACACTATGCAAACCGCAGAACGCAGACAACTTACACGCCACAATCTTCGCACTCCGCTGCGATTCCGCTCGACCGGGGTGGCTGCGGATAAGAGCGACCACTTCACCGAAGCGCTGAATATCTCACGGGGCGGGTTTTATTTCGCCTCGTCGGCACCACTGCAGGTCGGAATGCCCATCGAAGTCACCCTCCGCATACCTGCAGAAGTGGCTGGGAGCCCAACCGAGGAGATGCGGTGCACAGCGCGCGTCGTACATGTGAAGAATGAGGCGTACGCGGATGGGCGAATCGGGTTCGGCGCGGAAATCGTGAGATTCAGCTCGGCTCCTGCGGGCGAACACTGGACATCGTAGTCGTTCCAACGTAGATCACTTCCCCAGGCTTAGGGCAGTCGGATGCTTCGGTTGATAGAGGCCAATTTCGCCGCCGCTCGGTAGAGGTATGCGCGTGATGGACCCCCATCTCTCTTCGTGAACTGTGGAGCACGTGACTCCTTTTTTCGCGAGGCCAGCCATTTCGGATTTCAGGTTGTCGCACAGGAAATAAAGTTCGTGCGGGCCGTTTTTTTCGGAGGGATGGAACGCGGCCTCGCCCGGCGGAAGCGCGAAGATTAGCCAACCGTGGCCGGCGTCGACGGATTTGAAGCCGAGAACGTCGCGGAAGAAGGCGCGGTCAGCTTCGGCGTCTTTGGTGTAGACGATTACGTGAGCTCCTGAAATCATACGCCCCTCCAGAGAATGGCCCGGAACTCCTGGAAGACCGCAAGTTTAGTGTAATCCTTAAAATTCGACCAAATACGAAATCACGGCTTGGCCGAGAATTTTTGGTTTAGGGTTTGGTAGCTGGAACGGTCGTCGTGGTTTTGGCGCTGCCGACGTTTTCGTAGCGGTCGTACGCGCGCACGGCGATGGTGTGTTCGCGGCTGCCGGTCGCAGGAGCCTTGAAGTCAAAACTCAAAGAGAACTGGTAGTGTTCCTCTAGAGCATCGCTTACGCCATTAGTTGGAGCCACTAGGATCCAGTCTCCGCCGTCGAGGCTGTACTGCGCGCGATCGATGCTGCTAGAAGCGTCGCGGGCCGTGAATTTTACCACCACGTTTGCATCTCCGCAGACGCCTGTGCACCTATTCCACGTCTCAGCTGCTAGCCCTTCAATAACGGGCGGAGTGTTGTCGACCTCGAAGCGTTCGCTTTCGCGTTCGGTTTTTAGGGCGACGGCGGGAGGATTCGAAGGAGCGTCGGTCGCAATAATTTTCAGATAGTAGGCGCCATCGGGGAGAGTGGTGGCGTCCCAGGAATAAAACTTTTGGTCGAGCTTGTCCTTCAATAATTTCCACTTGTGTTCGTTCTCGCCCCGATAGTAGACGCTGTAGTGCAAATCGTCGTCGTTGTCGTCATGGGCGCTCCAAAGAACAGATTGATAGCCTTTTTCGCGAAAGCCCTGCGGGGGCTGTTCGAATTTTGTGGGGGTGGTGGTTTGCGCGATGAAAATGCCGGGTGTGTTTGGTGTCGGCGGCATTTTGAGAGCGACGCTCGGCGCTTGCCCCGTCGAGATGATTGTGTTGCTCTGCGCGCGCACTCCGGGATCTTGCAGAACGATAGCGTCGATGACGGGAGCGACGTTGCGCGGGAGATAGGCCAGGCTGACCCAATTGATCCCGTCGCCCGGACGTCCATCATGAATGACGGCTTTCCATTGGAAGAAACGAGCAGGCGGAGCTTCGACCGCGCTGCCGGGTTTCGAATACGGGCCAAACCAGCGGGACCATTCCTTGCCGGGATCTTCGGTGTTGCCGGAGCGAACGAAAAATTCCAGGCGCGGTTCGCCGCTGGATGCAGAAGCGGATTTAGTTGAGGCCGCCGCTGCGGATGGCGGAGGCCCCCACCAATCGAGGCGTCCCCATTGCGAGAACAGTTGTGCGTCAAACGAGCGCGATTCGAATGTGCCTTCAGGTTCGTACTCGGGGCCGACGGAGAATACCTTTCCTGGATTCGCGGTGCACAAAAAGACTTTGCCTGCTGCGTTACGGGCGATTCCGGTGATTTGCGCCGAGCCGGCTTTGGCGAGTTGCGCAAACACGCCGTGGCCGTCGATAGCGAGCAGAGCGCCGTTGTTACCGGTGCCCGCGAGCACGCGGCCGTCCGAAGCGAAGCCTAGCGAGTACACAACGTCATCGCGCGAAGTCCAGAGTTCGTCGGGCGCGCCTTCGGGAGAAAGTCGATAGATGCTGCTGGAAAGGGCAGGAGGGAAAGCGAGAAACGGTGTTTGTTGCGGCAACTGACCCGTGATCGTGCCCGTTATACCGCCGCTGGTGATGGTGGTGGTCGTCTGAGGCGAGCTGATGATGGTGGTGGAAGGTGTGGAGATGGTCCGTTGTTTTTCGCCAATGGCGGCGACGTAAATGGAGCCATCGGGAGCGACGGCTAGAGAAGTGACTTCGCGCTTGGAAGTTTCGTAGAGGACGAAGCCATCAGCAGCCGGCGTGGTTGGTGCAGAGTCTTTCTCCTTGCGCGGAGATTTCGCATCGGGTCGAGTAATGCGGAGAACGCGGCCATTAGGCTCGGTGCCCGCGAGAAGATTCTTGTTCGCGTCAAAGGCCAGCACGCGGATGTGGGCTTCGTCGCTGGAGTAGAAAAGTTCACTCTTGCCGTCGGGCGAGACGGCGAAGATCTGGCCCTTGTCGCCGGTGGCGACGTAGAGAATGCCGTCGGCGCCGAAAGCGATGTCCCAGATGTATTTTGTTTTGGGCTCGAAGAAAACGGATTTGTCGCCTGAGGAGGAAACGCGGTACACCTTGCCGTCGGGGGAAGTGGCCACGTACAGAGTGCCCTTTGAATCAAAAGCGATCGATTGGGCGACTAAATCGGTGGACTCAAAAACGATGGATGGTTTGCCGCCGCTATCGAAACGAAAAACTTTTGCGGGCGAACCGCCCGCCGCATAGAGGGCGCCTTTGGGGTCGATGCGAAGCGACCAGAGATAGGAGGCGTCGGCATCGGCGAGAAGCGTGAATTTTGGAGCGAGTTCGAGGCGGCCGTCGCTGCGGACGGCTACGCCGTGAGCCGTGCCCTTGAGAAATTCTTCATAGGTGGTCTGCAGCCAGCGGCGCGTGTGCTCCGCGTGGAGAGCAGAGAAGGAAGATGCGAGCAGATAGAGAAGGAAAGCAAGAAAGATGACTCGGGCTGGCGGGTGGAAGTGGCGAGCGGAGGAAAGAATGGCGTGCTTGCGACTTGGCATTTGCATGGTCACCGGATTTGAAGATTGAGGGAGATCACCCCAGTTACGGGGCCGCCAAGCGGTATGGAAGATTCGCTGGCCAAAGATTCGCGCAGAATTTGGACGGTGCCCGGAGCGGGGCGGCCGTCGATGACATTAATTTGCGAGAGCGGAATGTTCGGGAGTTCTTTGTCGTCCCAAAGAATCGTGGGCGTGGGCGCGAACAGGCCGACATACAGGCGGTCGTTGCGGCGCTCGCGATTTAGCAGGGCGATAAGTTGATCGAGGCCGGCGTTGCTGCCCCCGGCGCTGGCAAATGAGAAGCCGCGAGAGGCGCGGTTGAGCATGTCGCCGTCGGTGACGAGGACGCGAAGTGTGGTCCCGCGCGTGGCTTGATCGGGAACGCGGACGGTTGTTTCTTCAACACGCGCCGGGCCACGATACGGGCGCAGCAAAACTCGGACGCGGAGAGTTTCGCCGGGAGCGGCCTCACCTTTCTCCAGCCAGGCGCTTTCGATGCTATAGGATTGGCGGCCGGGGACGCTTTCGACGCGAAGTGCGATGCGGTCGAACACGGGAACTTCGCGCGTATTGGTGAAGAGGCGCGCGAACACGCTTTGAATGTTCAGGGCGATGGGCAAGCCGTCGGGAGTGAAGGAATCTCCCGGAGCGAAAGTGTTTTCGATCTGCACGGGCGCGTGGCCGTGGACAACGACCTCTCCGGAAAGATGGAGCGTGGTCCCTTCGCCATAAAGAGTGTTTTGCGTGAGTCCGTTGAAAACGGTGAGGCCCATCAGCAGGGGAGTGAGCTTGGGGTGATTGACCATCTCGAAGTGCAGCTTCTTTTCGGCGCCGCCGACGGCGAGAGTCAGGTCGATCGGGATCATAGGAGGCGCAGCGCCCAGTTTGCCGGTGACGGCGGTGAGATGGTCGCCTGTGATCGTGCCGATGGGACCGCCTACGTTGATGATCTTGGTGGAAGCGAGTTCGGAAGAGAGTGTCGTGACGACTTCGGTGCGGGCCATGGGGAATTCGACGTCGCCAAGACTCAGAAAGGGATGGCCGCAGAGGTAAACCTGGTTGGAGCGGATTGCCGTGACGGTGCAAGCGGAACTGATGGACATGTCGCCTTGCACAAGGACCATGCCTGCCATGTCGCCGGGTAAAAGATGCGTGTCATCGGCCTTCGGCGCGGCGGTTCCGCCCTGCGCGGCGACCAAGCCGAAGCTTTGAAGCTGACTGGCGAATTGGCGCAAGGCTTCGAGTTGATAGCCGGAGAAGACCAAAGGAGTTTCGATAGGCTCGAGGGCCGAGCCCGTGGGGAGGCCCGTGCGGGAAGCGGCGTCTTGGGGGAGAGAAAGTTGTTGAGCACCCGCCACAGAGACTTGGGGCTGCGCCTGCGATGGGAAGTTCTGGGAAGACATTTGCGGCTGGGGATGAATGATATCTTCGATGGGAGTTACGCCGCCGATGGGTTCCTTGGTGAAGACGCCTAGTTTGAGCGAAAGAGCGCCGGCAAGTTTGCCTTCGAAATAGACAGGGCTACCGCTCATGCCCGCCACCACGCCGGTATGCTCGACTTTTGGCCCTTTGAGCTGAACGAGAATGATGGTTTGGCGTGGTCCAAGGAAATTGGGCATGATGCCGATGACTTCGAGGTCGAATTTCTCGACTTGGTCGCCCGCGAAGATGGTATAGGCATAGCCTTGCATGCCCGGGCGAACTTCGCTCAGGGGAAGAATCTCGGTGGAGGTCGGGGCCTGAGCTTGCGCGGCGAAAAACGACGGTGCGATTGCCGTTGCGCAGGCAAACGCCAAGGCTGACAGAATCAGAAAGCGGGAGATCTTGCGAGTCATGGACAGATTAGGACGAGCCGGGAGCATGAACTGCCAATCATACGCGGCGAGGTACGGGGAAGCAATTGGACCGGAGGAAGGCCGGTGAGTAGGCCGGAGAGGCTAGACGTTCTAGAACTGGCTCGAACTAGCGCATTGGCTTAAACCGATTTAATTGTAGAATTGCGGCGGCGAGGTGCGAGATGAAAGGGCTAAATCGTTCGAAAGACGTTCCGAAGAGCGCTGTTTCGCGGCGCGAATTTTTGGGCAAGACAGCAGCGGCGGTTGCTGGATTTTCGATTGTGCCGCGGCATGTTTTGGGCGGGGCTGGGTTTGTGCCGCCGAGCGATAAGGTGAACATCGCGTTTATTGGAGTGGGGGCGCAGGGACTGCGCGTAATGCTGCACTTTTTGAAGGAGCAGGACGTGCAGGGCGTGGCGGTGTGCGATGTGAACAAAAGCGGCGCAAATTATCCGCAGTGGGACACCCATGAATTTTGCAAATCCGTGCAGGCCTTGCTGGGAGTGGACAGCGGGTGGGATTGGTTGAGCCCCGACCAGCCGATTCAGTTGTCGCATACCTTGCGCGTGACGAGCGGAATCGCGGGACGCGAGCCTTGCCAGAAAATTGTGAATGGACTTTACGCGACGCAGACGCGATCGGGGAACTATAAAGGCTGCGCGGCCTACGCGGATTTTCGCGAGTTGCTCGAGAAACAGAAGGATGTCGATGCGGTCGTCGTGTGCACAACGGACAATTTGCACGCGGCGGTTTCAATTGCGGCGATGAAAAAAGGCAAACATGTTTTTTGCCAGAAGCCTCTCACGCACACGATTTACGAAGCGCGGCGGATGGCGGAAGTGGCGCGCGAGACTGGTGTGGCCACGCAAATCGCCGTCGGCAATCAGGCGTCGGAGGCTACGCGGCTTTTATGCGAATGGATTTGGGACGGAGCGATAGGTCCGGTGCGCGAAGTTCACAACTGGTCGAACCGGCCGTTCTGGCCGCAAGGAATCGAGCGGCCGAGGGAGACGCAGGCGGTGCCGGAAGGTTTGGATTGGGACTTGTGGTTGGGTCCAGCGGAAGCGCGGCCATACAACGACGCGTACTTGCCGTTTGTGTGGCGCGGCTTCGCAGATTTTGGCTGCGGCGCGCTCGGCGACATGGGCTCGTACAGTTACGACACGATTTTTCGCGTGCTAAAGCTGGAGGCTCCGGAGAGCGTAGAGGCGAGCTCCAGCGACCGTTATGACGAGACGTATCCGCTAGCCTCGATTGTGCGCTACAACTTCGGCGCGCGAGGGAACATGCCGCCTGTGAAATTTAATTGGTACGACGGAGGACTGAAGCCGCCCCGCCCCGATGAGTTGGAGGAAGGCCGCACGCTCATACATGAAGACGAAGAAGGCGAAGGGCTCCTCTTTGTGGGAGACCGCGGAAAGATTTTGTGCGGATTCAATGGGTCAAATCCCAAGCTCATTCCGCAAAGCAAAATGGATAGCTACAAGCAACCGCCGAAAACGCTTCCGAGGTCGCCAGGAAACGAGCGCGAATGGTTGAACGCATGTAAGGGCGACAAAACGAAGCCCGGAGCAAATTTTGAATTCACCGGGATGGTAACGGAGACGCTGCTCCTCGGAAATGTCGCGACAATGACGGGAGAGCGGCTCCATTGGGACCGCGCCGCGATGAAGGCAAGTTCCGACACCGCCCAGAAATTCGTGAAGCCGGAACGGCGCAAGGGATGGGAGCTGTGAGAAGTCTCGCCCGCCAGCCACGCGTGCGATCGAACAGATCAAGCTTCGTGAAGGTTGCGAACCGCGTCCGTATGCGTAGCGCGCCTAAGCGGCAGACCGGCCGCCAGCGCAGCGATGGCGATCACCGCTGCTCCGGCGAGCAGCATCATCAGCGGGTTGCGCGCCGTTACGCCGAAGACCAAGCTCTCGAGCCAGCGAGCAGCGCTCCACGCGCCGATCGCGCCTAGAACAATTCCAATCACTGCGAGCCGCGTGGCGTGCAATCCGGCCCAGCGTAAAATTGTCGAGCGCTGCGCTCCCACCGCCAGCCGAATGGCAATTTCCCGCTGCCGTGCGGTAACCCAATAGTTCAGTACGCCGTAAATTCCCACCGCAGCCAGAAGCATCGCGAGCCCGCCGAAAAGCCCTAGCAGCAGCGTCGCAAAGCGCCGACGTTGCAGCGTGGCACCCAGCCAATCTTCGCCGGTTCGCAGCGATTGAATAGGAACATTTCGGTCAAGAGCCGAAACCTGCCGGCGCGCAGCGCTCATCCATTGCGCCGGATCGCCGTTGGTCCGAAGCGTCACCACCATCGCTGACGAGGGTCTCTGCGAAAACGCATAATAAAACGTTGGCGATCGTTCTGCGTCGAGGCCCTCCTGGCTGACATTTGCTACGACTCCGACGATTTCAAGCGTTGGCCCTTCCGCGTTAGGCCCGCCGACTTTCAAGTGTTGGCCTAGCGCGAGTTGCGGATCCGACCACTCTCGACGTGCGAGTTGCTCGTTGATCACCGTGACCTGCGAGCCGCCCGCGCGGTCCGACTCATTGAAGTTGCGTCCCGCGATCAGGCGCATGCGTGCGGCGCGAAAATAATTGGCATCCGCGACGTCGAATAGTGAGAGTGGGACGTCGTCGCGCGCCGGAGTCGGTTTTTCGAGGATCGAATACCAATAGTCACCGCAATCGCCCCCGCCGGGAGGACAATTCACGAGACCGACATCCTGAATGCCCGGCTCGGCCCGCAGGTTCCGCGAAAGTTGCCCGTAATATTCGCGAATGCTGTCGTCGCTTCTATACCGCGATTCCGGTAGCTGCAGTTCAATCGCCAGTAGATTTTGGGGGTCAAAGCCGGTGTCGCTATGTTGTGCAGCGATCAAGCTGCGAACGAGCAGCCCCGAAGCGAACGCCAGCATGAGCGTGATGGCGATTTCCGCGATCACGAGCGCGCTGCGAAATGCTTGGCCGCGCCTCCCCGTGCCGGCGGTCGGCGAACCTTCTTTCAGCGCGGTGGTTAGGTCAACTTTTCCAGCATTCAAAACGGGAGCAAGTCCCGCCAGCAATCCGACGGCGACGGAAATCACTGCCGCAAAAAACAAAACGGGAACATCGAGCGTAGCTTCGGCGAGGCGCGGAATATCGCGGGGGCCGATCAGGATCAGCGCACGCAGGCACCAAGCGGCGAGCAGCAAACCCAGCATACCGCCGATGGCTGCGACGACGAGGTTTTCCGTGAGAAGTTGTCGCGCGAGCCGTACACGGCCCGCGCCGATAGCCACGCGAACCGCGATTTCCCTGGCCCGCCCGGTGCTCCGGGCGAGCAAGAGGCTGGCCACATTAGCGCAAGCAATGATCAGCACAAGGCCGACAGCTCCCATCAGGACAAGCAGTGTCGTGCGGAGGCCTCCGCCTGTCATCTCCTCTACAAGGTAGGCCACGTAGGAGCGATGATCATCTTCGGGACCGGGGTCGCTCACTGCGAGCCGTTGCATGATGGCATCCAGATTGGCGCGCGCCTGCGTCGCCGTTGTTTCCGGTTTCAGCAGTCCCAGCCCGCCGATCGAGCGGTGGTCGCCGCGTTTCGCGGATGGACTTTGCGTGCGGCCGAGCGGCAGATACACCTCCCCGGACCGGAAGAGATACGTCCGCCTGGGACTTAGCACGCCGACAATTTGATACGAGGTGCCGTCCAATTCGAGCGATTCGCCGACGACATTGGAATCGCCGCCGAGCCGGGTCTGCCAAAAATCTGCAGTTACGACTACGGTTGGCGCGGCGCCGGGCTTATCGTCGGCATCAGTAAAAAGGCGCCCCAAGGCGGGCGTCATGCCAGTGAGTCCAAAAAAATCACTGGTCACCAGCCGCGCGTGCGTCAGTACGGCATCGCCTCTGCCCGTGAGCGTAAAATCAGCGCCTGTCACGGCCGCCATGTCCTCGAACGCGGTGCTCTCCGCGCGCCAGTGCTGAAAGTTAACCCAGGTGACCGCGATCCCAGACGCTTGCGCAGTAGATTCACCCAGTCTAACCAGGCGCTCACCGTTTGGATAAGGCAGCGGGCGCAATAGCACCGAATAGACCACGCTGAATATGGCGGTGTTCGCTCCGATCCCCAGCGCGAGCGTCAGGATGACGACCGCCGAAAAGCTAGGCGATCTGCGGATGCCGCGCAGGCCATAGCGAATATCTTGGAGGATGGTTTCGAGTCGCGGGAACTGCCACGCTTCGTGCGCGTTCTCCTGCGTCCTGGTCAGATTGCCGAACGCACGGCGAGCGGCTGCGCGAGCTTCGTCGGCAGGCATACCGCGCTCAATATTTTCGCTGGTCATCAGGTCGAGATGCGCCTGCATTTCCTCAGAGAGATCGCCGTCCAGCCCCCCGCGAAGATGCAATGCCTGACGAATCTTCGACCACCATTCGCGCATAACGTTCACCTTTGCGGAGCCAGCACCCGTGCCATGGCTTCCACAAAACGCATCCATTTCGATTTCGCAGCGACCAGCTGAATGCGACCGAGAGGAGTCAGCCGGTAGTATTTCGCGCGCCTGCCGTTCGGCGATTTTTTCCACTGCGAGCTAATCCAGCGCCGTTGCAGCAGCCGCTGCAGCGCCGGGTAAAGCGAACCATTGTCGACAAGGAATTCGTATTCCGATTGCTGCTCGAGAAATTGCGAGATGCCGTAAGCGTGGTTCGGAGCCCCTTGCAAACTGCGAAGAATCAAGACTTCGAGTGTGCCCTGCAGGAACTCGAGTGCTTTCCGTGGATGATCTACCGTAGACACTCTACCTGTTTACGCCCGAGAGGGATTCTTGTCAAGCGTGTTCGCCTGCCCAGTAGGGGCACGGCATGCCGTGCCCGTCCCGCTATTTAGAACCGATGGATGGGCCCGATCAGGTTCCAATGAATGGAATACCAGGTTAGGAACACGCAGGCAGCCGCGACCAGCGAAAATTTCAATCGGGAGATAGTGCGCACGTCGGCGCGTCGCCAGATGCGCACTCCAGCGATTAGCGCAAAGATGCTGAAAAGGCCCGCCAGCGCCGAGAACCACGTTATCAGCGAAAAATAGCGCTGGATAACCGGGAACGCGGGTAACGTTTCATTCTGCAGCGTCGTGGCGAGAGCGGCGAGCCAGATAGCAACGACGATCCAAAAGAAAGAAACGTTACCCGCG
>Ga0210387_10001518_pt1 | contig 17566 bp, 18 predicted proteins | sample IncBWC7OmetaG_FD_160108 | JGI IMG/M metagenome (GOLD analysis project Ga0210387, IMG submission 160108) | Forest soil microbial communities from Barre Woods Harvard Forest LTER site, Petersham, Massachusetts, United States - Inc-BW-C-7-O ...
GCGTAGTGTAAAGTAATCGACACATACGTAAACCCCTTGTCCCGATGAGCACCGCACTCGAAGTCTTCGCAAATCCCGCGCCCGAGCGCGACTACACCATCCGGATGACCATTCCGGAGTTCACCTGCCTCTGTCCGAAAACCGGTCAGCCGGATTTCGCGACGTTGAAGCTCGAATACGTCGCCGATGAGCGGTGCGTCGAGTTGAAATCGTTGAAGCTTTACGTCTGGTCGTTTCGTTCGCGCGGCACCTTTCACGAGGCGGTGACGAACGAGATCCTCGCCACGCTGGTGGAGGCGACCGCGCCGCGATTCATGCGCCTCTCCGCGGAATTCAACGTGCGGGGCGGCATCTACACGACGGTGATTGCCGAGCATCGCCGCCCGGGATGGACCCCCGCTCCCCCCGTCTGCCTGCCTCCGTAGGCGCTGCCCGCGGCGCTGCGCGCGCCCGAAAAGTGCGCAGATCCGGGGTCCCGGACCGCGGGATCCTCTCCCGGATATCCGGGAGCCCCTTAAATATCTATATTTATCAATGTATTACACAGTCAAAAAGCGGTAGCCTCGCTGCTCTGTACACACCGTACTGCGTCGGTATAATCGCGCGCTCTCTCTTTGGAGGCGGAGACAGCGAATGCCCTCGAAAAAAGCCAATAAAGCGGCGAAGAAGCCAGGAAAGGCGATCCCGAAGAAAGCGGCTGTCCGCAGCAAGACAGCGGTTGCCAAAAAGGCAGCGCGAGCGTCACCCGGCCATATATCGAAGGTAACAGTGAAACCCCACAAACCGACCCCTAAACCGACCCCGGTCAAACACGAGACGAAACACGACACCAAACAGGACGCACCGAGCATTCCGGCACGTCCCAAATCGCAGGCGACGGCGCCCGCGTCCGGCGCATCCGCCGCCCCCAACGGGCCGAGCGTAGCCGCTGAAAGGCCCGCGCCCACCGTCAAATTCGACTCGCGGCCGTTGGTCATGCCGACGCGCGCGCTGCCGGCCGACGAAGACGGCGACGAGTCGCCCGGATCGGCGAGCCTTCTGGCGGGACCGCGCAACGTCAAGCCGTACATCGCCCGCCGCGGCGAGCAGTACATGAGCAAGGAGCAGCTCGAGCATTTCGCGCGCATCCTGCAGAACTGGAAACGCGATCTCATGGTGGAGGTCGACCGCACGGTGCTGCACATGAAGGATGAGGCAGCCAACTTCCCGGACCCGAATGACCGCGCCACGCAAGAAGAGGAATTCAGCCTCGAGCTGCGCACGCGCGATCGCGAGCGCAAGTTGATCCGCAAGATCGACGAGGCATTGAAGCGCATCGAGGACGGCTCGTACGGCTACTGTCTCGAGACCGGCGAGGAGATCGGCATCAAGCGTCTCGAGGCGCGACCGGTCGCCACGCTGTCGGTGGAAGCGCAGGAGCGGCGCGAACGCCGCGAAAAGCAGTACGGCGACCGCGACGACCGGTATCGCTAGCGACGCAGGCTACGTCGGCCGGTTCGCGCCCTCGCCTACCGGCGATTTGCACCTCGGATCGCTGTACACCGCGGCGGCGAGTTTCCTCGATGCGCGCGCACATCGCGGGCGCTGGCTCGTGCGGATGGAGGATGTGGACCGGCCGCGCGTGGTGGCGGGCTCGGCGGATCGCATCCTCGCGACGCTCGAGGCATTCGGATTCGAATGGCATGACGAGGTGCTGTGGCAATCGCACCGTGACGCCGCGTACGCCGAGGCCCTCGAGAATTTGCGCGAGCGGGGCCTCACCTTTGCGTGCTCGTGCAGTCGTCTCGACCTCGCCTCCGAGCCTCGTTATCCGGGCCACTGCCGGGACGGGCCCCGCCTGCCGGACGCCGAATTGGCGATCCGCCTGCGAGTCGAGCCCGGGCACGTACAGTTTTCGGATTGTATACAGGGCTCCTTTCGGCAAGACGTCGCGCTCGCCTCCGGCGACCTCATCCTCAAGCGCCGCGACGGATGGTTCGCGTACCTGCTGGCGGTCGTTGTCGATGACGCCTATCAAGGCGTAACGACAATCGTTCGTGGCGCCGATTTGCTCGATCACACGGCGGCGCAGATCTATCTGCAAAAGCAGCTCGGGCTGCCCACGCCCGCCTATGCGCACGTGCCCGCCCTGGTCGAGCCCGACGGCAGCAAGCTCTCCAAATCGGCGCGCAGCGTGCCGCTCGATCCGCAGGCGGCGTTGCGACAGCTTTTGTATGTCTTTGAGCTACTGGGACTTGCTCCTCCGGCCTCGCTCGCCCGCGCCCCGCTTGCCGGCGCCTGGAACTGGGCGGTCGAGCACTGGGACCTGCGCCGGCTCGCCCGGCGACCCGCGCTGAGCCTCGCGGCCGGCCAGGGTCGGGGCCCCGATACCCCGGAAATCTCCTACAGCGGCCTCGGAAAAGGTCGCTTGCCTTAACGCTGCATTGCGCTATCCTTCGATTGCACAGTATCCCAATGACTGGTCCATTGGTTTAGGCACGAACCGGCATACTCCGGCAGCGCGTCGGCCAACACGAGCGAGGAGCCCTATGAGCGATCCGCGAGTGATTAAGAAATACCCCAACCGTCGCCTCTACGATACCGTCGAAAGCCGGTACATCACGCTGGCGGACGTGAGGCGATTAGTGGTCGAGAAGATCGACTTCGTCGTGGTAGACAAGAAGAACAATGCAGATATTACGCGCAGCATCTTGTTGCAAGTGATTGCGGAGCAAGAGCATTTGCCCGAGCCGATCTTGACCCAGGACTTCATGGTCAACGTGATCCGCTCTTACGGAAGCAATGCTCAGAGCGCCGTGAGCGGCCATTTGGAACAATCCTTGAAGCAGTTCCTGAGTCAGAACCACCCGGTGCGCGAGCGGCCGAAATCCTTCGGCGGCTCCGATGTCGTCTCGCCGCGCCCGCGCGCGGAAGACGGCTACAAGGCCCTGACTCCGGTGCGGCTGCGCGACGGCGAGAAAGAACGCGACGAGTCGAATCTCACCAAATGACGCAGCGGTGAGCCTTGACCATTGGACTTTGGTCCAAGATGCCGAAGGCGGTCTGAAAGTCAGGGCTATTCGCTAGCGTGCCGTTGGTCCGATCTTCCACCGGCGGATGGGGGTCGGTGGTGACCATTTTTTCGGCCTGCTTCAGGCGGGTGACGCTTGCCCACGAATGGGCAAAGGCCAGGAAGAACTGCTGATCCGGAGTGAATTCTCCGGCTGCAGGCGGGTGCGCGGGCGTCGCGGACGGGGCATGTAGAGCCCGCCAGGCAAGCATGAGGCCGCCGAGATCGGCGGTCGCCTCGCCGGTGACCAGAACTCCCTGCACGTGCATCCCCGAGCCCACGGTAAAGCGTGAGTATTGCTCGGCGATGCATTGTGTGGCCGCGTGAAATCTCGCGAGGTCCTGCGGCGCCCACCAGTTCTTGAGGTTGCCGTAGCCGTCGAACTGCGCCCCCTCGTCATCGAAGCCATGGGTCATCTCGTGTCCGATGGCGGCGCCCGTGGCGCCGTAGTTCACGGGGTCCGAGAAGCGCAAATCGAAATACGGCGGCTGCAGAATGCCGGCGGGGACCGTCAGACTGTTCATGGACGGATCGTAGTACGCGTTCACCGTCTGCGGCGTCATGTACCACTCGCTGCGGTCGACGGGCTTGCCGATCTTCGCGAGCTGACGCTGCACCTCGAACGCATTCGCGCGCATCACGTTGAGCACGTACGGACCGCGGTCTACGGCCAAGCCGGCATAATCTCGCCACTGTTCCGGATAGCCGATACGCAGCTGCATGAGATCGAGCTTTTGCTGCGCGGCCGAGCGCGTCGCCGGCGACATCCAGGAAAGCGTGTTCAAGTCATCGTGAAGCGCATCGCGAATGCGCGCGACGATGACGGCGGCCGCCTCCTTCCAGGCGGGCGGGAACTTCTGCACCACATAGAGCTGTCCGATCGCAAAGCCCAGGGCGTCGTCCTCGGCCCTGAGGACTCGGAGCCAGCGCGTCTGCAGCTCCTCCGCGCCCGTGAGCTCGGCGGTCATGCGGAAATCCTCCGCGACGAAGGGCGCGGACAGATAGGGAGCGTAGGTATCGAGCAGCTGCCAGCGCAGATAGGCCCGCCAATCCGCGAGCGACGTGTCCGCGATCTCGCGATCCACCGCTTTTAAGAATTCGGGCATCCCGACGTTGAGGGAATCGATTTGCGGAGCGCTGAGCTCGCCCAGCATGTGTCGCAGCTGCAGATGCGGCGCGATCGCGTGCGCGGCCTCGAGAGTCATCGGGTGATAGATCGCGTGCGGCTGGCGCTGTTCAACGTCCGGCATCGAGGCCCGCGCGAGCCGCGTCTCGAGAGCCATGATCGCCTTCGCTTCGGCGGCGGCAGCCGGCGCGGTGTCGCCGAGGAGCACCAACATGCGCGCGACGTGAGCGACATACGCCGTGCGTGCCGTCTTGAAGGCGGCCTCGTCCTGCAAATAGTAATCGCGATTCGGCAGCCCGAGGCCGCTCTGGCTCGCCACCGCGATCACCCGTGTGCTGTCCTCGAAATCCTGCATCTGACCGATGGACAGCGGCGCCTCGACGCCGATCGACAGAAGATGTGCCAGGGCCTGCGGCAGCTCGTCGCGCGTGGCGATGGCGGCTATGCGCGCAAGCTCCGGCGCGAGCGGCGTCGCGCCCGCCGCATCGATCGCTCGCTCATCCATGCCGCTCGCGTAGAAATCTGCGATCTTGCGCTGCGCCGTGCCGGCAGCCCAGTTCTCCCGCGCGAGCGACTCGATCAGGTCACGGATGAAAATCTGGTTTTGCTGTTCGAGCAGCGTGTCGACTCCCCAGTAGGCTCGATCCGGGGGAATCGGATGCGACTTGATCCATCCGCCGTTCGCGAACTGAAAGAAGTCCTTGGCCGGAGCGACCGAGCGGTCGAGCCAGTTGAGGTACAGGCCGTCGGGCTGGACTTCGCCCTCGGCGATCTCGCCGGGCGATGCCCGAGCCGCGGGACAGAGTAAAGCGGCGCCCGCGAGAATCGCGGCCGCCGCCGCGCACGCCCTTGAACGCAAAATCTTTGGGGGATCGCGCCGCTCGTCAGGCGGCGTCGACATTGCGCATCGAGAGTCGGACCCGGCCCTGGCGGTCCACTTCGAGCACTTTCACCCGCACCACATCGCCTTCCTTGAGCTTGTCGCCTACGCGCTCGACGCGCTCCTCGGAAATCTGCGAGATGTGCACCAGGCCGTCGCGGCCCGGGAGGATGGTCACGAATGCGCCGAAATCCATGAGGCGCGCCACGCGGCCCTCGTAGATGCGCCCCACTTCCACATCGGCGGTGATCAATTCGATGCGCCGCTGCGCCTCGCGCCCGGCGGCACCCTGCACGGAAGCGATCTTCACCGTACCGTCGTTCTCGATGTCGATCGACGTGCCGGTCTCCTCGGTGATTTGACGGATGACCGCACCGCCCTTGCCGATGACGTCGCGGATCTTCTCCGGATCGATCTTCAAGGTGATGATGGTCGGCGCCCACTCGGACATGTTCTCGCGCGGTTTGGCGAGGACTTTGTTCATCTCTCCGAGAATGTGCAGACGGCCCGCGCGCGCCTGCTCGAGGGCGACCTTCATGATCTCGCGCGTGATGCTCGTGATCTTGATGTCCATCTGCAATGCGGTGATGCCGTTGCTGGTGCCCGCGACCTTGAAATCCATGTCGCCGAGGTGATCCTCATCGCCGAGGATGTCGGTGAGCACCTGGAAGCGCGCTCCTTCCTTGACGAGGCCCATCGCGACGCCCGCGACCGGCGCAGTGATCGGCACGCCCGCGTCCATGAGCGCGAGGCTCGTGCCGCAAACAGACGCCATGGAGCTCGAGCCGTTCGACTCCAGAATCTCCGACACCACGCGGATCACGTAAGGAAATTTCTCCAAACCCGGCATGACGGCCTTCACGCCGCGCTTCGCCAGGTTTCCATGGCCGATTTCGCGCCGCTTCGGCGAGCCCATCATCCCGGTCTCGCCCACGCTGAAGGGCGGGAAGTTGTAATGCAACATGAACGCTTCTTTGCGCTCGCCGGTCAGGCCGTCGATGATCTGCGCATCGCGCCCGGTACCCAAAGTCGTGACGACCAGCGCCTGCGTCTCGCCGCGGGTGAAGAGCGCAGAGCCGTGGGTGCGCGCGAGCACGCCCGTGCGGACGTTGATGGGACGCACCGTCTTCGTGTCACGTCCGTCGATGCGCGGATGCCCCTCGAGGATGCGCTCGCGCACCAGCCGGTATTCTAAGTTGAAGAACTCGGTTCCCACTTGATCGGCAGTGAATTTGGGCTTCTCGCCGGAGGCGAGCGCCGCAAGAACCGCGCTCTTGATTTCCGCGATCTTCGCGTAGCGCTGCTGTTTCTCGGTGATCGCATAGGCGGCGACCAGCTGCTTCTCGGCGGCCCCTGCCACCGCGCTCTTCAATTCCGTGTTCGCTTCCGGCGCGGTCCAGGACCACTTCGGCTTGCCGGCCTCGGCCGCGAGCTCGTTGATCGCCTTGATCGCGACCTGCATCTGCTCATGTCCAAACATTACGGCGCCGAGCATCGTCTCCTCATCGAGCCCCTTCGCCTCGGACTCGACCATGAGCACGCCTTCGGCCGTGCCCGCCACCACGAGATCGAGCTTCGAGTCGGCGAGCTGCGTCGCCGTGGGGTTCAGCAGGTACTTGCCGTCTTTGTAACCGACGCGCGCGGCGCCGATCGGGCCCAGAAACGGCATGCCGGAAATTGCGAGTGCCGCGGAGGCACCGAGCAGCGCCGGGATGTCGGAGTCGACCTCGGCGTTGACGGACAGCACCGATGCGACGACCTGCACGTCGTTGATGAATCCTTCGGGAAACAACGGCCGGATGGGCCGATCGATCAGACGCGAGGTGAGCGTCTCTTTCTCGGTGGGACGACCCTCGCGCTTGAAGAAGCCGCCGGGAATGCGGCCCGCGGCATAAGTCTTCTCTTGATAGTTGACTGTGAGGGGAAAGAAATCGCGGCCGGGGGTCGGCTTCTTCAAGCCCACCGCGGTGACCAGCACGACCGTCTCGCCCATGCTGACGAGAACGGCGCCGTCGGCCTGACGCGCGAGTTCGCCCGTCTCGATCGTTACGGCGTGTTCCCCAAATTGAAAGCTTTTCTTCGAATGGCTCACGGAGGCCCCTTCTATCGGAAGTGATTGAGACGCGGCCGCCTTGGAAGGCGCCGCGAGTTAACGGCGTAGGCCGAGACGTTCGACGAGTTGCGAGTACTTGTCGGGCGTGCGGCTCTTCAGATAGTCGAGGAGCTTCCTACGCTGATTCACCATCTTCAGCAAACCGCGGCGCGACGCGTGGTCGGCCTTGTGGGTGGTGAAATGCTGGCTCAAGCCGTTGATGCGCTCGGACAACAATGCAATTTGAACCTCGGGGGAGCCGGTGTCCTGCGCGCTGCGCTGGAACTTACCGACGACGCCGCTCTTTTCTTCACGAGTAAGTGGCATGAAATCAAACCTCAATCAATAACTTATGACCCTTTAAGGAGGCGCGCATTGTACGCGTCGCGCGCGCCGCTCTCAAGCTCGATTCGTGGCCGCGGAAATGAGGCGCAAAGGCTTCAGCCGCCCGGACGCCTCGACCGCGCCCAGGCCCACGAAACCGAGGCCCGGAGCATAAATACGCACGTTTCCGGTGCATTCCCCGGCCACCACGACGCTGCGGCCTTGGCGCACTGCTTCGATACCCTCGGCCGGCACATCGAGCCGCCGCCAACGCCCTAGTGCTGCATCGACGGGCAGCAGCAACCGAGCGCGTTCGCCCGGCGAAAGCGCCTCCAGAGCCTCGAAGGTCCATTGGGGAGAATCCGCAAACGGGGCAACGCCGAGACGGCGCAGCCCCACCAGGTGGCCGATGGTCGCGAGACGCAACGCCAGATCCTCCGCCAGCACGCGCATGTAGGCGCCTTTCGTGCAGCGCACATCGAAAGTTGCATCGGGCGAGAGCCACTCGATCAACTGCATGTCGTGAATGACGATAGAGCGTGCAGCCCGCTCCCTTGTCTCTCCCGCACGCGCATAGACGTACAGGGGCTTGCCGTCTTGCTTGATGGCCGAGTGCATCGGCGGCACTTGAGCGTAGGCGCGCGGAAAATCGGCGAGCGCCCGCTCCAGATCCCGCGCGGTGAGCGGTGGCAACTCGCGCCGCTCAATCACTGTCGATTCCAGATCCGCGCTCGGCGTGCGCTCTCCGAGGCGCAAGGTCAGCCGGTAAGTCTTGTCCGCCTCGAGCATCAGCGCGCCGAACTTCGTGGCCTCGCCGAGACAGATAGGGAGCATCCCCGAGGCAAGCGGATCGAGCGAGCCCGTGTGGCCCGCCTTGCGTGCCGCAAACAGGCGCTTGATCCGCGCAACCGCCGCGGCGGAGGACAGGCCGAGCGGCTTGTCGAGCAGCAGGATTCCATGCACGTCCATGGGGCCGCTCGCGCGCGGTTCCTGCGCGCTCATTCAGGCTTGCCGGGCTTGGTCACCGAATCGATCAGCTGCGTCAGGCGCACGCCATGCGCGATCGAGGTGTCGAGCGCAAAGCTCAAGGTGGGCGTGTGGCGAATCATCAGGGCTTTCGACAGTGCATTGCGCAGAAAGCCGGCTGCGCTCGTGAGGCCGGCCTGCACCTGCGCGTCCGGCCCATCCTTGCCGAACACGAGGTAGTGAACTCGCGCGCTGCGCAGATCGCCGGTGACGTCCACCGCAGTGATGGTGACGTTGCCGATGCGCTCGTCCTTCACCTCGCGCCGCAGGAGCTCGGTCAGCTCGCGCTGGATCTGCTCACCGAGGCGCCGCGCGCGCGGATTGTCCTTTGCCATGCTTGGCTACCAGCGTCCTTGCGGTCGGCGGCACGCTACAGCGTGCGCGCCACCTCCACCCGTGAATAGCACTCGATCTGGTCGCCCTCGCGCACGTCGTTGTAATTCTTCACGCCGATGCCGCATTCGGTTCCGGCGCGCACTTCGTTGACGTCGTCCTTGAATCGCTTCAAGGATTCGAGCGCACCCTCGAAGATCACCACGTTGTCGCGCAGCACGCGGATCGGGAAATTGCGGCGCACATAGCCGTCGATCACCATGCAGCCCGCCACCGTGCCGAACTTGCTCGAGCGGAACACGTTGCGCACCTCGGCGAGGCCCACGATCTGCTCCTTGACCTCGGGCGCGAGCATGCCGGTCAGCACTGCGCGGATATCGTCGATAGCCTCGTAGATGATGCTGTAGTACCGCACATCGACGCCGTGCTCCTTGATGGCGGTGCGCGCGGCGGCGTCGCCGCGCACGTTGAAAGCGATGATTCTCGCCTTCGAGGCCGCCGCCAGAGTGACGTCGGACTCGGTCAGTCCGCCCACGCCGGAGGAGACCACGTTGACGGCGACCTCGCCGGTTGAGAGCGCATTCAGCGCATCCCGTAACGCCTCGACGCTCCCCTGCACGTCCGCCTTGACGAGCAGCTGCACCAAGTTGGGCTTGGTCTCGCCCATGGTGGAGAACACGTCCTGCATGTTCGCGCTCTTCTGCGCAAGCTTGACATCGCGGGATCGCGCCTGCCGGTGCATCGCCACCTCGCGTGCCTTGCGCTCGCTTTCGACGACCAGCAGCTCATCGCCCGCGTTCGGCGAGCCGGACAAGCCCAGCACCACCACGGGGATCGAGGGGCCGGCGGTGTCGACGGGTTTGCCGGCCTCATCGAACAGCGCGCGCACGCGTCCGAACTCTTGTCCGATCAGCAACGCATCGCCGAGCTTCAAGGTGCCGCGCAGCACCAGCACGGTGGCGACCGCGCCGCGGCCCTTCTCGAGGCTCGACTCGATCACGTAACCCGCCGCCAGCCCGTCAATCGGCGCCTTGAGCTCGAGCACCTCGGCCTGCAGCAGTACGGCATCGAGCAGCTGATCGACGCCCTGACCGGTTCGCGCCGAGACGTTCACGAAGATATTCTCGCCGCCCCACTCCTCGGGAATGACGCCGTACTTGGTGAGCTCTTGCTTGACCTTCTCCGGATCGGCCTCCGGCTTGTCGACCTTATTGAGCGCCACGACGATGGGCACCTGGGCCGCCTGCGCGTGCTGGATTGCCTCGATGGTCTGCGGCATGACGCCGTCGTCCGCACCCACCACCAGAATGACGATATCGGTGACCTGCGCGCCGCGGGCGCGCATGGAGGTGAATGCCGCATGGCCGGGCGTGTCGAGGAACGTCACCATGCCCTTCGCGGTTTCCACGTGATACGCGCCGATGTGCTGCGTGATGCCGCCCGCCTCGCCGGCCGCCACCTTGGTGCGGCGGATGTAGTCGAGGAGCGAGGTCTTGCCGTGATCGACGTGTCCCATGACCGTGACCACCGGCGGCCGCGGCAGCACCGCGAGCGTCGTGTCCGTCTCGCCCTGCAGACTTTCCTCGATGACGTTTTCCTTGCGCAGCACCGCGGTGTGGCCCATTTCCTCCACCACGAGAAGTGCCGTGTCCTGCTCGATCGTCTGATTGATCGTCGCCATGACGCCCATATTCATCAATGTCTTGATGACCTCGGTCGCCTTGACGGCCATCTTCTGCGCCAGCTCGCCCACGGTCATGGCTTCGGTGATCGCAACCTCGCGCACGACGCGCGCCGTCGGCATCTCGAAGCCATGCTTCGCGTCGGTATCGGCGCCCACCGCGCGGCGGCGGCCATCGCGCGATTTCTTCTTCTTGTGGCGCGAGCTCACGTCGCCGACGATGTGCAGCTCCTGGCGCCCGTAGCGGGTCGCCTTGTCGTCGACCGGATCGCGCGTTGCCTTGGCGGGCTTCGCGGCCGCCGCTGTCGCCGCCTTGCGCTCGCGCTCGCTCTGCTCGCGCGCCTGCACTTCGGCCTGGCGCCGCGCCTCTTCCTCGGCGCTGCGCTTGCGGTTCTCTTCATCGCTGCGCCGCCGGTTCTCCTCCTCGAGACGCTCGCGGTCGAGGCGCTCTTTCTCCTGGCGCTCGTGCTCGGCGCGCTCGAGCGCGGCCTTTGCCTGCTCCTCGGTCTCGCGCTGGCGATCGAGCTCCTCTTGCTGATGGCGCGCTTGATCCTCGAGCACCTCGCGCTTTACGTAGGTGCGCTTGCTGCGCACTTCGACATTGACGGTGCGCGCCCGCCCCTGGGGACTTGCGAGCTTCAGCTCCGACTGCGACTTGCGCTGCAGGGTGATTTTGCGCGGCGCGGCATCGGCGTGCCCGTCGCCGCGGCCGTGACTGCGCCGCAAGTGGGTGAGCAACTCGTGCTTCGCATCCTCCGTGATCATGTCCTCGGCGCCCACGACCTTGATCCCCGCCTGATCGAGTTGCTGCAAGAGCCGGTCGACCGGCACCTTCAGCACTTCCGCGAACTGCGCGACTGTTACATCTGCCATACCGCTTGCTCCTAAGCCTTTTCCTCTTCAGCGAACCAATGCTTGCGCGCGTCCATGATCAATTCGGCGGCCTTCTTCTCATCGACCCCGCCCATCTCGACCAACTCGTCGACCGCCAGATCCGCAAGATCCTCCCGCGTGCGCACGCCCTTGCGCGCCAGCGCCTTGGCGAGATCGTGGCCCGTGAGCTCCACCAGATCCGCCTGAGGCTCCGCGCCGTCCATCGATTCCTCGCTCGCGATGGCCTGTGTCAACAGCACGTCGCGCGCCCGAGTGCGCAGCTCCTTCACGATCTCTTCGTCGAACTCCTCGATGGCATTCAGCTCGCTCGCCGGCACGTAGGCGATCTCCTCGATGGTGGAGAAACCCTCCTGCACCAGGATGCTGGCGACGTCCGCATCGACGTCAAGCTGCTGCATGAACGTCTCGCGCAGCGCAAGCGACTCGCTTTCGCTCTTCGCCTCCGCCTGCGACTCGCTCATGACGTTCAGCTCCCAGCCGGTGAGCTCGCTCGCCAAGCGGATGTTCTGGCCGCCGCGGCCGATAGCCTGCGACAGCTTATCCTCGGAAACTGCAATGTCCATCGAATGCGAGTCCTCGTCGACCACAATCGAGGTGACCTCGGCCGGCGCCATGGCGTTGATGACGAACTGCGCGCTGTTCTCGTCGAAGGGAATGATGTCGACGCGCTCGCCGGCAATCTCGTTGGACACCGCCTGCACGCGCGAGCCGCGCATGCCGACGCAGGCACCCACGGGATCGACGCGCGGGTCGTTCGAGCGCACGGCGATCTTGGCGCGCACACCCGCATCGCGGGCCGCCGCCAGGATATTGATCAGGCCTTGCCCGACTTCCGGAACCTCGAGCTTGAAGAGCTCGATGAGGAATTCGGGTGCGGTGCGCGACAAGAATAGCTGGGGACCGCGCGGCTCCGAGCGCACCTCCTTGAGGTACGCCTTGATGCGGTCCTGCGACCTCACGGGCTCGCGCGGGATCATTTCCTCGCGCGCGATAAACCCTTCCGCATTCGCGCCGAGATCGACATAGATGCCATTGCGGTCGACGCGCTTGACGATGCCGCTCACCAGCGTGCCGGCGCGGTCCTTGTAAGCATCCACCACCTGCGCGCGCTCGGCTTCGCGCACTTTCTGCACGATGACCTGCTTGGCGGTCTGCGCGAGGATGCGCCCGAAGGGTACGGATTCCATCGGCTCCTCGACGTAGCCGCCCACCTCAACGTCCTTGTCGATCTCGCGCGCATCGTCCATGCGCAGCTCGCGCTCCGGCACCTCGAGCTCGGTGGAGTCGTCCGCAAACACCTTCCAGCGGCGAAACGTGTCGTAGCCGCCGGTCTTGCGATTGATCGCGACGCGCACGTCGAGCTCCTCGCCGTGCTTCTTGCGGGTCGCCGAAGCCAGCGCCGCCTCGAGCGCATCGAAGATGATTTCCTTATCGACACCCTTCTCGTTGGAAACGGCGTCTACCGCCATCAAAATTTCTTTGTTCATGTCCTTGGGCTCCTGGCTCACTCCGGCCGCAATCTTGCCTTCTGAATTCGCTCTAAGGGCAGCTCGTACGGCCGCCCGTCAACTTCCACCAAGATCGAGTCGTTCCCGATCGATTTCAACGTGCCGACGAAGCGCCGCCGCCCATCGAGCGGCAGCTTCAACTCGGCGGCGATCCGCTCGCCCACGAACCGCTCGAAATGCGCGCGCTTGCGCAATATCCGATCGAATCCGGGCGAAGAGACTTCCAGTGTGTAATTGCCCTTGATCGGATCCTCGATCTCGAGCACTTCGCTCACCACGTGACTCACCGCAGCGCAATCCTCGACGGTCACGCTCGCATCCGGCTTAAGGTCGTCGATGAATATCCGCAGCACCCCGCCGCGCCCCGCCTGCGCGAGCTCGAGGTCGAGCAACTCAAAGCCCAAGGCCTCGATCGGCGGCTCCAGCAAGCGCATCAAGGCGTCACGCATCTTTCGACCCTTGGGTCCCTAGTCGCTTCGCCCACGACGCGGCCCTCCAAACAAAAAAGGGGACCATCGGCCCCCTATCCTCTCCAACGAAAAAGCCCCTCCGAGGGGCCATTCAAGCGTTCGTACGAACGTCCTCGAAAGGATTCGCCCGCTTCTGGTTCTTAGCTTGCCGGCATCCCCTGTCGAGGGCGGCGATTATAGGCGCATCGCCCTTTAGCGTAAACCCATATCGACGACTGGGGCCGCATCGCTGCGGCCCCAGTCTTAGCGCACTTCAGAAGAAGGCGCTGTTACCAGCGCTTCGGGCCGCGGGAACCGCCGCCGCCGCCGCCACCACCGCCGCCGCCGCCGGTGCGCTCCTGCGCCTCGTTCACCTTCAGCACTCGCCCCTCGACATCGTGGCCATTCAAGGCCTGCATGGCACGAGCCGCATCCGCGCTCGCCATTTCAACGAAGCCGAACCCACGGGGCCGGCCGGTATCGCGATCGTTGATCAGCGCAACCGACTGGACCGGACCGTGCTTTTCGAACAAAGCACGCACCGCGGACTCGTCCATTGAGAACGGGAGATTGCCAACATACATTTTCGTCATTTAGAAACACCTAACTAAAAGAGAGACAACGGCCAAGCATCCGCCATGAGCGGGCGCGAGGACCACCTGGATCGAAGAAAGCTGCTTTGATTGATTGTGGTCAAGATGACACCGCGCCGCGGCGGCAGTGACCAGAAACGGACCTAAGTAGTAATTCACGAGCCGGGACGGATACTACACGAAATCGCTGAGCCGTTCGACTATCGCTTGCTAGGGGATCCCCCTACGGTATTGCTGCGACGCACAAAGGAAGCTCCAGGGTGAACGTTGCCCCGAGCCCCTTTCCCGCGCTCTCTGCCCGGACGGTGCCCGAATGCAGTTCGGTGAGCTGCTTGACGAGGGCCAAGCCGAGCCCGAGACCGCCATGCGTGCGCGGAGTGCTCGCATCCTGCCGCCCGAGCCGGTCGAAAATGCGCGGCAAAAACTCCGGGGCGATGCCCTTGCCTTGGTCGCTCACGACCAGCCGGAAGCAATCCCCGCTGCGCTCGGCCGCGAGCCGCACCGCGTTGCCCCGGCTCGAGAACTTGATGGCGTTGCTCAGCAGATTGCCGATGATCTGCTGCAGCCGACCCGCATCCGCCTCGATGCGCGACGGCTCAGCATCGAACGAGGCCTCGACGGCGACCCCGGCGTCGCGCGCCGCCGCGGCGACTCCCTCCATGGCGGCGCGAATCACAACATACGGATCGATAGTCTCGATCACGAGGTGCGCCCGGCCCGCGCTGACGGCCGCGTAGTCGAGGACATCCGAGATCATCCTCGCCTGCAAGCGCGTGTTGCGCTCGATCGCCTGCAGCCCCTGCGTCACCGGCTCGGGCAAGTCGCCGCGACGGGTGAGAATGGTTGCCCAGCCGAGGATTGCGTTCAGAGGATTGCGCAGCTCGTGCGACAGGGTGCCGAGGAGCTCGAGACCGTCGATCTCGCGGTGCTCGTTCATGCGGTCACGGTAATCAATTGGTGCGCGAACGGCAACGTCATTTAACCGCGGCGGCTTGCACTGCAGCGGCCTGCGCCTGGCTCAATAAGGAACTGCGCATCTGCGAGGCCTCGAGCCGCAATGGCCGAGCGCGCAAGGGAGCGATCTCGGCCGCCGTGTAAGGCTGAAAGGTTGCCGGCAAGTGCTCCTTGTCGAAACGCCACAGCATCCAGTTCATCACCTCCGCCAGATCCGCATCCGACAGCGGCGAAGTCGCGACCCCCGGAACCCGGATGAGATATTCGCGCCCCCCGGGCACAAGAAGAAATTTCGCGACCGTGCCCGCAATCCCCGGCGCCGTGGCGTCCGACCCCGAGCCATCGAATCGGTGGCAACCCTGGCAGTTCAAGGTCCAGTTCTGCCAGGCGCGCTGCGCGTTCTCGACGCCTGCGGGCGCCGTGCCGGCCGGAGCCGCAGCGGCACCCGGGTTCTGCGCCGGCTGCGCGAGAGGCGCTTGAGCGGCGGCGCAACTAACCGCCGACACCATCACGGCGAGCCGCGCTTTGCGGAGCCAAGAGTCCGACATTGCGATCGACCCCCGCTACGCTATTTTTTCTGGTCGAGCGCGACGCCCAGAATGAGCGCGACCGTGCAGGTGTAGGACTGGCTCTTGGTGCCGAAGCACCACGTCACCTCGTTGTTGGTCTGCGGCCGCACGATCGGCCGATCGCCCTGGTTGTTCTGGCAGGCACAGCGCCCCCATGCGACACCGCCGCAGCAGTCGTTGTACGAGATGATGTAATTGCGCTGATCGGCGGGATTTCGGCAGGTGCCGATCCAGGTGATGGGCGACATCTCCGTGCCGGGAGGACACGCCGTGAGGCTGCCGCCGTAGCAAGAGCACAGCGATCCGTCGATCGCGCAGTAGCGCCAGTAATCACACTTGGTCCGATCGCCGGGATCCTGCGGATTGCCCGAAACCTGCGCAGCCTCTTCACCCGAATTCGGATCGTTCGGATTGCTGCCCTCCGGCTCGCCGCCCTTGGCTACCGGCAACAACGGCAACGTCGCGGCGCCGGCGAGGAGGCCGCCGAGGATGCTGAAGACGCTGCGCCTGGAGGTGCGGCTCGCGAAGCCGCGCAGCATCTTTTCCGCCAATCGATCGAGTTGATCCACGTCATTCTCCTAGAGGAGCGCGTTGCGCGTCGCGTTGTCCCAGAAATTGCTGAATGCTGGCGACGCCACGCTCTTTGGCGACGAACAGGCTCTCCAGGTGCTCGCGCGTGTTCACGAGGCCGGTCGCCGACAGCTTGCCCGCCTCGTCGATCAGCACGGCGTAGGGGAGCTTGGCGACGCCGAAGCTGCGTCCCAGCTGCTCGGACAGCACATACGGAAATTTGCCGAGTCCCTTGTCTTTGACGAACTGCAGCTGTCGCTCCGCATCGCCATCGCTTGCGAGCACGATATCGAGCCAGGCGCGCTCCGCGCCTTGCGCCGAGCGCACCGCCGGCAGGAGCGATTCGCAGATGGCGCAATCCGGCGATACGAACAGCACCAGCTGGCTGCGCCCGCCGCGGGCACCGCCGATGCGCACGGCCGCACCGTCGAGCGCGGTCAAGCTCATCTCGGGAACCGGCTCGCCAGGCTTGAGCGGCTGGCGCAGCGCGAGCGCGCCGGCCGGCGCGATGCGCTGGTGCAGCACGCCGATCTGCCGCGCCAGCGCCATGCACACCACGCCGAGGGCGAGCACCGCGACCCAGAGCACTATCTGCGAGGCGATCAGGAAACTCACAGGACGGTACCCTGGCGCAGCGGATGCAGCGCCGTCAATTGGTCGACCGCGCCGTAAAGTGCCAGCAGCGCACAGGCCGCCAGCAGCTGCGACGGCACCAGGGGTGCAACCGCATCCTCGAACCTGAGCAAGAGCAGCGCAGATGCGAGCAGCAGGAGGTTGCGCGCAATCTCGAACGTCCCGAGCCGTCGCGGGCTTGCGCCGAAGCTGCAGCCGCAGTCGACGGCACCGCGGCGTTGCGCCACGGCGCGCACGATCAGCGCCAGATATAGACCGAGGATCGCGCTCGCGAGGGCTGCGCCCGCACGCCGGTCATCAGGCAGGAGGAGCAGCAGCCCGGCGACGCCCTCGAGCGCACACGCAGCGACGGCGGCGAAGGATGCGGCGCGGCGCGGCACGCCGGCAAAATTCTCAACGACCATCCGCGTGCGCCGCCAGCTCAATGCCTTATGGGCCGCAGAGGCGATGAGCAGCACCGCCAGGAACGCGCCGAGCTGTGCGAGCAGTGCCCCCGCAACCTCGTGGGCGACGCTCAATGCACCGGCTCCAAGTTCATCCGGGTGTGGAATCCCGGTAAATTGAGACTGCGCACCAGCGCCCCGCCCTGCGGGTCGTACACATCGAGCCGAGTGCCCGCCTGCACCAGCATGAGCTGCTCGGCGCCGTGCGTGAGCGCGATGGAGGATCCCGGCCGCACCAGGCGCATCCGCCGCACGCGCGTCTTCGTCGCCGGATTGAACACCCAGACCTCGGTGGCCGGATCCTTGTGCGTGCCCTCCTGCGCGTCGGCCTGCATGAGCACATAGAGGAGCTTCTTGTCGTCGCTCGCGATGACCTGCCAACCGCTCGGACGCCAGTTGGCGGCCTTCTCGTCGGCGCTCACAAGTGGCCAATCCGGCTGCA
>Ga0210387_10001520_pt1 | contig 17559 bp, 29 predicted proteins | sample IncBWC7OmetaG_FD_160108 | JGI IMG/M metagenome (GOLD analysis project Ga0210387, IMG submission 160108) | Forest soil microbial communities from Barre Woods Harvard Forest LTER site, Petersham, Massachusetts, United States - Inc-BW-C-7-O ...
ACCCCGAGAAGTCGCCTGAGTTAAAAATCAGCCGCGGCTCGCCTGAGAGTTTCGGTTGGCAACGCCGGCCGGAATACGACACGCAAACCGGCTTGGCTTACGAAAAGCCCACCGGTGATTTGATGTCGTTCCCGCGCTATCAAAAACCGGCGCTCGTCAGGCTTGGAGGAAGAACGCTGCGTGACTGTAGTCCCAAAGCGTAGGCGTTCGGATTATCACCGCTATTATTGGGATCAGTGCCGCAAATGCGCGCCGCGCACCATCGATTGGCCTAATCACGCATACGAATCAGTGCTTGCGCTTTTGCGGTACGACTACCCCGACAAGAGCGAAGCCGAATGCGTTATTGCTTTGGCCAATATGGAATTGTACGCGCCGCTCGTAGGTCCGCGCGCCTCGAGCCACAAGCGATAGCGCGCCCTTGTGAATAGTGGGTAGAAACACCTAGCGACGCTTGATCGTGTCGAACGGCAGGGCGCATCCTGCCCGCTCAAAATGCGCCCCAGTCGATCCCTCAACCGACAAAACCTACCCAAGACGAGAGGGCAGGGCGCAAGCCAGCGAAAGGACTAAGGCTTGCCGCGCCAGCCTACCTCACCTTCGCACCTGCAGCCAGTCGCTGACACGCCGTTCCGCCTCGATATTTCTGAGGAAGATCGAAAAGCCGTCATGGTTGAGCGCGAGCGCGTGACGCTGGCGTATCGGCAATTGCAAGCCTCTGTTCACTATTGCTTGCCACGCACCGACAAACCGCTTGAAGGCGAAGAAGCGCTACACGCGACTGATGAGAATCTGCGTGTCTGGATCGACGACGACAACAAGCAAAAGCTCAACGCCACCATGTTCCTGCAGAACGGCGTGGTCGAAGTCCGCTTCTTTGGTCCTGATCAAAGCTTAAACGAATGTTTCTTCGCCGCTTGCGTCAAGCTTGGCCTGGCGGCGCGCTATGCGATCGGCCGGCGGTCAAAGACTGTGGCGACGTCGGTCCTATTCAAGCTTCGCGACGACGAGGCAAAGCGGCTCGACGACGAATATTCCGACTTTCGCCCCAAGCCCTTCACGCTCGACGACGCGCGCCGCGGCGTGATCGTCAATTATGCGCCGGCGGCGAAGAAAGGATCCAACGCTCATTTGGTCACCGCACTGATGCCAGGAAGCCTCCTGTGGCACGAGAACGGCGTCGATTATGATTTGCTTGTCTGGCGCTCTGAGACCGGCCTAGGAGCTCCCAAGGCCTGGCAAACAAGCCTCCAGCCAGTCGAATATTTCAGAATTGTCCGCGCTGCCGCCTATGCGGCGATTCTCAACATCGTCACCGTCAAAGCCTGGTCAAGTTATCCCGAGCGCCGATCGTTCTCTGAATTCCTTGCGCGCATCGTTCGTGACGGCGAAGCGACCAATTCCAATGTTGTCTTCGCTAAAGCCTCGCGCGCCATTATCGCGGATCCTGCCCAAGCCGAGGCGCTGATTGAACTGATCGCAGAGAGCAAAACGCTTCCTGAGACGCGCAAGGAGAGTCTCGATTTGTTTCGCATGGCGCGCGAGCGGCTCAAGAAGGATCCAACGACGACGACCGTCGCTGGCTGGTCGATCATCAAGGAACGCTTTGGCGAAGATGCGCACAAAGCGCTGCGCACCGTGCTCAACGTCGGCGCCGATTCAACTTTGCTTGAAGATTTTGCGGATCGGTATCTGTTTCATTCCGGACGGAGTCAATTCATAGATCGCCAAGCCTTCCGTGAAGGCCAGGCGCAATTCATCTTCACTAAAGACGAACTGACGCTCCGCCATGCGCCGGATCAGATCCAAACCAAGAAAAAGCCGGTCAAAGCGTTTCCGATCTTCACTGAATCGAAGCTGCGACAAGAGGTTACCGGCATTGAATTGCACCCTGATCAAATACCTGGAAGCGTTCTTCGCGTCACGCGTCAAAGCGCGATTGTCGCTGACGACGATTATGCGCCCGAGCACAGCCGATTAATCTTCAATTCGTGGGCGGGCCTTTACATCAAACCAGCAAAAACGATTGACGCTGAGCTTAAGGTTGAATGCGAGAAAAGGCTTGATCAGATGCTGGGCTGGGTCGCGCGAACGCCTGAGCGCATAGCTTGGGTCAAAGCGCATTTCGGTTGGACGCTCAAGCATCCAGGTCAAAAACAACAGGTTGCGTTGGTTTGCACCGGCGGTCAGGGCACTGGCAAGACGTTTCTATGCAAGGATTTCGCTAACGCAGTGTTTGACAAATACGCCAGCGTCGCGAGCGTGCGCGCTTTAGAGGAACCATTCTACATTCCCGGCTATGTCGATAAGCTTTGGGTCAATCATGATGAAGTTGTAACAAAATCTGACACAATCGAAATCATTAAGGATCTCATCCGATCAACGAGAATTTCTGGGCAGTTCAAGGGGCAAAACGTCGCGGTTCATCCAGTCTATGCGCGCCTGGCGTTCACTTCGAACGAAACGAACCCTGGTCTATCGCGTGGTGAGCGTGATCGGGGACTCTTCCAGGTTACATCAATCTCGCCGACAACCATGAACATGCTGCCAGGCGAATTCGAAAGGTGGACTGGCAAAAATTTGAAGCCGTTTTATGCGGATTTCGCTGCCTTCCTTCAGCGCGACGAGGTGCGCCAGACTTACGTTAAACTCTTGATGGATTGCGCGCCCGACACGGTTGCCGAGGTTGAAAACGTCGAATATTCGGCCATGCACGACGGCGAGGTCATTGGCGAACAATTGACGCCAGCGCAGCAAATCGCTCGAGAAATCATTGAGGAAGGCACGATTTGGGGCGGTTTCGATATCGCGATGCCATTCCGCCAGGGACACTTGCAAAACTGCGTTCGACGCGCGGCTAAAAACATGGGGATGCACGGATTTGTATCGATTGAAGCAATTTTAAATCTCTTTTTTGACGCTCAAATTTTGTGTCGACCAACCAACGGCGCTCCGTTTCTGTTCGATTACAAGGTTGGTGGGCTGGTTCGCTTATTCGGCGAATTCATTGGTGTTCCGCTGCATTTTCGCTGGCCGCTTGAACCAAACGACGATATGCCGAATGATTGGCGCGAAGGCGATGCGATGGAACCGTGGAAGGGGCGTGGTAAGTGAAGCGCAAAGCAAAAGCGAAGCAAGGCGCTATTAGAGGGCGGTTTCTCGAGCGCGGTTATGATTTGCGTGAGACGCCGCCGGAGGCCACGCGCGCTTTGATCCGCACCGGATGTCTCGACCAATATCGTGTGCTGTTCGAACCCTGCGCCGGCAAGGGCGCGATTTCGCGTGTGCTCACGGCTGGCGGCTGGCGCGTCTACGCACGCGACTTGATCGCTTATCCTGGCGCTGACGCCGATGTCGGGCCGGAAGTTAACTTCTTCAACTCGACTCCTAGTATCTATGACGCGATCGTCACCAACCCGCCTTACCGCTGGGCCGACGATTTCATTCGTCATGGCATCTTCAAATTGAAATTGCCGGTCTATGTGCTCCTGCGCCTGATGGCGCTCGAAGGCGCGAACCGCTCCGACGTGCATCAACATTTGCATCATGTCTTTATCGGCGTTGAGCGACTTCCGATGATGCACAGACCGGACTGGAAGGGTAAAAAGCTGAAGCAGGGCGCGATGCCGTTCGGCTGGTTTTGTTTCTTCCCGGAGAAGAATCAGGATGGACTGTTCACCGCGTCACGAATAAGCTGGCGAGAGGAGACTAAAAATGACCATATCGTCGATTCTAGCCCTCCTAGCGATGGTCCCGCTGGCGAAGCGGAAAAATTCGAGCGACTCCTCATCGAAGGAGCCGCTCTCTTCGATCAAGCCCGCGGAGATCGCTGAGCTTGAGCGTCAATACGAAGAGAACGTCTCGCTAATCGTCAAAGTCGCCAAGCTGGAGGCGCAAGTCGATGATCTCGAGCGCCAGCTCGACGGCTGGCGAGAGATCGCTCATGCCTGGCGCGATCGTGCGGATGAAGCGCATCGACGACGTCAGCAAGAGCATGCGCAAGCGGCGAGGAATCCACAACAGTATCATCAAGTCACTGAGGAAATGCGTCAGCGCATGATACTGCAAGCTCAAGCGCAGCAAGCTCAAGCGCAGCAAAACCAGACGCTCGCGCAGCAAAGCCAATTTTATGGCCAGGGGCTGCAAAGCGGAGCGCAAAACGCCTGGCCTGATTGTACCTGCGTGCCAGGCCGAGCGGCCACTTTCGGTATCCTTCGAGAAGGAGACAACTGATGTCCTATCAAATTGAAGACTTCATCAGCCAGGTCGCACTCAACGCCAAGAAGTTTCCTTGGATCACCACGCGCGCGGCCGAGCTCAACGCGATCGCCGCGGCGCTCGCCACCGATCCGACTTTGCACGACACGACGATGGCGACGGCGCCTGCCGGCCTTCAGCCAGGGCAGCGTCGCGTGAATACGCCATTTACCAATGAGATTTTGTTGGTCGTCAACCGCGGCAAGGGCGGCAATCTTAAACCGCTCGACATGGGCAACGCGATCACGGGTGCGCTGTCCGAGATCTTTACGCCTGTTAACACCGCGCCGCCGGTGATCTCAGGCACGGCGGCGGTCGGCAACGTGCTCTCTTCGACGGTTGGAACCTGGACTTATGTCCCAACCAGCTACATGCGCCAATGGCTGCGCGGCGGCACGCCGATCGGCGGCGCAACCGCTGCGACTTACACGCTTGTTGCGGCTGACAGCGGAACCAATGTCGCCATGCGGTTAATCGCGGTCAACGCCGCGGGCGAAAGCGCGCCGATTGTCTCCAACGCGCTGGCGATAGCGTAATGCCCCGCATCCTTGATGCCGCAGTGAAGCGAATCAAAGCCAAGGGGCATTCGACCTCGAGCGCCTATGCGATCGCGACGTCGACGCTGCAGAAGGCCGGCGAGCTCAAGAAGGGGCACAATAAGCCCACCAAATTAGGCGTCAAACGCGGTCAAATGACGCAGGCTCAGCGACACAGGCATCCGGTATGAAGCTGCCCGAGATCCTGGCGCGGCTCAGATTCGCGATTAAAGACCTCGCGCCCATGCGCGGTCAGCTTGAACGCGATTGCCCAGACGATACGGCTCTGGCGCTTGGCGAGGCGCTTGGGGTCGTCTATCGCGCAAAGGCGCTCGTCGAGCGCGACCTCAAGCTGCAGCAAGAGCAAGAGGAGGCCGACGCGTGATTGAGACGATCGCGCTCTGGATTATCGCCATCAGCCTGGTCGTCGGCGTGATCGCGCTTCTATGGCTGATCGATCTGACCAGGCGCACCGAGCAAGTTTTGATCACTCAGATGAAAAGCTTGGGCGAGATGTACGAGCAAGGCATTGGGGGTCTGACGCTGACGCTCGAGCGCGTCGAAAAGCGGGTCAAGATCCTTGAAGATGAAGTTCTGTGATCAAGGCAACCGGGAAACAGCCGAATGGCAGAATTCTTCTGACGCTCGGGCTGAGCTTCAAGAATCTTGACAAATTCTATGCTGAGCCTGGCGACACATACATCAAAATCGACGGTGAACAGTTAGGCTTGCCGATCGACGTCTTGATCTTCTCTGGTGAAACCGAGGCGCACATGCAAGATCAGTTGGACAAGGCTGGGCAGATTACGCCGGAAACCAAGATCCACGTTGATTCGAAATTGAAATCGTGAGCTTGCAGGGGCCAGCGTCTGGCCGCGCTGTGTGCGGAAGCCTCCAACGTCGGGGAGCCCTCTTCCGCCGCCCCTGCATCCTATTTTTTCTGGCCATGACGTCGTTCTCGCCAAGTCCCGCAGCCGCGAAATGCCACCTGTTTTCAGTTTGGCATTACCCCAAGCCGCAGAAGTGTTTCACCGCGCTCGCGCTGTTTCACATGAAACAGGACTTGAAGCCGGCTTCGCGTAGTCTTGAGACGTTTCAGGAACGAATCGAAATTATTTTGCCACCGCTCGAATTCACGCCTTGTCCAGATGGCGACGAGCGATTCCAGGGCATTGCTAAGCTGCACGCTTTGATGGATGCTCGTTAAGGGGCCCTGACCTGGAGTCCATCATGGCTCAACCTCCTCGACGTCCACCGCCGCAACCGCAACGCCCGCCTCTGCGCACCGAGGACGACAATTATCCGCCGCCCGCGGTGCAAGATGACCGTGTCATCGCCTCCGGAGGCGGTCGCTGGCCGGCCGAGCCAGGCGTTGAAGGCGAGGCTTATCCGCCGCCCGAGCCGGTGAAGACGATCGCGGATGAACAGCGTGAGCGCTCGGCCTATATCGAATCGATCGGCGTCGAGGCTTACAAAGCCGAGAATGACAGTCGCACCGGCGAAGAGGGTCAGCCGCAAGTCGAAGGCGCGCGCTATCTGGGCGAGCAATAATGGCCGTCTATGCGCCAGACGACACGGCGCTGAATCCTTCGAGCTCGAGCGGCGCGGCGGATCCAAACTTGCTGCAGCGGCTGTTGAACTACATCAATCCTGTCGCGCCGGCTCAGGCTCAGGCGAACAGCCTTACTCAAGCTCCAAATCCAGCCGCCAGTCCGACGCCGGTCCCACCGGCGCTCGCCGGCGGAGGCCCACAAGTGCCGCCTTCGCTGAGCGGCCCATCGACGGTGAACACGCCGATCGGCGGCGGTCCCGGCATGGCGATGCAAGCGCCCACCGGCATTGTGCCTGGCGGCGGGAGCTCAGGCGGCGGCGGAGCAAGCGGGGCGATTGCCGCAAATATTCCGATCGGCGGCGGTCCTGGCAATCAGATGGAAGCGCCGTCGAGTCCGCCGTGGTTCACGTCCAGCAATACGCCCTATGCTCCCAATCCGATCGTTGGGGCGCCTGTGCCGCCGACGAAGCCGACAGGACCAGGCTTCCGCGGCAGCGGCAGCGGAGCCGCGGGAAGTCCGAGCATGCGGCGTGGACCCGCTTCTGTGGCGTCAGGCTCGCCCTTCGTTAATGTCAATCGGCCGAATATGGGGCCAGCCGTCATGTACAATAACCAGACGGGCGCTCCGATGGGCGGCGGCGCGCTGGCGCGCGGCGGAGGTGCGCCGCTAATGAGCGCGCTCGACTTATCCTCACTTTTTGGTCGACGATAAGCTGTTTCCTCGTTGACAACTATCATGCGTTCTCTATGTTGCGCCTTGCGACGCCGTGAAAGCCGGCGACGCCCCGCAACATGGAGCATGGATTATGAAACCCGAAACCCAAGCCGCGTGCTTCGCGGCCCAACGCGCTCTCCAGACCGCTTACCAGCTTCTGCAGCGCGACGCTCTGGAAACCATCACCGCTAACGACGCTCCGGATCTGGTCCGATTCTACGCCAACGCGTCTGAGGAAGCCGACGTGATGCGCGAAACGATGACCGCGCTCGCCAAGCTCGAAAAAGACCTTTCCTACACAGCGATTCCTTCGTGCTTCGACACGCACGGGATCCAAAACGTTCGCGTCAACGGCTATGGCCTGGTGAGCCTCAACCGCCGTTGGTCGTGCTCGATTCTCGATAAGCCCAAGGGCTACGCGTACCTGCGCGACAATGGGCAATCCGGCATGATCCAGGAAACCGTCAACGCCATGACGCTTGGCGCTTGGGCGCGCAGCGAAGTCGAGGATAAGGGCGTCGAGCCGCCTGACGACACGTTCAAGACCTCGATTGCCCGCTATGTGTCTCTGAGGTCGAAATGAACGCTCAGCGGCCGCACTATAGCTACAAGGAGGCGAAAGCCATCATGGCGAATGAAGTCACCACGGCGCCCGAGAGCAAGTTCGCTCTGCCGGCGCACCTGCAAGGGAGGACGAAAACGGCCAATTGGGGCGATATCGATCCGCGCCAGCGCTTGCTGCCGCGCATCAAGCTTCTCCAGGCGACCAGTCCTGAATGCAACGACTACCCTGGCGAGGCGAAGGCCGGCGAGTTCTGGCACACGACGCTGACCACAAGTCTGGGCGCAGAAATTATCGGCGTGCCGATTATGAGAAGGCAGACGTACAATCTTTGGGCGCCGCGCGTGCCTGGCGACGATCGCGGAATCCTCGCCCGCGCGCGCGACTTCATCCACTGGGATCCGCCCGACGGCGTTTTCCCGGTGCGCTTTCCGATGAATTCGAAGACCTATACCTGGCGCACGGCGCGCACGGTGCGCGAATCCGGCTTGGCCGAGTTCGGCTCTTCGCGCGACGACGACAAGAACTCGCCGCCCGCGGCGACGCTGACCTTCGAAGTACTCTGGTTTCTGCCCGATTGGAACACGCTCGCTCTGACTCTGAACACGCGTTCCGGCGTCAAAGAGGCGCGGCAGCTGTTCGCCATGGTCGACGCCAAGCCGGTCGATCCCTTCTTCCAGCGCTACAAGATCTGCGCGGTGCGCAATATCGGGCCCACCAACGAAGTCTACTACGGCTATAAATATCGTGGCGACGGTTACACCGATCCGGCGCTCTCCGCGATCACCGAGCCGCTGTTCGCGCAATGGCGGGATGTCGCCTTTGCGACCGCCGACGAAGACGAAGACGTCGACGGCGAGACGGGAGTCCACCGCCGCTCGAGCGCGCCTCGCGAGGCGGCGTCGGAGCGCGGCGCTCGCATTCCGGAGCCGCAAGGCCAGGCCGGCGTCGTCGACGACGACGACATTCCGTTCTGAGGACGTTCATCATGGAAAACAACATCATCAAAATGTTCCAATCGCCTGAGACGCTCGACGATTGGAAAGCCTACATCGCTGAGGCGACTGCCGCGGAGAATCGCGCCAACTTAACCAAGGTTAAGGCTATTCTTGAAAAAGGGAAGCGTATTATTGAGTTTCACAATGCATTTAGGACTCATAAACAGAAGTGGGGTAGGAGATGGGATGAATTATGTGTAGAAATAATTGGAATTAGCAAAGCATCATGCGATCGGTACGAGCTTGTAGCTAAAAATATAGACCACGAGGTGAGCTATATTTCATTTCCAGGGGATATCCAAGCTCTTAGTTACCTTGCCCGCACAAAATCAACTCATCCAGAAGTCTTTAATGCCGCCGTCGTCGCTGGAGAAATTACGCCAAAAACAAACCGCGACAAAGCGGAAATAATCATGCGCCGCGCCGAGGCGAAACCCTCTAAGGGCAAGCCATTCCGCCGTATTCAACGAAAGGAAGAACGAAAGATCACGATCCCTTACGAAGATGTGGTCAATAAGTTTCGGCCACTCATTAAGCGAGTCAAAGAGCAAAGCAAACGACATGCAGCCACGGTGTCATTCGTGGAGCTATCTGTCATTGCATTTGAACTTGGAAAACTCGCTGATGCGTGGACGGAAAACGAGCCAGAGTCTGGAACGCCCTCTGAGCCCGTTCCCTTTAAGCGTCCATAAAAGAAAGATGAAAGTTCATGGCTTTCACCTTGTTGAACAGCGAGCTTCTCTCCGTCACGAGCGAACTCGCTAGAAAAATCGCTCAGATGCCAGGTTCTGCAACTGAGCGGCCACTTGACGACAAGCGGCTGGACTACCTGAAAGGTCAAATCATGGCCGGTCAGGCAACCGTTTTTAACTGGGCGATCGCAGTGCGTCCAGACGAGACGGAGCGGCGCATCAATGGTCAGCATTCTAGCGATATTCTGGCCAAACTCGACGGCGACATGCCAAGCGGCCTGATGGTCAATCTTAGCCGCTACAAGGTCGACGACGAGCGGGATGAGATTCTTCTCTTCCGGCAATTCGATCCGAAAGGATCGCTGCGCTCAAGAGGAGACATCGCCGGCGCCTACCAAATGATGGAGACGGACCTCCGTACGGTTCCGCGGCCGGCCGCGAAACATGCAGCCGAGGGCATTGCCTGGTATCTCAGCCGCAAAGTCGGCGTGCCAGTGCCTAAGGGCGATGAGGTCTACGACCTCTTCCACACGCCCGAATACGCGCCTTTCATCGTTTGGATGGGCAATGTTCTGACGATGAAGACACCCGAGCTTCAGAAGGCTCCGGTTGTCGGCGCTATCTTCGCTACTTGGGAAAAGGATCCCGAGGCGGCGAAGGAGTTCTGGCACAACGTTAGCCGCGGCGGCGAAGATTTCGTTGAGAAAGCGCCGACAACGACGCTCGATCGGTGGCTGCAAGAAGCCAAGACTCCCAAGCGCCGGAAGTCTCCGATCACCGATACGCAGATTTATCAGGGCTGCGTTTTTTGCTGGAACGCCCAGCGCAACGGCAAAACGTCAATCGAGCGCGTCAATTACGATATCAGAAAAGGCTTCTTCGAAGTCGATTAATGCCTGACGAAACTCCCCCCGATCGCCCGACGCGGGCTCGATTAGAGAAGCTGATCGCGCTCGCCAATGATGAACGGGGGGAGCCCATGACGCGCAAAAACGCCAAGCGCAAGCTGGCGCTTTACCACAAATTCTATCCCAAGCTTTTGAAGCGAACCGATGAACCGAAAAGCTCGAAGGTCTAATCGCGAACGATCTGCGCTTCAGGCGCTCTATCCCAGCGAGTTCGCTGATGGAGAGAATTGCGGGCGTGGTCGACTTCCCTTGGGCGCGCGTGAAGCGGGCAACTATCCAAAAGGCTTCCATGATTGGCCGCTTAATCGACGAAACGCCTGGTGGGCCGGATTCAACTTCACTTACAAGTCACGCTCGGTGAAACCTGGATGATCATCGCAAAGATCGATGAGGACCATCTCCTCAATTTGGTCTGGAATGCGCCGGTAATCGCCTTCCAAGAGCTTGAATATGGCTATGCGCTCGCTTCGCCTGGCGAAGCTTATTACGCACCTCTCACTCATCCTGGCGGCGGTAATTTGCCAAATCACTTCACCGACGTACTCGCTAGGACGTTTCTTCGCCGCTTATGTCGGCCGGAACTTCGGACCTTGCGCCCCACTGCCAAACCGATTCCGACACAAGCTCTGATCGACTATTTGCGCACGGCGTTCTTCGCTGGCCCAGAGCCAATGAGCGAGTATCCGAAAGCCGCCGGCGATCATCCCGCGGTCGTAGATTCCGAGTGCCAGGTCGTCATCCAGGCAATCGAGGAGCACGATCGGCCGGATCTCAAAGGCGCGATGATTCCGGCCAGGCGCGACGTGATGTCCGACGCGATTGATGTTGTCATCTTGCACAGCGAAGCGGTGAGGGAGCTTGCCGAGGTTGGCGACTACAATCCGTATTCGATTCAATTTCACCTCCTGCAAGCGTCTAGAGCCCTGCAGACGTGCCTCTCGCTGTTGCTGAAGCCATGACGCTCTCCACCGTCATCTTCGCCGCGCTCGTCAGCGTAGGCCTGATCGTCGCTTATGCCTGGGGCTATCGATCCGGCGTCGCTTATTGCGTGCGGCAAATGCAGCCGCTGGGCGATATGGCCAAAGAAATAGCCGATGCTCTCAAAGATCGGCGGAAGCCATGAGGCTCGACGAATTCCTTGCCCGCTGCCTGGCGGCGCGCCAGCTGGGCCTGATCAAGGATCCCAACGGTCGGCGCATTCCCGAGGAGCTCTGGCGGCAATGCCTCCCTGATGCCGAATTCATAATCGGCGCGTTGATGGCGTTTGACCTGCAGGAAATCGTGCGTGGCTACTACGAAGGCGAGGAAGGCGACTGATTCTTCTGGGAGGAGGAATGAACCTTGAAAGCAAACTTAAAACTCAGCTTGTGGCAGATTGTCGTGGCCTTGGAGCATATGCCCGCAGGCACGAAGACCGTTATGCAATCGGGCTCTTGGACCTGGCAATCAAGCTACCCGGTCACCCACACTTGCTCGCTGAAGGCAAGCTCATACCCCATCAGTCGTTTGCGCCGACGCTGCGTCAATTCGAGGAAGGCCAGCGTTACATCGCCGCCGGCGGCCTTTGCGCCCTGATCGGCTGGGATCCGAAAACGAAGGTGATGTATGTCCACGAATGGGCAAAGACCGCACTGAGGAAAGACTCGTTTCCGCCAGGCGGATCATATGGACCGCACGCAGAAACCTTAAGGGACTGGCTTATATGGCGAATGACAAAATGAACTTTGCGATCATAGCACAAGCGCTCAAGCATCAGATTCGTTCCGGCGATTCTTGGGACGAGCTTTCGCCGGCGGCGAAAGAGGCGCTCGACCAGATCGCGACTTCGATCGCCCGCACCGTTTCCGGCGATGGAGTCCACTGGGACGGCATCATCGGCTTTGCTCAGGCGGCGAGGCCAAGCACCTCAGATCCGGTGAAGGCTGATCGATCCTTCGACTACCCCTACACCACGCCGCCGATCGCGAAGCAAACGTCGGCTGCCGAAATTGAGCACGGCATCGAGCGTCTGGTCCGTCAAATTCCGAGGAATGGCCAATGAACGATGAAACGATGAAGTGGATCGCTGAGCTCGAAAGGGCGGCCAAGATCCGCACGCCAGTCGGCGCGACCTACGCCGTCGCGCTGGCGCTTATGCACGTCGCCATGCAGATCGAAAGGATCGCGGAGAACGGCGCTTACCCAAATTTGCCGATGCGCGAAGATTTCGCCAAGGGAAAGAAATAATAAATGGCTAAGATCTTCACTTACAAATCTTATAATTTCACAGACAAAGACCCGATTATTGATGAGCTCCGTACGGTCATTCAGGACAGCGGCGCGACCTATAAGCAGATCCACGAAGATTCGGGCGTCTCAACGCAGACGCTGTCGAACTGGTTCTCTGGCGAAACACGGCGCCCGCAAGCCGCCTCGCTCAACGCCGTAGCGCGGGCGCTCGGCTACAAACTTGGCTTCGTCGCGATCGACGCCGTCTCCGTCGTCCAACCCACGCCAGCGGCCGCCCCAGCGCGTTCTATGGGTCATGTCATTCGCATGGCGAAGATTCGGCGGGCGAAGTGAAGCCGCTAACTTTCGGAGCAATCGTTTTTATCGCCGGCATGGCGGCGGATGATCTGTATCGATTCTTAGATCGACACGTCACGGTGTCCGTCCCGGCGCCGCCACCCGCGCCCAGCGAGTGGGATAAGGAAGTTAAGCTCTGCGACCAAGCCGTCGATGCGTTCCTGCACACCAAGGACGTGCTCGACCTCATGCGCGCGCAAGCGATCATCCAGTACGAGAATTGCAGCATCGGGAAGCGCCTATGAACTGGCTCGGCATCGCGCTCGGAATCGTCGCCTTCATCTGCGTCTGCTTACCCTGTCGCCACGATCCGGCGATCCGGCTCAAGGAGTGGCTCGACGCCATGGACAAGGAAGGCCCGGATGACCATTAAGTTCAAAATCGGCTTCACCATCGGCGCCGACACGCTGTTCGGGCTGATGTCGAAAATGTTGCCGATCGAGGATCTCGAGGTCGAAGAGATTGCGCCCAAGCCTAAGCTGGCTGAGCGCGCGATCGCAATCCACAAGCTTACGCACAAGCCTAAGCCTCAAATCCATAAACGCGTCTCGCCTGGCCCGGATCTGAAAAAGGGCATTAACGGCATCATTGTGACGGAACTCTCCACCGGACCTAAGCGCGCGATTGACATGCAGCCCAAGGTCATGGCCGCGGGTTTCTCGATAAATTCGATCACCTCGCGGCTCGAAGAATTGCGCAAATATGGCGTCATCGAGCGCGACGGCGAGGGCAGGTGGAAACGCTGTGCAACTTGACCAGGTCCAGATCGAAGCTCTGAAGTTCGGCCGCGGCAAACGCGGCGTCGGCTATTTCCTCGAGATGGGTTTGGGAAAAACGATCCTGGCGCTCGAGGAGTTCCGGCGCGCGGTCAAGCCCCTCGAGCTCGACGAGCTTCGCGCCACGCGCCTGGTCGTGGTGGCGCCCAACAGCTTCAAGAGCGGCTGGTCGGACGAAATCGAGGACAAAGACTTCCCGTTCGTCCACCACATTTTCGTTTCGGGCTCGAAAACCAACGACGCTTTTTTCTCGATTCAGCGCTACGAAAAGCCGCCGATTCTAATCATCAATTACGAGGCGATTCGATCGCCCGAGGTTCTCCTCAAGCTCCTGGCCTGGATGCGCATTAAGCCCTCGATGCTGGCGCTCGACGAATCAATCCAGATCAAAACCCACGACAGTCAGCAGACCAAAGCGGCGCTCAACCTGGCGAAAGAAGCGACGATCGTGCGCCTTTTGACCGGTCTGCCGCAAACTCAGGGGCCACATGATTTGTATCCCCAATTGCGCGCGATCGGCTTGTTCACGGGGATGAAGTTTTGGGCTTTCAGAAACACATTTTGTCAGATGGGCGGCTGGGAAAACAAACAAGTCGTCGGCGTCAAAAACGCCGAGGCGCTCGCACGGATCATGGCGCCAGCTATCTTCCAGGCTCGGAAGGCCGATTGGCTTCCCATGTTGCCGCGGAAAGACTTTTCGATTCGCGGCTACGAAATGTCGGGCGAACAAGCGGCCCAGTACAAGCAAATGCGGGACGAGTTTCTGCTCGAGCTCGAGAACGACGAGATTGTCGCCGTCGACGTCGCCGTGAGCAAATACGAGAAGCTGAGCCAAATCATGTGTGGCTTTATTCTCAACGAGAGTGGGGATCCCCGCATATTGGTTGAACCGGAGAAGAATCCGCGCCTTTTGTGTCTGATCGACTTGCTGGCGCAGATCGAGGGCAAGGTCGTCGTCATCTACCGGCACCGCTATTCGTTTGAGATTCTCTTCTCTGCGCTCAAAGCGCATTTCCCCGCTTTCATCAAAGGCCAGATGAAGCCCGAGGAGACGGGCGCGCAGAAGCGCCGTTTCAATACGGACCCCATGTGCCGGCTCATGCTTGGCCAGGCCGACAGCGTCAAATACGGGCATACCTTGCTCGGCGGTGAAGATGCGAAAGACCATTGTTCGACGATGATTTTCTTCGAGTCGAGCTACAGCTTAGACACGCGCACGCAGGACGAAGACCGCATACATCGCAGAGGACAGCGCGAGAATTGCCTCTACATCGACTTCGCCGGCGCCGACATCGATCGGCGCGTGGTCCGAGCCCTACAGAAAAAGCAGAACCTTTACGAGGCGGTGTTTTCGAAGCTCAGGGCGGCGGAGCCAGTGGCATGATCGATAACAAGAAAGAGCGCATAGCGATTCGAGGCGTGTTTAACGCGATCTGCAGGGCAGGAATCGAAATCAACAGCGTCGAGGAGGCGGAGGCGGCGATGGAGCTCGCGACGCGGATGCTGAGCTACGTCACCGGCGAGCCCAAGATGACAGTCGACGAGCTTAGGCCGAAAATGCTGTCGGTCATACTCGAGGATCTGGCAGGTGCGGATACGGTGCATTGAAGGCACTTGTAATCCGCATGGATAGGCTTAAATAAGGCGCATGACCGGTCTTATTCTCCTTACCCTCTTCATTGTCGGCGTCGTAATGTGGTGTTCTGGCCCAAAGCGTCACCACTACAAAGACCCGAATCGTCGCCGGATCTAGGCACTTGAAAACAGCAAGGCAACACACTAGATAAGACGCTCGAAAGGACGATGATCGTGCTACAGGAAATCCCCTTCTACCTCGTTGTGTTCGCCCCCTGGATCTTGGCGGCTTTCGCAGCTATGGCGTTTGTCAGCTTCGTTGGCAAGCTAACCGCTAAGCCCAAAGCACCGCCCTATGTCCCTACGCCAGAAGAGGCGGAGGCAAGCAAAGCACGCGTCTTAGCAATGATAGCTCAGGCCGAGCAAATGCGACTGAAGAATGCTCACCACCACTGAGCGTCTCCAGCCTGATCCGTTGAGCGCTGGCCGCCGATCCAGCCTTGGCGGAGCGCATTGGCCCAACCCGACGTATCAGTCGTCGACGCATTCGGATACAGCGCTGGATAAGTCTGATCGAGAGCCTGTCCAACATTGATGTTGCGATCGATGGTGTTGATCCCGCGTGCAAGCGGCTCACCCATATATTTAGTTGCTGCTCCGGCCACGCCGCCAGGCACAAGCGCCGATACCCAATCCATCCCCTTGTCCATCCCGGCTGCGCCTGTTGCCAGCCCTGTCGCACTCGCTACAGCATTGAATCCCGCGCCGGGATCGGTCGACTGGCTAAGCGCGGTCTGAAGATTAGCGAGCGCGGGCTGAGCTGGATCGTTGGATGCGCGAAAGACTTGTTGATTTGCAACGTCGGAAGGAAGAGTCGGATCGCCTGACGCTGCGCGCGTGCGCCAGTTCCAGGCTTCGCTACTGCGACCATCTTTGCCGGTTATCAAATCCACTATCGGGCGCCCAGTCGCCGCCGCAGCGTCACCAACGCTCTGAGCCAACGCGCCGCCGGCTACGCCAAACCCCGTGTCCTTAGCGACCTTTAAGGCGTCGATACCATTGGGATCTCCTACCTGATGTCCGATCGAACTTGCCGCGGCCGCCGTGCCGCCCTCCGCGGCCGCCGCGCCATAGCGCCCGATGTAGGGCGCCGCCGCTTGCGCCGCCTTGCCGAGATACTTGCCAGGCGTGAAAGCGAGCTTTGCCTCGCCGCCGCCGGGAATCGCGTAGGTGAGTGCATTGACGACCGGACCCATCGGTCCAAGCGCCGCCTGAGCATCGGCTGTGCGAGCCCGAATATTGCCGACATTCTCGCCGGTCAGCCTAGACTGCAGATAATCCGCAGTGCCGAATGAGACGTCATCAAGCGCCGCGGAGCCCACCTGACTTGCCGAGGGGCTATAGGTCTTGGTTAGCCAATCATGCCAGGTCTGAGGCCGACTGAGATCCGCGTCGGTCGGATGAAACATGTCGTACAGGAGGCTGTTCTGGCTTGCCGGCGCGGCAGTTGAAGATGTCGCATCCGGCGTCGCCCGTTTATACCCTGGCAAGCCAGGAATGGGCGCCGGCGTCGAATCCGGCGCGGTCGGTTGCCCCTGCGACTTTGGAAAGACGGTTTGCGGCTGCACCGGAGGCAGATCGTCTTGCGCGCGATGATAGCCAGGCAGACCTTGGATTCTGTCAGCCATCGATCACCATCCTGAAACCGGCGTGTGACGCAGCCTTTTTGTATCAAATCCAGCTTGCTGCAGATTGTCGAGAAGGTCGTCTTTTCCAACGGAATAGTTCGAAGCTTCCTGCTTCACCTGAGCCAACATATCCGGCGGAATCGGCTTGGCCGCCGGAAGCGCCTCTGCGCCGCTGCCTTCCTTGTAGAGCTCGCCGCCTGGCTTGAAGTTGTCGTCCAGCCACGGCGCATATTGCGGATCCATATTCTTAACGTTGCCGGTCGCGCCGAAATTTGTCGCGATGGTTTTCTTCGCCCGCGTGATCGCGCTGCCAAGCGCCCCGTGAATGTAAGAATCGTAGCTTTGGTTCAGGTTCTGCGTCGTGGCGATTGCGTCTTTCAGCGGCCCAACTTCCGCTTGCGTGACGCGCGTGCCGGTGCCAGCCATGCCCTTCATGGCGGTTTCGGTCGTCGCGCCGCCGATTCTTTTTAGAACTGCGATCGCGTCTGCTTCTTGGCTGTTTAATCCGACATATTTCGCCATGATAGTCGGGACGTCGGTTGCGCCTTTGTCCTCCATCGCTGTCTGAGCAATCGCTCGCTTGGCTGGCGTAGTGAGAATGCTCTTTAAGCCAGGCGAATCTTTCAACGTCTCGAGGTCGGTCTGCATTCTCTGGGCGGTTTCGTTGTTATCGACGAGCGCTGCCGACGCCGACGTGCGATCGTCTTCCTTGCCCTTTTCATTGATCGCATATTG
>Ga0210387_10001521_pt1 | contig 17539 bp, 11 predicted proteins | sample IncBWC7OmetaG_FD_160108 | JGI IMG/M metagenome (GOLD analysis project Ga0210387, IMG submission 160108) | Forest soil microbial communities from Barre Woods Harvard Forest LTER site, Petersham, Massachusetts, United States - Inc-BW-C-7-O ...
CGCGGCCGGAGAGCTCACTCACCACGACGCGCATCGTGTTGCCCACGAGCTCCGGCGCCACGTGTTGGTACGACTCTGCATTGCGACGCATCGCGGCGACGTGCACGCCGCCCTTGTGCGCAAACGCGCTTTTGCCGACGTAGGCCATGTGCGCGTCGGGCGACAGATTGGCGACCTCCGCCACGAAATGCGACAGCTCGCTGACCTCGCGTAAGCGCTCCGCACCGAGCACTCGAAAACCGAGCTTCAGCTCGAGGTTCGGGATGATGACGGACAGGTTCGCGTTGCCACAACGCTCGCCATAGCCGTTGATCGTGCCCTGCACGTGGCGCGCGCCCGAGCGCACGGCCGCGATGCTATTGGCCACGCCGCAGCCGGTGTCGTCGTGGGCGTGGATGCCGAGCGGGTGCTGGACGAGCCGCGCGACCTCGCTCACGACGCGCTCCACGTCCCAAGGCATGCTGCCGCCGTTCGTGTCGCACAGGGTTACGACCTCTGCGCCACCCCGGATGGCAGCGCGCAAGGTCTCGAGCGCATAGCTCGAGTCGGCGCGGTAGCCGTCGAAGAAATGCTCCGCGTCGTACACGACGCGCTTCTCTTCGCTGCGCAAGAACGCGCACGAGTCCTCGATCATGCGCAGGTTTTCGTCGAGCGCGGTGCGCAACACCTCGGTCACCTGCAGCGTCCACGATTTACCGAAGATGGTGCAAACTTCGGTGCCGGCGGCGATCAGTGCGCGCATGCTGGGGTCGTCCCCGGCGGCGAGCCCTGCGCGGCGTGTCGAGCCAAAAGCCGTGATTTTAGCGTGCTTCCAGGCTCGATCACGAGCGCGCGCGAAGAACTCTTCATCCTTCGGATTCGAACCTGGCCAACCGCCTTCGATGAACGCGACGCCAAACGCGTCCAGATGATCCGCGATGCGGAGCTTGTCCTCCAGCGTGTACGAAATGCCCTCGCGCTGCGTGCCGTCGCGTAGGGTCGTATCGTAAACTTCGACGAGTGGGGCCTCGCCGGAAACTGGAGGATTGGGGTTCATCTCTGAGTCCGTAAGTTCAGTCGAAGTGCGGGAGAGTTTTGGGGTTGGGGTCCCAAAACCTGAGGGTGGGGCCCCGCTGGATTCACTCCAGCGGGGCGGGAGCTGCGCGCCCGGAGATAGATTCGAAGTTCTTGATTTTGTCGTCGAAGGACAAGATGTAGCCGAGCTGGTCGATGCCGTTGAGCAAGCAGTGCTGGGCGAATGGGTCGATCGGGAACGTCGTCGTCGAGCCGTCCGGCAAGGTCAGCGTCGTCTTGGTCAGGTCGACTGTGATCTGCGCTTTGGCGTCTGCGCGGGTGGCTGCCAAGAGCTTCTGATGAACCTCTGGGCTGACGACCACCGGCAAGAGCCCGTTCTTCAAGGAATTGCCCTTGAAGATGTCGGCGAACGACGTGGAGATGACGACGCGGATGCCCCAACCGACGAGCGCCCACGGCGCGTGCTCGCGCGACGAGCCGCAGCCGAAGTTGTCCCCCGCGAGCAGGATCTGCGCGCCCTGTGACGCGGGGTAATTCAACGGAAAATCCGGGTTGTCCGAACCGTCCGGCAGGTAGCGCCAATCGCAGAACAGGCTTTTGCCGAGGCCGTTCTTGTCGATCACTTTTAGAAAGCGCGCCGGGATGATCTGGTCCGTATCGATATTTTCGGCGGTGATGACGACGGCGTGAGACGTGATTTTGGTGAAGCTTGCCATTGAGCGTCTTTCTCAGAAAATTTTCGCAGAGTCTTTACAGTCGTTTTGGGGCTGGGGCCCCAAAACCTGGGGGAGGGGCCCTGCTGAATTCACTTCAGCGGGGAGGGGGCTGCGCCCCCGACGACCGAGGTGATGACGACGGCGTGAGACGTGACTTTGGTGAAGCTTGCCATGTCTTTTATCTTTCGAATCAAACCGCAGCGAGGCTGCGCACGTCGGTGACTTTGCCGGTGACGGCGGAGGCGGCGGCGGTGAGGGGTGAAGCGAGGAAGGTGCGACCGCCCTTGCCTTGGCGCCCTTCGAAATTGCGGTTCGAGGTGCTGACTGCGTACTGGCCGGGCGAGAGTTGATCGCCGTTCATGGCGATGCACATCGAGCAACCGGCTTCACGCCACTCGGCGCCTGCGTCGGTGAAGATGCGGTCGAGGCCTTCGGCCTCTGCTTGGCGTTTCACCTCTTGCGAGCCCGGCACGATCAATGCGCGCACGCCGGCGGCGACATGACGCCCCTTGAGCACGGAAGCTGCGAGTCGCAGATCACTGATGCGACCGTTCGTGCACGAGCCCACGAACACCACGTCGACCTTTTGACCAACCAGCGGGCGCCCTGCTTCCAACCCCATGTAAATCATGGCTTTTTCGAAGGCTTGCCGTTCCGAGCCCGCGCTGAAATCCGAAGCCGCGGGCAACGCTTGGGTGATCGGCACCGCCATACCGGGGTGCGTGCCGTACGTGATCATCGGCTCGATCTTGCTGGCATCGAGCGTGACCGTGGTGTCGTAGGTCGCGCCGGCATCGCTCGGGAGCTTCTTCCAACGCTCGACCGCGGCGTCCCACGCGGCACCCTTTGGCGCAAACTCTCGACCCTTCACGTAGTCGAAGGTCTTGTCGTCCGGCGCGATCAAGCCAGCGCGCGCGCCGGCTTCGATGCTCATGTTGCACACGGTCATGCGCGCTTCCATGTCAAGCTCGCGGATTGCGCTGCCCGTGTATTCGATGACGTAGCCTGTACCGCCGCCCGTGCCGATCTTGGCGATCACCGCCAAGATGATGTCTTTGGCGGTGACGAGTGGCGAGAGCGCGCCGTCGATGCGCACCTCCATCGTCTTCGGCTTGGATTGCAGTAGGCACTGCGAGGCGAGCACGTGCTCCACTTCACTCGTGCCGATGCCGAACGCGAGCGAGCCGAACGCGCCGTGCGTCGAGGTGTGGCTGTCCCCGCAGACGATGGTCATGCCCGGTTGCGTGAAGCCGCGTTCCGGACCGACCACATGCACGATGCCGTTTTTTTCGTTACCCAGTGCGAACAGGCGGATGCCGAACTCCGTGCAGTTCTTCTCGAGCTGAGAGAGCTGCGCCCGCGCTTGGTCGTCGATCACCTGCAATGCCTTGGGCAAGGTGGGTGTCGAGTGATCCATCGTGGCGACCGTGCGGTCGGGGCGGCGCACCTTGAGGCCGCGCGTTCTGAGGCCGGAAAACGCCTGCGGCGAGGTGACCTCGTGAATCAAATGCAGGTCGACATACAGGACCGCCGGGCGCCCCGGTTCCTCGACTACGACGTGCTCGTTCCAGATCTTTTCGAAAAGCGTCTTTGCCATGCTCACTCCGCGGCTCCAGTCGTCTGCTCTCTGATCGGTGATTTTTCAGTCACTTGCGACTTGTCGGCTTGCTTGTCATAGGTCCCGAGGGTGACGAGCAGGCGATTGAGTGCTCCAAGATAAGCCTTGGTGCTAGCCACGAGCACGTCGGAATCCGCAGCTTGACCGTGCAAGATTGCCGCGCCGCCGCTGCCGTGTTGCGCATTCAGCCGGTTGTCACTGCTGCCCACGGCGCGCACGCGCACGCTGGCATGACCGAGCGCGTCGATGCCCTCGGTGACCGCGTTGATCGTGTACTCGACGAGCTCGCTCGGTGCCTTGACGATCTCGTCGATGGCGGTGAATACGGCGTGCACAGGTCCAGTCCCGACCGCAGCTTGCGTGCGCAGCTCGCCGTCCGGACAGCGCAGGCGAACGGTCGCCGTGGGCATGCCGCTCGAGCCGCACACGACCTGCACCGCGTCGAGCGCGTAATACTCCACGCCGCGCCCGACCTCGGAGGCCGCTAGTGCCTCCAAGTCTGCGTCCGTGATGCGCTTTTTCTTGTCGGCCAGCACCTTGAAGCGTTGAAACGCCGCTTCCAAGGCTTCACCGTCGAGCGCGTGGCCAAGCTCTTTCAAGCGCACGCTGAAAGCGTGGCGGCCCGAGTGCTTGCCCATGACGAGCAAGGTCTTGCTCGCGCCGACGGTCTCCGGCCGCATGATCTCGTAGGTGCCGGCGTGCTTCAGCATACCGTCTTGATGAATCCCGGATTCATGCGCGAAGGCGTTGGCGCCAACGATGGCCTTGTTCGGCGGTACGACCATGCCCGTGCGCACGCTGACGAGCCGGCTCGTGCGCACGAGCTGCGTCGCGTCGATGCCCGTCTTGAGCCCGTACATCGGCTGTCGGGTTTGCAGCGCCATGACGACCTCTTCGAGCGAGGTATTGCCGGCGCGCTCGCCGATGCCGTTGATGGTGACCTCGGCCTGGCGCGCGCCCGCGTGGATGCCGGCCAAGGCGTTGGCGGTCGCTAGCCCGAGGTCGTCGTGACAGTGCACCGAGACGATGACGTTCTCGATGCCCTTCACGTTCTTCATGATGCCGTCGATGATCGCGCCGAACTCCGCGGGCACCGTGTAGCCGACGGTGTCTGGGATGTTCAGGGTGGTCGCGCCGCATTCGATCACGGCGGTCAGCACCTCGTGCAGGAATTCCGGCTCGGTGCGGCCGGCATCTTCCGGGCTGAACTCGATGTCGTCGCACAGCGTCTTCGCGAACGAAACCATCTCACGAGCGCGCGCGACGACTTGCTCGCGCGTCATGCGCAGCTTGTGCTCGCGGTGCAACGGACTGGTCGCGAGAAAGATGTGAATGCGCGGGAATTTAGCGACCTTTATGGCGTCGAACGCGGTTTGGATGTCTTTTTCGGTCGCGCGCGCGAGCCCGCAGATGATCGGCGGCTCGCTGCTCGGGCGACCGCTGATGGGTTCGACGCCGATCGACTCGGCGATGTCGTGCACGGCCTGAAAATCATCCGGCGACGCGGACGGAAAGCCCGCTTCGATCACGTCCACACCAAGGCGTGAAAGCGCACGGGCCACCTCGAGCTTCTCTTCCGACGTAAGGGTCGCGCCGGGACACTGCTCGCCGTCGCGAAGCGTAGTGTCGAAGATTCGCACGTAGTCTTGAGGTGGCCTGTTGTGCTTACTAACTGGGGTCGTCATGGTGTTATTGGGGTTGGGGGGAGGTGACGCATCCGGAAGCGACGCCCGCCGATTTCTGGTTTGGGCTTCGTCTTGGCTGCGCTCCGGTGCTCACGTACAGGCAGTACGCTCCGCTCCGGTGCTCGCCAAAGCACACCCCTTCGGGTGCTCCGAAGCGTCGTCGCCAAAACGCAGAACTTGGCGGGCGGGTTTGATGAAAGGGTCTGGACATCGGGTTCGAGAGAAGATCGAGAACAGAGAGAGCGGTCTCAGGCGGCGGTGATGGTTCTAAGGCTGGGGGGTTGTTGCGCGGCAGAGGCGGCGGCGCCGCCTTTTGCGCCGCGGGTCATGGCGACGGTGCCGGTTTGGACCATTTCGGCGATGCCGAACGGGGCCAGCACGGTGACGAGCGTGTCGATCTTGCTCTGTTGGCCGGTGAGCTCGATGATCATGGTGTCGAGATCGAGATCGATCACCTGCCCGCGGAACACCTCGACCAACTGCAGCACTTCCGAGCGCTTTTCCTGGCCGACGGTCACTTTGATCAAGGCTAGGCCCCGCGTGAGGCTGGGCTTGTTGGTGATGTCCTCGACGCTGAGCACGTTCACGAGCTTGTACAGGTTGGCCTCGATGCGGCGCGCGGTGTCTTCGTCCGCCTCGACGGCGAAGGTCATGCGCGAGATACCGGCTTCGTGCGTACGGCCGACATTGAGCGACACGATGTTGTAGCAGCGGCGCCGGAACAGCGAAGTGACCCGATTGAGAACGCCGGGCTGATCTTCCACGTAAGCCACGAAATGACGCAGCGTGGGGGATTCAGATTGGGCCATGACTCAATGATCCTTGCCGGTTTCGAAGATGGGATTGTGTTGTGACGGCGCGTCTTTGATTGCTTCGCCGGGCAGTTCCTCGGACGGCAATTCGCCCGCCGCGCTGACGGGCATGGGGCGGCGGATCATGTTGTCCAAATCCGCACCGGCGGGGACCATCGGGTAAACGCTGTCTTCCTGCTCGACGCGGAAGTCGATGATGCAGGTCTCTTTGAACGCGCGCGCGGCTTCGACCGCGGCCTTCACTTCTTCACGCTTGGTGACGCGAATGCCTTTGAGGCCGTGCGCGTCTGCGAGCTTCACGAAATCCGGACTCTTGATGGGCGTGGCGACGTAGCGGCCGCCATAGAAGAACTGCTGCCACTGACGAACCATGCCTAAAAAGCCATTGTTGATGATGGCGATGTTGACCTTGATGTCCTCTTGCGCGCAGGTCGCGAGCTCACAGGCCGTCATCTGGAAGCCGCCGTCACCCACTACCACCCAGATCTCGTCGTCCGGACAGGCCATGCGCGCGCCCATCGAGGCGGGCAGCGCGAAGCCCATCGTGCCAGCGCCGCCGGACGTGAGCAGCTTTCGCGGGTGATCGTGCTTGTAGTATTGGGCCTCCCACATCTGGTGCTGGCCCACGTCCGTGACGACCAAGGCTTTGCCTTGCGTGTAGCGCCACAAGTCGTGAATGACGTGGGCGGCGAACAAGCGACCGTTGTCCGGCAAGCTCTGAATCTCTCGCACGGCAGTGTCGCCCTTCAGCTCGTTGATGTGAGCATTCCAGTCGTCACAGGTGCGTTTCTCGATCTGCGGGAGCAGCATGCGCAGGATGTCCCGCACGTCGCCGACCAGCGGTAGATCCACCTTCACGTTCTTGTTGATCTCGGCCGGGTCGAGCTCGATGTGAATCTTCTTCGCGTTCGGCGCGTACGTCTTCAAATTGCCGGTCACGCGATCGTCGAAGCGCATGCCCATCGCGATGATCAGGTCCGCTTCTTGAATCGCCGTGTTGACCCAAGCTTCCCCGTGCATGCCCATCATGCCCAGGCTGAGCGGATGCGTCGCCGGAAAGCCGCCCAAGCCGAGCAAGGTCAACGCGACTGGAAAGCTCGTCCTTTGTACGAACTCCAGCAGCTGCGCCGTGGCGTTCGCTTCCATCACGCCGTGACCGCAAAAGATGATCGGGCGTTTCGCCGCTTTGATCATCTCCACGGCCTCCTCGATTTCGGCGGGCACCGGGTGATGCTCGGGACGATAACCAGGCAAGCGAATGGGCGAAGGATCATACCGATGTTGAATCGTGCCTTGCTGCGCGTCTTTCGTGATGTCGACCACCACTGGGCCTGGTCGACCCGAGCTCGCGATGTAAAACGCCTGGCGCAAGGCCGGCATGATGTCTTCGGTGCGCGTCACCAAGATGTTGTGCTTGGTGATGGGCAGCGTCACACCCGTGAAGTCGACCTCTTGGAAGCCATCACTGCCGATCAAGTAGGAGGCCACTTGCCCGGTGATGCAGACCATCGGAATCGAGTCCATCATCGCGTTGGCGATGCCCGTCACCAGGTTGGTGGCGCCCGGACCGGACGTAGCGATGCACACGCCCACGCCGCCAGAAGCGCGCGCGTAGCCGTCCGCCATGTGCGCCGCGCCCTGCTCGTGGCGCACGAGTACGTGTCGGATCGGGTAGCCCGGCATCGCGTCGTACGCCGGCATGATCGCGCCGCCCGGATAACCGAAGACGACCGAAACTCCCTCGTGAACGAGCGTATCCCAGATGATTTGGGAGCCAGTGAGGGTCTGCAGCTCGGGCGTCGTGTCTGACGACGCGCCAGCTGTCTGGGGTTCGGTCATGCTCTTCATCGGTGAGGCCACGTTGTTCTCCTCGGTGCCTGTGCTTGCTTTTCTGTGACGGATGCGACTGCGAGTGACGAAAAATCAGAGTGCTAAAACTAAAAAACCCCCGTACCTCGGTGGGTGCGGGGGCCTTCGAATTGGCTGAGTTCTTAGGTCAGCCGGCCACCGCACCCGGGCTAATAAGCCCGAGGCCGACCACGACGAGGCCCAAAAGCGCGCCAACCACGACCACCGAGCTGCTCGAGGCAGCGGCGGGATTCATGACGGAGGCGGGAGCGGCAGTCATCGACCGCAGAAACCTGCTCTTGTGCGCTAAACTCGTCAAGTGCGTTTTTGTGCTCTGTACTGGTCATTCATTGCTAAGCGGTCAGAATCACTTTGAAAATTTGGTTGAACCGGTTTCCGGTTGCGTGCGCTCCAGAGCGCGAATTTAGCGTCTTGGCCCGCCTTCACTCGGCCTCGGCGCGCGGGTTATTTCGAGTCGAGTCGGCGGGCCCAAAGGCGACCTCACTCGCCGCGGAACGGCGCGCGAATCAGTCTTCTTTTTTCGGCTCCAAACGCTCGAGCTCGTCCCAAGAAAATTCGTCCGACCTTCGCGTCAGCACGGGATTCGGTGGTCGCATGCTAAACCACGCGGTCTCGCGACCGAGGCGGATCACGTGGAAGCTCTGCGCCGGGCTTTGTTGTGCTTGACCGAGCAACGCCACGCGCTCCCCGGTCGGCTTTTGCGCGACGTCGAGCACGAGCAGCGCATGCCCCTTGCCGCGTGTTTGCAGGAAGAAATCCCCGGCGGTCAGATCCTTCGGGTCGGTCACGCGTGTCGCGCGGGTGGCGAGCGACACGCTGTTGGTCCAAAGCATCACCGCATCGATGTACTGCCGGAAGTCGTCGTAGGTCGGGTCCTTGGGCTTGCCCTTCACGACCCAGAACACGTTGGGGCCGGACGCGATCAAGCGCTGGCCCTTTGCCCAGCGCGAGAAGGGCATGTCGAGCTTGCTCGCGCTGCGATAACTGATTGCGTCTTGCTTGTCGCTCGCCCACAACCATTCGGCGTTCAAGCGCACGATCGCGTCCGAGCTCTGTTGTAAATCTCCCGCGCCCACGTCGATAGCAACGACCGCCGCAACGTAGTCGTCACCGGCTTTGAACACGGTGTCGCCCGTGTTGTTCACGACGGGCGTGTCCTCGGCGGCGAGCGGCAGCCCACGCAGCCATTCAGCGAACGACCCGGGCGCGTTCGCGACGCGTTGGTAACCCGGTGGGGTGGGGAAGCGAGCTTCGAGTGAATCGACGGCTTTGGGAAACTTCAGATTCTCCGCGCCGAGCCAGCGATATTTTCGGGGGTCCGGCGCTGAACCGCTCGCTGAGCTCGGTGAGCCTCCAGCATCTGCCGCGCCAGCGGTTGGCGGGGTCGCGCTGGGGTTTGCGCTCGCCCCCGCTTCGGGACTGGGGCTGGCGGAAGGCGCCACGCTGGGTGCCACGAGCGCGCTCGCGCTAGAGGTGTCGCTGCCATTCGCAGTTTCGGCGCCGGCTTTCGGCTGATGCCGGCAGTCCACTAGAAGGAGGAAGCCGAGCACACCCAGAGCACGCAGCGCCGGGCGATCGACGATCGGCCACGAATTCCGCGCCAGCGGGCTCGGGGAGCGCTGGCCGGCGAGGCCGTAGGGCGAGGCGTCCAGGGGCAGCACAGGTGACGGGATAGTACACTGCCCTCGACGGCTGGCCGATTTTTGGGGGTATTTGGCCGGTTCATCCGCAGTGTCAATTTATATGTGGCTGATATTGCTTGTCTTTATTGGTCGGCCCGCGGGCCTCATAACCCTCGGCGTATAAGGACCGTTAAGAACAGCGCAGGCCGCAGCAGCAGGCGGGGCTTTTCCCCCTCTGTGCTTCTGGCTTGGACGAGACATAAGCTACGGAATCGACATGGGTCAGCCCGATAGAGGTCAAGAGCTCGAGCGAGTTCTCGCCAGCGCCACGGATAAGCCGCACGTCATTTTACTCGGCGGTCATCCGGACCCGGACGGGATCGGCAGCGCGCTCGCCCACAAACGTTTGTGCGAGCGGCTCGGCGTATCAGCCACCATCGCGCACGTGCTGCCGCTTTCTCGCTCCGAGAATCGCGCGCTGGTGAAATTGCTCAACGTGCCGATGATCCGGGTGTCGGAGGCTGCGGATCTGGAGCAGTACGGCTACCTGGCGTTGGTCGACGCGAGCGCCAGTGAATCCAGCATCAAGTTGCCGGAAGGCCTGAAGTTGTTGACGGTCGTGGACCATCACCGGCCACCGACCGTCCCCAAGGCGGCGTTCGTAGATATTCGCCACGACGTGGGCGCCACTTGCACCATCTACGCGGAATACTCCGAGCGCCAGCTCGCGCCGTTTGGTGCCGAAGGCAACGACGACACGGCCGTGGCCACGGCGATGTTCTTCGGCATCCAAACCGACACGGACGACTTCGCCTTCGGCACCCCGGCAGATTTCCGCGCCGCCGCGTATTTGAAGCCATTTTGCGATTCCGAGATCCTGAGTCGAGTGGGCCGGCGCACGTTGACCGCCGAGTCGATGGAAGCCGTGGGCCGCTCGCTCTTGGACCTCGAGGTCGTGCGTGATTTCGCGATTGGCTGCGTCGGGCGCGTCTCGGCCAACAACCGCGATGCCATCCCCATGGCGGCGGATTTCATTTTGCGGCGCGAGGACATCGACACCGTGCTCGTGTTCGGCGTCGTCGAGGATCGCATCGACGGTTCGCTTCGCACCAGTCGCGCCAGTGTCGACCCGGCGCTGTTCATGCAAAACGCGTTTGGCGACGACAACCAAGGTCGCCCCTACGGCGGCGGTCGCGCGGACATGGGCGGCTTCCGCATCCCGCTCGGCTTGCTCGCGGAATCGACGGACGAGAACAACTTGCTGCGCATGGTCAAAGAGGTCGTGCAGAAGCGGGTGGCGCGCGTCGTGCCCGAGCTCGACAAGAAGAAGCGCGAGCCCGGCAAGGCCGAGTAGGCCGCTGGCGGCGCCGCGCGCTACTGGCGCCGCTGAGCCGAGCTGTCCTCAGCGGGGTCTTCGGTCTCCAGCTCCTCACCGGATGCGGAGCGCGCGTCCTCCAGCCGGACACCGCCCGTGACGCGAACGCGCGTGCTCGCGCTCGATTTTTGGCCAGTGTCGGGCTGTGGCGCCGCTGCCTCGGCGACCGATGTCGATTCCTCGCCGTCCACCTCGATTTCCTGGCGCCCCAGGATGCTCCCGCGCACGGCGTCCATGGCGTGGCGGAGTCCGATGTCGCCTTGCACGCCGATGTCTCGGCAGCGCCAAGCGGCTCGGCGCAGGCCGCGCCCGAAGAACAACGAGAGCACGACCAGCAGAGTCGGCAGAAATGCGCGGAACAGCGCCCAGGTGGCGACGCGCGCGACAGTGAGTGCGAGCACGACCAGCGAGACCACGAGCGGTGCGAGCGGGCCGCGGCCACGCTGAGGGTATTGCCAATGCTCGGGGCCGGGGCGTTGCAGGTCTCGGACGTGACGCTTGATGCGCCGCGTCTCGTTCCGAATTTGCTCCTTGATCTGGCGCCGCATGCGCCGGCTCTCGAGCTTCATTTGGCGACGTTGCTCGCGCCCGAGCTCGTGCATGGCGTGGATGTCCCAGGGCTCCGGCCGGTGCCATTCGCTGCCGTCGTAGTCGGGCTGGCTTTCGCGCTCGGCTTGCCTTTGCCGTTCTGCGCGTTCGCGGCGACTCTCGCGGCCCGAGCGCGTGGCTTGAGGCTCTGGTTTGGGGCGAAGCGTCGTGACGCGGGCGGGGCGTTTGTCGGGGTCGGGCTCGAGCATGGCGCTGAGCGCGCGCACGAGCCACGGCTCCGCACCGGTACCGAGCGCGGCCGGCACGTCGATAGCGAGCCCTTTGTGCGGCAGGTCCTCGGGCTCGCGCCCAGTGACGAGTGACAGCGCGGTTGCGGCGACGGCATACACGTCGCTGCCTGGCAACGCACGGCCTTGGAATTGCTCGGGCGCCATGTAGCCGAAGGTTCCGACGACCGTGCTGCCGCCTTCCGGCTTGAGTTGATCGCGCACCGAACCAAAGTCCACGAACGCGAAGCTGCCGTCGGCGCGGCGAATCACGTTCCCAGGCTTGATGTCGCGGTGAATGATGGGTGGTACGCGCGAGTGCAGATAGCCGAGCACGAGCTCCGCATCGCTGAGAAAGCGAGCGATGTCCGCGCTCGACAGCAACGCCCTGCGTCGCCGAAGCGCCGAAAGTGTCTCGCCCTCGATTTTCTCCATCACCAAGTAGAGCGCGCCGTCTTCCTCGAAGTGCTCGATGTACACGGGCAAGTTCGGATGTGACAGCGTCGACAACACGCGCGCCTCGCGCTCGGCGAGCTCGACGTCCTTCCAACTCTTGGCGCCGCGCACTTGAAAGCGTTTGATCGCGACGGCGCGGCCGTGCTGCTTGTCAACGGCGTCGAGTGTCTCTGCCTGCGAGCCTGCGCCGAGCTCTCCGACGACCGCATAGCGACCGGCGCGCAGCGTGCGTACGGGAGGGGCGGCGCTCACGCCCCTTTTCTAGTACCAGTCACGCAGCACGACCAGTGCGTGGGGCATTCACCTCGCATCCGTCGCTGGACTCGATGCTTACGCCCTTGTTGCAGGTAGCTACGGGCGGACGCTCAGCCCGTATTGCGCATGCCTTGCGCGATGCCGTTCAGCGTGGTGCCGAGTGCGGCGTCGAGCAGCTTGAGCTCCGCGTCGTCGTCAGCGAGCCTTCGCTTTTTCTTGAGCAGGCTCACCTGCAGCAAATTGAGCGCGTCCACGTACGGGTTCCGCAAGGTCAAAGCGCCTTGCAAGAAGCGGTGGTCGGACAGCATGTCGCGCTCACGGATCACGTGCAAGCACTGCACGGTGCGCGTGAATTCTGCCTCCAGTCCCGCCATCACCGTCGGGTCTGCGTCGAGCTCGCGCGCGTACAGCCGCGCGATGTCGAGGTCGGCTTTGGCGCAGACCATCTCGATCTTATCCAATAGATCGCCGAAGAACGGCCAACTCTTGGACATCTGACGAAGCAGCTCCAGACCGCCCGGCTCGGCCATGATTTGCTCGAGTGCGGTGCCTGCGCCAAGCCAAGCGGAAACCATCAGCCGCATTTGCGTCCAGCCAAAATTCCACGGAATGGCGCGCAGCCCCTGAATCGTGCCAGCTCCTCGCTCGCGATATGCGGGGCGAGAGCCGAAGTGCACGTGCGTGAGCTCGCGCACCGGCGTCGCCTTGAGGAACATTTGAAAGAGCGCAGTGTCCTCGTGCACGACTTTGCGAAACGCGTGCTGCGACGTCTCGCTCAGACGCTCCATGACCTCGCGAAAGCGCGCCTCGGCGCCGGGCTCGAGCTCCTTGCGGAAGTCGGAAAAGCGCGCCATCAGCGTGCCGGTCAGCATCACCTCCAGGCTGCGCTCGGCGATCGACAAGATGCCGAATTTCTGGGAAATGATCTCGCCTTGCTCGGTGATCTTGATGCGCCCGGAAACGGTGTCCGGCGGTAGCGCCGTGAGCGCGCGGTACACCGGTGAACCGCCGCCGCGTCCCACGGTACCGCCACGACCGTGAAACAGCGTGAGTGTCACGTTCGCGTTGCGCGATACCTCGGCCAGCGCCTCTTGAGCGCGGTACAGCTCCCACGCCGCGGCCACGACGCCCACGTCCTTCGCGGAGTCGGAGTAGCCGAGCATCACCTCTTGGCGCATGCCGCGCGCTTTGAGCTGACGCACGTAGACCTCGTCGGCGAACAAGCTCTTCATGATCGCCGGTCCCTTGAACAGGTCGGCTTGGGTTTCGAAGAGCGGCACCACGTCCAAGCGTGAAAACGGCTCCTCGCGCGCTAGATCGACGAGGCCGGCCTCACGCGCCAAGATGAGCACGCGTAGTAGGTCGGTCGCGCTCTTCGTCATCGAGATGATATACGTCTGCGCGGCGCGCTCGCCGAACTCGTCTTGCACCTCACGCATGGTGTGGAAGAGCTTGCTCGTGCGTGCGGCTTCTTCATCGAGTGGCGCGTACGCGGAGACCAGCGGTCGCCGCCCGAGCAGCTCGCGACGAATGGCCGCGTCGTCCAGCTCGGGCACGCCGACTGCCTTGGCGATGGCGGCAAGGGTGCGCGTGTGCATCTCCGAGTCTTCACGTAGATCCAAATAGTAACCGCAGAAGCCCAACACCTCGACTTGACCGATCAGTGGATCGAGCAAACTGCGGCGCGCGTGCTCGGCGCGTGCAGCGATCAGCGCTTGCCGCACGACCTCGAGATCTTTCCAAAATTCCTCGGCGTTGAGGTACGCGCCCGCCACCCGCTCCAGCTTGCCCGCGTCGCGCGACGCGATCTCCTGACGAGTCGCGTCGAGGCGCCCCATCATGAAGGTGAGCTTCAAGCGCAACGGTTCGTTGGCGTCGCGCCGCCGATTCATCTCCCACAGCTTGGGCAGGAGCGGCTTGTCCTTCTCCAGTGACTGGCGGAGCGAGTCGGGCACACCGCCCAAGCGATCGGAGATGGATAGCCGCTGCACGAGCTGAAACAGCTTGCGGTGATACAAGCCGAGCAGCGCGTGCGCGGTGCGGCGCGCGGCGGCCATCGTGATGTCGGGAGTCACGAACGGGTTGCCGTCGCGGTCGCCCGCGACCCAGCTCCCGAGTGGGAGCCGCAGCGAGAAGCCGAGCGGCTCACCGAAGGCGAGTTGAAATGCGCGTTCCGCGCTTTCACTCACCTGCACGGAAGCCTCGAGCAGGCGATCTTCCAGATACCAGATCACCGAGCTCACTTCGTCGAGCACGCTCGGCCGATCGCGACGCACCTCGTCGGTCAGCCAAAGTAGCTCGATTTCGGCTTCCATCCCGTGCTCGAGCCGCAAACGCTCTTCGGGGGACGAATGTTCGCGCTTGAGCAGGGCGTCGGCGAGGCGCGCTTGAAGCTGGAGCAGCGTGCGGCGAGTGGCTTCCGTCGGATGCGCGGTCAGCACTGGTCGCACTTCGAGCTCGCGCAGGTACTCGCGCACATCGGCCGCGCTGCGGTTGTTGCCTCGCAGCTTCTCGAACGCCCAACGAATGCTGGCGGGCTGCGCCGCCAGCTCCGCGCCGTCCTCGTAACTGTGCCGACGGCGCACCCGATGCACCTGCTCGGCCGTGTTGATCAGGAAGAAGAACAGAGTGAAGGCGCGTGCTACCGGGGCCGAAACCTTGAGCGGTAGGTCCGAGACCCGCGCGAATAGGGTATCGAGGTCGACCGCGGTGGCCTCGGCGCGGCGTCGTCCGCGACAGGCTGAGCGCAGATCTTCGACCGCTTGAAAGACTGCGTCGCCTTCCAAGCGCTTGATGACTTGACCGAGCGCGGACGCGAGCCAGCGCACGTCCTCCTGCATGGGTCGATCCTGGGTGCGGACGTCGGGGTGCGTTGCTGCGGGGCTCACGGCTCCGGTTTCGCACAAGGGCGGGGCAGAAGGAAGCCCTCAGGCAGCCGAATGCACGCGGGCAAGCGCGCGTAAATGGGCGTGTTTCCCGAGTGTTGCGCCAGGCGACTCCGTGCGGGCACGAAATCGAGTCCGTCTTGGCACGGGCGTCCCCGACCGGGGACGCTCCGAGGCTCGCGTCGAACCACCGAGAGTCCGGTCTGGACACCGCGAATCCGCTGTCACGGCGATCCGGATCACTAAAGTGAGCGCGTGTCCGTCCAGCCCAGCATCACCAAGTACCCCCGTTTTCTACACGGTGGAGACTATAACCCTGAACAATGGCCGCCCGAGGTTTGGCTCGAGGACATGCGGCTGATGAAGCTCGCGCACGTCAACGCCATGAGCGTTGGCATCTTCTCTTGGGCTGCACTCGAGCCCAGTGAAGGCCGCTTCGAGTTCGGTTGGCTCGACCGAACGTTCGACTTGGTGCAAAAAAACGAAGCGTACATCGTGCTCGCGACGCCGAGCGGGTCCAAGCCCGCGTGGTTGAGTAACAAGTACCCGGAAGCGTGTCGGGTGCTCAAAGACGGTCGGCGTGAGCCGCACGGCTTTCGTCACAACCATTGTTACAGCTCGCCCGTGTTCCGCGAGAAAGTCGCGATCATCAACCAGAAACTGGCCGAGCGTTACGGCAAGCACCCCGCGCTCCTGCTCTGGCACATCTCCAACGAGTATAGCGGCGAGTGCCAGTGCGGGCTGTGTCGCGCCGCGTTTCATGGCTGGCTAGAAACGCGCTACGGCTCGATCGGCGCGCTCAATCAAGCTTGGTGGACGGCATTTTGGGGCCACAACTTCAGTGAGTTCCGGCAAGTCGAGCTGCACGACTGGAGCATTTCGGCGGCCGCCATCGACTACAAGCGCTTCGTCACGGCCCAGACGGTGGATTTTCTGCGTCACGAGATCGCCGCGGTTCGACGGCACAGCACGGACGTGCCAGTGACGACGAACCTGATGGGGATGTTTCCCGGCCTCGACTACGCGAAGCTCGTCCGCGAGCTCGACGTGGTGAGCTGGGACAGCTACCCCGCATGGAAGAACGACGCCGACGACTGGAAGGTCGCCAGCGACGTCTCGATGATCCACGACCTGAATCGCTCCTTCAAGCGTAAGCCCTTCTTGCTCATGGAGAGCGCGCCGGGCACTCAGCAGTGGCATGCCGTGCCCAAGCTGAAGCGTCCCGGAGTGCAGAAGCTCGAGGCCCTGCAGGCGGTGGCGCACGGCTCGGACAGCGTCCAATATTTTCAATGGCGGAAAGGGCGGGGCGGTTGCGAAAAGTTCCACGGCGCGGTCGTCGACCACGTTGGGCACGAGCACACGCGGGTGTTCCGCGACATCGCCGAAATCGGCAGAACCCTCGAGAAATTGGCGCCTGTCCTGGGCACTTCGGTCGAGCCGGAAGTGGCGTTGATCTTCGACTGGGAAAACATGTGGGGCATCGAGCAGCTCAGTGGCTTCAACAACCAAGCCAAGCACTACGACGCCACTTGCCGCGCGCACTATCGCGAGCTTTGGAAGCGCGGCATCGCGGCCGACGTCATCGAGTCGATCGCTGACTTCTCGCACTACCGTCTGATCATCGCGCCGATGCTGTACATGCTTCGCCCGGGCGTGGCGGAGCGGCTGACCGAGTTCGTCAAACGCGGCGGCACCTTGGTGGCCACCTATGTGACCGGAGTCGTGAACGAGACGGACCTGTGCTTCACAGGCGGGATGCCGGGTCCGCTTCGTCCGCTGTTCGGTATTTGGGTGGAGGACATCGACGGGCTGTATGCGGGCGAGACCGTGACGGTGCTGCCAACCTCAGACAGCCCGCTCGGCCTCAAGGGCAGTTATTCGGCGCGCGAATTCTGCTCTATCGTGCACGCCGAGGGTGCGACGGTGCTCGCGAATTATGGCAGCGACTTTCACGCCGGGAACCCGGCTCTGACGCGACACCAATACGGTTCGGGCAGCGCGTATTTCGTGGCCTCGCGCAACGACGACCGCTTTCTGTCGGACTTTCAAGGGGGGCTCGCGACGGAGCTCGGCTTGCGCCGGGCATTCCCGGGCGAGCTGCCGGAAGGCGTCACGGCTCAAGCGCGTACGGACGGTTCGCGAGAGTTCTTGTTCTTGCTGAACGCCACGCAGAAGCCACAGCGCTTGAGCGCGGAGTCCGGGTTCCGCGCCAAGAATTTGCTGGACAGCACAGTCGTTGGCTCGGAGCTCGAGCTCGAGCCCTATGGCGTGTTGGTGCTCGAACGCGGCGCGTGAAGTAGCGCGCGCAGCACCGACTCGGCCGCGCTCTCGAGCAGTGGGGCAGCCTGCTGCATCGCTTCCTCGAGCGCCATCGGACGCCGGCAGATCGAAAACATCCCAGCGAAATCCGAGCAATC
>Ga0210387_10001522_pt1 | contig 17535 bp, 25 predicted proteins | sample IncBWC7OmetaG_FD_160108 | JGI IMG/M metagenome (GOLD analysis project Ga0210387, IMG submission 160108) | Forest soil microbial communities from Barre Woods Harvard Forest LTER site, Petersham, Massachusetts, United States - Inc-BW-C-7-O ...
AGGTATTGGGTGGGATACAGCGGGTTTGCTCAAAACTCGCAAAATGAAACCAAATTCGTGAAATTCATGTGCCTGTAATAAAATAGTACTATGGAGTGTGGTGCATGGGGTCCTTGACCATGCCGCGTCGCTTATGTACGGCAAATCACGTTTCTTGAGCTGATCAGTCCCGCTTTCCATACTCTAGTAGCAGATACTCTCAGGAGCTGATCGACAAATATCATTGATCATCTTCACCGGGATCACTGAAAGGCCCTCAGAAACTGTGCCCTCGTTTCAAGTTGTCGCTCTTGGCTCCTGTCGTGTCCAGCCGGCTTTTTGAGATTCATCTCCAAGTATCTATCCGGAAGGACAGCTCTCGTTTCGATAAATACAAACAGCTGCGCAATTGTTTGGAGAATTCTGATATTGCTCGGTGCATACGGGCAGTGAAGATCAGGGACACCTCGTAAAGCGATATTCGGGTATAATGTGGACAGTTAGTGCTCCCCTCGAATGTGATATTTCAGCCGACGGATTGGTCTAGCATCCTGTCTGTACCGACCGCAGTCAGTACAAGCCATGTCACGTTTATCCTCGCTCACAGACGTTTGGATCGACAATTATTTTGTTGCCCATTTTTCGGATCTCACATCTCTTTTTATCTCATCCTCAACGCTTCGACTGTGGGGGGTGAGCTGTGCAGACGAGCAGGCGCGGAACGACTCATTACGGAGAATTACCATGTACGTCCTGAGGGTAGTGCTCAACTTCAGCTCCATGATTTGATCATAGGGTCGACGTGTGGGTCTTTGCTCATCATCTGGTTCCTTAACTGCGGGGGTACGTAAATGTTCGCGAACTCTTTGTTGACTATTTGTCTCATTTAAATCGGTCGAGAATTTTCCATGTGGGCAGATTGTTATCACCAACGGGTGCCTTCGATTAAAAGGGCCACATCTCGTTAAGGGTGAGTGAGTATGGCTTTTCTTTTTGTCTTGACATTTATACGTAAACCATGATCCTTCTACTTGGATAACTCTTCAATCATTAGCCTCAACTCTACTCCAAACCTCCAGTCGCTCCTCTTTCGGAGTATCTACGAAGATGAGACACAGTCGTCACTCCCTTGGATCAAGTCTTTGTTCGAAAACCTCATCGATTTCTTTGGAGGTAGTGATTTGCATCTCTAACTGGAGTAGACTGAAGTGGGTGGGATGAATTTGACTTCTGACCTGCCCTGGGCTCGACTGTCTAAGCAAAATTCGATTGGTCCAGGTGCGCCTGAGCGAGCGCTTCTGGAAAGTCAATTTCCGATGTTGCGAGACCGGAATATATTGCGAATGCAATGAAGATCGGGAGAGGTTGGTGTATATTCAAGATGCGAGGTTGGTTGTGTTGCCATTGTTGGGAAGTGACGGAATTTCCAGACTTGTGAGCTGTTTAGGGAATGGCGAAGAGGAGAGCCAAGATGGTCTGGCGGCTGGCGATGGAAAGCACGATCGGGGAGTGTTTGGCCAATTAGCACTGGCATATCAAGTCTTGTACGTACTCAGCTCATCCTTGACTTCTCTACCTTACTAGTCCATCTGATGCTACGTTTAATAATGATAATATTTTGGAGTAGTCATATAATATTCCAATGTACACAACGATTTTCTGCCGTTACGATATACCATTGTATCACGTGAGCACACACCTTGTATTAGTTATCATAATCATCTGATTCATCATGGTGTTCTCTTCTCCTGTTGGTGCTGTCAAGCTGTTAACGTTCTCTTACTGTATTATTCGAGCTGTTCAATTGCTACTGATTGCTACCTTTTCTGCACAGTATAAAATGTGCTAGCGCCTTCCTTCTACTTGCACCGTGGCTCCGCTTGTTCCCCACCGTCTCGATAATGGAAACCTCTCCCGACATATTGGTGTCGAATTCAACCACTGTTCGTGTCATTAAAGACATTTCATTTGGCAGTGTACGTCTCTCCCTTTTCACGTGGAAGAATCTGCCCAACTAGGCCTTAGATCGCGGGAATGATCTCCAAAGTCTTTGAGCACCCCTTTGATCTCACCAAAGTGCGTTTACAAGCCCAAGTCCTAGAATCCTCTGCGAGATTCAGCGGTCCAATCGATTGCTTGAAAAAGACATGGAAAAATGAGGGTGTTCGAGGGTTGTATCGCGTGAGCACTGATTTACTATCGAATGATCTTGGACCAATATTTTCACAGGGCCTTCCAGCTCCGGTCGTAGGTGCAATGGCCGAAAACGCATCGCTTTTCCTTGCATACAGAGAATTTCAGGACTTAATACGGAGGGTCAACCATCAACCGCTCTCGCAGAAACCGTCTTTGCCACAGCTCGCGTTGGCAGCCGCTGGGGCAGGAGGCATTACAAGTTTTCTTCTGTTCGTCCAGTCCAGTCCATGATAAATTCCTCTAGTATTGTAGCTGATATCAATACTCATAACAGAACCCCAATAGAACTCGTAAAATGCAAAATGCAAGTCCAAATGCTCGTCACTCCCGCTGTTGCTTCCACCCTCCCCCGTGAACTCCTCGGCCCCATCTCTGTCCTTGTGTCCATAATCCGCAGTACAGGCTTCCGAGGCCTCTGGCTTGGTCACACAGGCACGTTCATCCGCGAAACAGGCGGCACAGCAGCGTGGTTCACCACTAAGGAATTCGTTGCTTCCCTCCTCATCGCTCGACGCACAAAGAAAGACCCACTCTCTTCCTTCTCTTCGAGCGCAAAACCGAGCCTCCGCCCTTGGGAATCAGCCCTCTCGGGGGCATTTGCAGGCGCTTCTTTCAACCTTGCGCTCTTCCCTGCTGATACGGTGAAAAGTGCAATGCAGACTGAGGAGGAACTCCGGCCAGCGCTGCAGGAAGCGGGTGGCGGAAAAAGCTTACCAAAGGCAACCTTTGCGAGCACGTTTAGAGCAATGTATAAAGCACAGGGGGTGAGGGGACTTTATGCTGGCTGTGGTATCACGGTGGCGAGATCGATACCAAGTAGCGCGATTATATTTTTGATATACGACGGACTTGATAGAAGATTTGGATGATCTAGAAATCCTTCGATATTTATTCGGACTCTGAACGTTGTCAATTGACCAACTATTTGGTTCCAAAGCTATCGCCAAACAATACTGCTAACCACTGCTTGCCGCTCACGCGCTCACGAGCAGCACTCTAGTGTATCTTCCTCTTACGCCTCTACTGTTCATGTCCATACTCCGTCAAGCAGTGCTCCGTACGCGACCTTTCCCTATTCTGCACCTACTATGCTATAGCAAGTCCTGGAACCCAAGCAGATGGAGCTCAATCAGCGAAGTCACTACTGTCCTCCCTCACAGGACATACGCTTCGAAGGCCAGACAAACATCTACTGCCACCCTTGTCCCAGGTTCTAAACAAGCTATCACTGACGAAACCGCGCGGGAAGAGTACGCCAAAGCCGAGGAAAAAATGCAAGCCGCCACAGAATGGTACCGCAAAGACTGTGCAGCTGTCGAGACGCGTGCCAGTGGTCGCATCACCCCAACATTGCTTGACCCCGTCAGAGTTGTGCTCCCCGATAGTAACAAAGAGCTCAGGCTGGAAGAGGTGGCTACTGTTGGAGTGCGGGAAGCATCTACATTATTGATCACCGTGTTTGAGGAAGCTGTGAGTATTCTTCTTGTCAAACGCGTGTTTTCTAGTGTTCCCTGATCTTTTGTTTCGTCGTAACTTTGTTATTTATCCTATGCTCTGATCTCATCGTTGCCTTAGTAGAACATTAAATACATCGAACAAGCACTCTATGGCTCTAAAATTCCTGGCGTGGTCCCGCAGCGGCAGGACGGACGTACCGTCAAGATACCCATCCCAAAGTACGCGATATTTCCTTCCTTTTATGTATTTTCATCACACTGAGCCTCAATTCGTGAACAGACCAACAGTCGAAGCTAGAATCGCGCTGTACACGGCAGCCCAACGTAAAGCTGAAGACACCCGTGTCCAGATCCGGAAACTGCACCAGGCAAGTCTCAAGCGCGGCAAATACGCGAAGCACTCCATCGAGCTCGAGGAAGTGAGTCTCGTCTGTCCGCAAGTTCTTGTTCGTCATCGGTGTTGATATATGGTGCAGTTCCAAAAGCTAACAGATCGTTTTGTGGGCGAGGTCGACAAGGTTCTAGCACAGTTGAAAAAGGCCACTGGGTCACGATGACCTTGGATGGATGTACTTCTGACCAATCCACATGAGACGTTCCAAAATGTGTCTGGAATTTATTTACGGAATGAGTACTGTAAACTAGTTTGAGACGATCTAGAACAACTATAACTATATATAGGGCACATAACGTAGAAGACAACAGTAAAATAATATAATAGCAAACTTGTCTCTTGAGAGAAATAGTAATGCGTTTTAACGGGTGGTCCAGTCTATTCAATCTAGTCTTTGGCGAGCACACGACCACGCTGGTCGAGACCGAAGAGGTTCGCGAGCTCTCTAACGCTCAGCCCTGGAAAAAACGTTAGAATCAAGGAGAAACCCGCAAATAAAACAATGGGCTCACGTCCGATTTTCTTTCCAGTTCCTTCTCCCAAACTCCCATCTGCCAGGTTTTGCTAAAGTTAGATACATCAGGAAGGGTCAAATTTGTAGAAGTTACAGTTAAGAACCTTGCGTTCCTGCATCCCTAATACACGGTCCTCGACGGTGTCGGCAATGACAAGGCGTTGGACGACAACAGGCCTCGTCTGTCCTAACCTGTGAACCCTACATGAGGCGTAACGAGTTAAGAAGACCTCCGACCTAATTACACAACCACAAACCTATCGAACGCCTGGGCCTCAATCGCTTGAGACCAGCCAAGATCAAGAGAGATGACATTGTTTCCGCGAGTAAGGTTCAAGCCAACACCTATCAAGACAAATCAGCCTCATCCAATAAAGACAAGGTGACGAATGGACAGGCTCGTAACTCACCACCACATTTCAAAGACATGAGCATAACGCGAGCTTTGTCCTTGGACATGAAGACACGAACCGCCTGGTCACGCTTTACGCGGTTCATATCACCCTGATACCTATATTTAAACACATTGCGTTAAGGGCACTGTGTCAAAAGATAACGAGAAGATACTGACTTGACGTGGAGTACACCGGCCTCACTGAGGTAGTCAGATACAAGCGCAAGACATCCAGTCCATTGTGAAACGATCAAGGTCTACAGAATTCTTAGTGAGAATAATGAATCAAGAGAATAGGGAATCAGAAAGAACCTTCTCATCAGGGCGCTCCGTCGCCAGCTTGCGGAGGGACTCCATCATATACTGGATATCTGTCAATCATCATGACCTACAGCAGTATAACCATGGTCACATACTTTCATCTTTGTCGACGGTAAGAATCGAGGCATTAGCTTGATAGCCTCCTTCGAGACAGCAATCTTTTTTCCAAAGATAATCTCCCTTTCTTCCGGAGAGTCCTCTTCGATGTCATCATCAGAGTCGACGATGATCGCCTTTCTCTTCCCGAGCTGCTTCTTAAGTTTACGACGAGCATCTTTCTCTTCCTCATCCTCGTCGCTTTGTACGATGAAGTCGCTCATTTCGTCGTCGTCGTCATCATCGTCCTCAGTTTCAGAATCGGCGTCCGAGTCAGGCTGAATATCGTCTGAATCGAGGATGCGGAAGCGACCAGCTGTGCGCTTCGGCTTCTTCGCCTTCGCTTTTGCCTTGTCTGTGATTTTGCGGATCTTGGTGAAGATATTTCTAGTGTCTGGCATTTCTTCGTCAGAATCATCTACTTTTATAACATTGTGTTTTTCGTGATCGGGCAGAAGGTCGGCGTCAGAAGGTTCGAAAGCAGATCGAATGAAAACCTTGTCTGCGCAAACGGCGGAACGACAAGAAGGGCCTACGGGGCAGTCAGTACGACTGTAAAGAAAATCCCCAATTTTCTAGCTCACAAGGACGTTCATCAACTTTATACTTGGCCCCTTCATTGAGATCTTCGGCCAGAGGAGTGTTCAGGACGTTGACTATTCATCGGTGATCAACAACAGTGCTCGTGGGTGAATGGATGAACTTACCGAGACACTCGCGACAGAACATATGCGTGCAAGGGGTAACAACAGCATCAGTGAAGGCATCAAAGCAAATTGGACACTCCTCATCATCAACAGCGGCGTCGGCAGACTGAAACAGAATCATGAGTATATCAGACCACCCACAGCAGTAGAGAACTCGAACCTCTTTCTCAGCCTCGATACGCTTTAACGCAGACTCCTTGAACTTCGCCTTCATCTTCACAACAAACTCAGGCGAGACAAGTCGCCTTGCGCGGGATAACTCATCACGGACTTCCGGCTTCACATGTTCGTCTACCTCATCAGGAGCGATGAAGGCGACACCGTCTTCTTGGATGAGAGACGGATGGGAACAAATTTGACGCAGACGGAGCAGCAGGACGAGAACTTGAGAGTAGTTTCTAGCAAAGGAGACATGTCAATATTTGCATTGGATGATATTCGGAAGAACTTACTTCAAAACCGTGCCTGCTCTCAAGTATCGATTAAAATTAGCCTGAGTTCTGGCTTCCACCTGCAAAAACTATGTGAGCGCGATGGAGAAGGAAATTAGGAGGCAAGCACACCATCTTGTAAATATCCCTCTCCTCTTGCGAGAACTCCAGTTTCACAAGCGAAACCTCTTTGTCAGGCAATTCTATCAAGCGTTTGCCGTCCAGCATTGAGTTCTTCATCCGGCGTAAGAGGAATGTAGTGATGATAGCTTGAAGCCTTGTAACGGCAAGTTGAGCTGATACAAGACTGTATCAGCTAGTTCCCGAGATAGATCCAAGGTGGAGACTCACGATTCCTCTTTTCTAATCTCCCGATGTGGCTTTGGAATTCAGTGAAATCATACCAGGGCCTAATCTTAAGGAAGCGCAGGTATCCATAGACATCGACGAGTCCATTGATAATGGGTGTGCTGTGGATCCTTTTCCATTAGAGTTGAAGGATAAGCATATAGTTCATCAGACAAACCCGGTGAGACACCATCGGAACATCGCACGAAGGTCAGTCACAGAGCGGGAAGTCCCTGGAAAGATTCACGTCAAGGCAATACAAGGGAACCGTCAAATCAAACTCACTGGTCCTTCTGTTTCGAATCGCCTGCGCCTCGTCAAGAATGACTCGGTACCACTGCCAGTGAAGTGAATGTTAGCCAATCTAATCCCTTTCAATGGGCTGAAACGACGCACGTCGACTTGGAAAAGTAATCCGGCTAAGGCACGGGGGCATCAATAAACCACAGCAATGCAGACAACTTAAATAGCACTCACACTCCTTCCTCCTCTTCCTCTTGGACCCCGGACCACCATCAGAGTCCGAATCAGAGTCCGAAACAATGAAATTATCAACAGGTTTCTTCTTGCGCTTCGCCTTTTCCTTCTTCTTTTGTTCTGCTTCGAAATCTGGCCACTCAAGAGACATGGTCTAAAAGATAACGTGATCAGTTGTCTGTTGGAACAACATACAGAGAGGAGACAAACAGAGTATGTCGTAAGTACCACATCGTACTTTAGCAGCTCCTGCTTCTTCTTGGGTTTTGAGGAACCTAAAGACGGCGAAGAAATTCATATGCGTACCACAACGGCGGAGAGGTTGCGACAGGAAGCATACCATGATAGATGAGGCACTTGAACCCATTGTTTGTCTTCATCTCAATCTCTAGTTTCCACTGATCAAGTAGAGCCGTAGGCGCGACGATCAAGTTCGTTTTGCACATAGGGTCCGCCGACTGATTCTTCACAAGCACTGCAATCCTATCCACAACCCGTCAGAAAAGGAAGCAAGGGTGTCCGCTCCTTCAGAAATACTCACATCTGCACGGTCTGCATCAACGAACAACCAAAATCAGCAATGCCACTGAATGAGCAGCTAGAGTATCACTCACTTTGCCCAGCCCCATATCATCCCCCAAACACCCTCCCTTCAAAGAAGATGCCTCCTTCTCAATCATCCACGCGACTCCAATAGTCTGATGAGGCATCAACGCAACCTCCATACCTAGCAAAAGTTGATACTGCGCCGCCAGCCCCAACTTCTCTAATGCCTTGTCCACACTCTCGTTCCCGTCGAATTGTTCGGCATTACCTGCTTCTATCAGGAACTTGTCAATACTAACCAAAAAAAGCATCTGTAAGCGAAACAAAATATGAGATACAGATAAAGCCTTACTCATCAGCCTTGGCCTGCGGTCCCACGAAAAGATCCTTTCCCCTCCCATGGAAGTCACCATTCTCATCATGATGTCCGGCTCCCATCAACGGCGCAATCGCAGGAATAGCATTAGCGGCAATGACACGCTGCAAAACTGGCGCCGCACGAGCTTCTTCGCTCATGTTCTCGTCCACATCCATCTCGTCATCTGTATTGTTAGGAATCCCTTCCCGCCAGCTAGCAGAGGCCAGATGAGGAAGGCGGACATTGGATCCAGTCGCAATCGCCTGTGCATGCGGCACGACAGGTTTACGATCCAAAGCAAAAGGACTCAGCGAAGGCGACAGCTTAACACTCTCTGACGTCTCCGCCTTGACGGGGATGGGAATAAGGGGTTTGGACAACGTCCTCTTTACCGGGCTCATATTCGGAATCTGGGCATTATACCGGTTCTTAAGCATCCGATAATGATCCAATAGACGGGTGCAGGATGCGATCATCCTCAAGTCTGCCTTGGTCTTCTTAGATTTCCTCGTCACGCGATCGAGTGTATTCTGTTCCCGGGAGATCTGCAACTGCACGCTTTGCAATTTCGCACGTGCATCTTCAACAGACTGTATGGATGGGCGGGCAACGATCGTCTCCGAAGGGTCGGTGTTGCGATCGACCTGCGCAAGAGGCATCTTGGGAATTAACTCCGTCTTCAGTTTTTTAGAGGACGAAGCTCCCAAGCCAGCACCTCTGCTATCGAATGGTCGAAAAACGTCATCATCCTCAACTTTAAGACCAAAGGCAGCATCAGGGAGGCGTTTTTGGGGAACGGTGGATTCGATGGGTTCCGGTTTGACCAGCAGGGCCGTCGGTACGCGGGTGAGGCTGGACGTGCGTCTGGGGACTGATGCTAGCTGTGTCGGCATGGGCTTTGTGGGACGACCGTCGGGACCAGAATCGAAGGGGCTGGATGGGTTAGGAGCAGCGGATCGGGACGAGCCGAAGGGAGAACTGGAGTCGAGGAGGTTAATGAGGTTGGAGGGCTTTTTCGTAGTGGAGGCATTCGCGGACGAGGAGGCCTATGGAAAAATATAAGGTGAGGAACGAGAGGCACGAGGCGGAGACGAGATGCCACATACAATGTTGGTGACTCCATTATTCTTGGTAGCTGCTTCGGCTTTGATGCGCGCATGTCGGTTCTTCATATGGGTAGGGTGATTCTCGACATGATGCTAAACATGCCACATCAATTAAACAACGATTTAACAATCGCGTGGAAGGAAACGGACCCTATAGGTGGACAAAGACCCCAGACCATCCTTCTTGCCGCCATCGGCAACCTTGACGCGTTGAACGAGCGGAATTGTCATCGCGTTACAGCCTTGTTCTAGACATGTCACGTTGCCGACTTGACAGACAAGGTGAAATCAAGAGAAAAAGTAAGCAAAACGTAGTGAGGGCAAGATCCAAACATACATCCTCGACCAGGCTCTAATGTGATACGAAACTATAGGGGCTAGAATTAGGGCCAGCCATTGTCGGGCGTGGCCGGGTCACTCACATTCGTATCATGGGGGTATAGCATAACATGTGTCTTGAGCTCGTCGAGGTAGACTCTGGGGACCACAGTGCCCTGTGGATCGATGACAATCAGGATTGTGGCCCACGACGCATAAATCAGGTACTTACTGAGACGATCTGGGAAAAGCCCAAGTGTTGCTTGGCCAGCGCCAGCAAAGCTTCCGGAGAGGGGATGGCGTCCATGGTTGAGCTGGCGTTGTTGCGATGTGGTCAAGATGAAGACAGTTAATTAGCGACGCGCTTTTTAACGCGCCTAAACGTTCCCACGGTCCACAGCAGCACAACGTTTAGCCGTCGCACGTGATACGAATTTTTACCAAATCACGTGTTGCCTTGACATGCAATGTGGGATAATTCTATTCAGAAACCCGGTTTCCGCGAGAAACCCTCCCAAAAAAGGAAATACCTTTGTGGAAAACGTGTCTGCGGGATTGGAGAGACTACATATATAAAATCACCAGAAAATTAAGCAAAGCAGTTTATGCGTTGTACAACTATATTTCTAATTTTTCATGCTACATGGTATCGCCTGTGATATGCTGCTGCTACACTTCTTCCGACTTCTCTATAATTCTTCCGTTTACACCGGAGAAAGTAGTTTTCAGTCCATATAGAATTTTTTACAGGATTTGTCGTTGTCATTCTGAGGTTGATTTCCAGAAGGTAGACTTGGGGTCTTTCTTTTTTGGGAGGGTTTCTGAATAGAATTATCCATGACATTGTACCATACTCCGGTTTTTTTGGAACATCCCACACATATGCATATTGCAACTGTACTTGCGTTCATTTTGTTATCAAGAGCACTAGCCAGGAGGGACTTTGTCCATGAGTCCCAGGAAGATATTATTGTGGGAGAAGACAATGATGTAAATGACGAAGTCGGTCGGCGTGGTACTTCAAGTTCCAAAAGGGTTAAGATACATGATCGGCTACATCAGTGCTCGCTCCTTTAGCTTCTTCATTACACCATGGGAGGTTATTTCTCTCGCAAATTTGACCCCTCGACGGATCTGCTTGATCTTAATGGCAAGGTTATCGTAGTGACAGGTGGAAAGTCAGTCGTTATATATCTTCTCGTGACAAGAAACAACCCTTATGCGTCGGTCAAAGCAAAGGCATCGGATACCATACCGTACAACATCTAGCACGCCGCGGGGCAAGGGTCTACCTCGCAGCGCGAGATGAGTCTAGGGCGACAGGAGCAATTGCTCAATTAGAATCAGAAGGGCTGGGTCCTGGGCACGGGGATGTTGTGTGGTTAAAGCTAGATTTGACCAATCCTAGGGATGCAAAGAAGGCTGCCGAGGATTTCTTGACCAGGGAGAGGAGGCTAGACGTCCTGGGTACGTCCTATTTTCTGCATTTTTTCTGGGAAGTAACGTGCCCTTTCCCTTGATAGTGAATAACGCTGCATTGTGAGTATTGAGACAATTCCAAGTTTGCGTCAACTAAAAAACTTATGACAGGCTCACACATGTTTATGATAAAAGCCAAGATGGTATACTTTTAACGATAATTCCACCTTTTATTAAATTTTTACACTGATGCCAGGCATATCAAGCATCATGATGGTCAAGCAAGTTGGTACTAGATCCTTATACCTGCAGGTGGCTGATTCCTCTAAATCCAACAGCCACATATCGCCACACATATTCACCCAAACCCTCCTGCCGCTCCTCACACAAACATCAAAAGAACCCGATTCAGATGTCCGCATCGTCACCGTAGGTGCATAGTGCATAGACGCACATCCGCGTGACGCATTCTCTGCCACTTTCATAGGTTTCATCCGCTGCCCACCATAGAGCTCGCGCAGCGGTCCCTGGCATCCACTTCCGAAGCACCGACGACTTGAACGGTGAATTCCCAAACGACACCTGGCCCGTATGGTCTCGATACTGTAAGTCCATCTTTCTTGCAGTCCCCCTTCTCTCTTTCCCCGCTCAACATCTCATCCCTCAACCCCAGGTGTCTCCAAGCTCGCTAATGTCCTCTGGACCAACACCCTCCAAAAACAACTCATCACCTCCGACACCGCAATAACCTGCATATCCCTCCATCCAGGGAAAGTTAACACCTTTGCTGACCGACTTCCCTTTCCCTTCCTATTCGGCATCATCATGGGACTGTTTTTCAAAGCACCTGAAGAGGGCGCATACAACTCATGCTTCGCAGCCGCTTCCCCTCTCGTCCGTGCGGATCCGGCGAAATATAAAGGTGTGTATTTGGTGCCGGTGGGGAAGATCGCCGAGGCGAGCGAGAACGCGAGAAATGAGGACTTGGGGAATGAATTGTGGGCTACTACAGAGAAGATTTTGAAGGAGTTGGGTCTTTGAGTTGGTCTTTTAGAAAACCTTTGGATTCGAACTAGCTATACTCTTCAATTACTGGTACTTGTTTACATAGACGACCCTCTAGATTGTGGGGGACATCAAATCCGCAAACTTCCAACATAGTATCGTCGCTTCCAAAATGATTACTTCATCACCGTTGACACGTTGCTTTTACTTTCCACACCAATGTCCCCAGCTCCTGCTCAATATTAACCGCTGTGAGGTGTAGGTATGGATCTTCTTTGTGCGGCTTCTCACTGGCACTTGCCTTACGTCTGGCAAGCACCCGAGTACCTTCCGGGGTTTTCTTTCGGCAGTCGATTTATTGCTATAATTGGGTAAATAACGATTGCGCAGCGCTTGGAAACCCTGACCTCGCCGACAACGGACCGGGGCAGCAGCACTGTAGCAGGTCCTCGATATTGGATGGCGGTGGCATTGAGGTCGTTGAAGAAGCGCCCGAGTGGTGTGTGTTGAGTTGCAGCCACTTCCTCGGGTTCCCACAATTCACCAACATAGGGATTAGGATGCAATTGGGATGCACCGCGAATGTCAGGCGAGGACCCCTACAATGCATTTTTTCCACGCATCGAAAGCCTCCGGGGACCATCTCCACAACTTCACTCCAAATTCCAAGATTTTCCCCGTGGTTTTCCATGGCTCGTCGGCCGGCTCTAAGTCACTGACCTTGTCACTCACCTCCACTTTTCCAGCAGGCTCCAAATAAGCTTCTTTAAATTTCTGCAGATTTAACATCACATCGGGAGATACGGCAGCAGAAAACAGACAAACGAATCTCCCTACAAAGGCCCAACCATCCAACCCACGCGCAAAACATTATGAAATGGCATGGTGTCAGAATACACATCGGCGTTCCCGGGATGAAGAGTGACAACCATGATGTGGACGTTATTTACATTGAAGCGCCTCAGGAGATCTTTACTCCACAAGACGTTTGCACACGCCCATAATTGTGTGTGCTAGTTAGCAATGAGACGTGTAGACCAAATAAAGAAGAGGGAACGTTTACCATGTCGCACCAAAGCGAACCGGGTCAACCGTGATCGGGGGGGCATTTGCATATTCCTAATTGAAATTATCTAAAACCCCGGAAGGGAAGTCCATCCGGTCAAATGGAGGCTAGTCAGCGGATACAATACTTATGAAAAATTCAAGGGTCACATGGAGAATGCAGACATCAGCACCAGGATCTTCGGTGGTCCGCGTCAGAGGGAAGTAGGGTCTGGGTGGATAACTTGAAAAGGTGGAGATAGCTACCGAGAAATGAGACGGCTTTTTCAGCCAGAACTACCAGTTCAGTTGAGAAAAAAAATTACATACTTGGCAGCGCTCACAATGCATTACTATTCGGAAATAGTCAACCTCGTTGGATATAAATTTAACCAACACCTAGAACGTGTAACATTGTTCAAAACGCCTTTGCAGCCCTTTTCGCCGAAGTTTCGCGCAATTAGAACAGCTAATTGCTTCAGTTGGCTTCATCTAATTCCGCGCAGCAAGGTACACCTTTGTTCCACAATGTTCCGGATACTTCATAGATGCGTAGCCGATTCCCGTATGTACTTCGTTACAGAATGGTGATCCTTTGAACCGCCTATCGGTAAGATATGGACTTGTAGGGTCAACTCTCGTAACCAGGGTGATCTTACCCGTCGGGTCCACCATATCTACCAAGTATGTCACAATTGTCCAGCAGCAAATATCGGGGGACGAAGGACATTCGAGCTTTCATACTACTAGTATAGTATAGCTCATCCAGATGGCGAAATGTTTTATCACATTGAAAGACGGGGCTCGGAGGTGGCCTCCACGGACTAACCAGGCACGCCAGAGGGAGGACGCGTGCGTACGTCGAACAGTGGAGTCTCATATACCGTATACGCCATAAGAGCACAAGCATTTGAACGCAACCAAGAAACAACTTCAAGTTGAAGGCCTTCGATCGAGCTTACGTATTCAAATATTCACTGATAACTATGTTCGCCTCGGTTTGGAATCCATCCGAATTTACATTTTGTGACCAAAAGAGAAATGTGGGCCCAGGCAGCCTTGTCTTCTTTTTTTTTTGCCTGGCATTGCAAGAGAAGAAACCTAGAGCAGGGAGCAAATTACTACGAATCGTAATTTTGGCTCCAGTGTCTGAAGACACTGACCAAACACTAACAGCCTCGTTTTGGGACATTATGGCAGCTCGCGAAGATCACGGAAGATGAGTGGTATCAAATTAATTTAACCTGGTATAAAGGCGCTTAAGTGATGCAGGAAATGGCATGCCAGCCGCGACTCGAAATGGATTTAATTCCGGCTACTTGACAACGGGCGGTGCGGAGCCGGCAGCCGTGTTCGGAGTCGCGGGAAACTTAGCAGCTCATAGAAATTACTGGCTATCCCCACAAATTTATTTTCGAGGTCTCAACTTGTTCTACAAGGTATGGAATCCCGTTATGTAGAAGTCTGGGTCGGGATCTTTGCGTTATCCTCAGGTAGCCTCGAGCGATATACAGCAATGCCAAGTATTAATCGCAGTAGCCTGAGGGAACACCAACATTAATGACTCGCTAACCTGCAGCTGTCCGTTAATATCGCAAAAAGTACCTCTGTTTACTTGTGTTCCTCCTGAAACCTTTCGAAAGCGGAGATCCAAGTGCTGAGGATAGATGTTTTCTGAGCATTGACGAGATGGTGGGAGGGGGAGGGGGGTTGGCGGACTCACTGTAGACTATCTCAAGCTAAAGTATTCGAAGAGGGAAGTCTACTAGGTCCTTGAAATTGATAGCTGACCGGGGCCGCAAGGCCGTGCACCAGAGGGCATCTGAATACGATCAATGGAAGACGATATCTCAGCGAGGTTTACTGCAGCTCAAGCATTATATGGCCTTGGTAATCTCTATTACAATAGTCTGACGTACTTTCTGTTTACCGCTCATCCGATTTTGCAGGTGTAGCTGAAGGAGATTGCCCACCTTGGTTGAAGAATCAGATTTCTTGCTTGGTGCCCGACTGGATGTTGGACCTTTTTACACGCAGCAAGTGGCTTGAAGAGGAGTAACAGCGGGAGTAACCAAGTAACAGAAAAGGTAGGATCTCGGTTAAAATAAGGGCCCAGGACCGGTTATTTAAGATTTTAGGTTTTGTCACATTGATCGAGATATGATCATACAACCAAGGGGTACGCAAAAAAAAACTCAGATACACGATGTTGTTTTTTGCGTTTAAGGCCTCAGAAAGCCCTCCCCCCTCCTGCCTATTTCGGAAATCATTACCAAATTAAGCAAGACCCTAATCACCCTTCTATGTTACATTTTACCCCAGCCACCGTGAAATTGGTGTCAAACTGCTTGCTTTCATTTGTAGGGTCACACCCACTGGTTTAAAGACCATACCTTGACATCTCATCAGTCATATGGTACAAGAATGTAGCTGTATTAAATAGAATTTATAAAGCAGCACACCTGCCGGTCAGTGTAGTTCATCTACAAAACATAGAATTTTGTGTCTAAATTTGGTTGAAAACCCCCGATCGTTTTGCCGTAAGATGGAGGTACCTTGAGTTGAAACCTCACTGCTCGCCGAGTCGCCTTGAGTTGTTTAACTGTCATTACTTAATCGGGCACTTCAATTCTCAAGATAGGCTTGACTTCAAAATTACATCCTTTCCAGCCAACAGTTGCTGTTTAAGATAAAATTGAACCTCAAGGTGACTAGAGGTTCCATGCAACCACCTCGAGCTACCTCCACTTCGGCTCGCAGGCAGATAAGGTCACGTGACTTGTTGCCAAATCGGGCTAAGTTGTTGCTGGAGTGTCAACAAAATGATTTTAAGCTTCTCCTACCATTCTGGAAAGTGAAAACCACCATATTCTAAGTCCCAGTGACATAGGATAGGTTCTGTAATGGTGTAATTTTTTTGTGTCTTTTTTGCGTTTAAGGTCATCTCAGGACCCCCCCCCCTCCCTACATCGTGTGCCGGAATTTACCGATGCTTACCCCTTGATCTCATCCGATCAGTACCGCAATCCCTCATCCCATCCTACCCATCTCAACCACCGCCTCATTGTCCTGGGCCTGCTACCAGACAAGATATTTACCCTTATCTATCGCCGGTATCCTGACCGCCATATCTATTTTTTCATCCCCATGTGCCTCAGTCACAGTCTCTGCCCCTGTCGATGTCCTGGGCTGGGAGGGTGATTTTCGGGGGTGGCTGGTTAGGATTGTGGTTGTGCCATGGCATTTTGAGGGCCATACGCGCTGTGTGTCCGTGGACGCGTGAGAGGTAGAGGGCTCGCGATTCCGCGAGTGGAGGGTGTTGTGGTCCCTGTGGAGGGTCAACGGTTGTTCGTCTAGTTGATTTGCGGCTTTGAGCATAAGGGAAGGGAAGTTCTGCGGGCAAAATTCCCTTTTGCTCGAGATGAATTCCTAGTCGAAATCAACCACTCCCATTTCGTTAGACTCTTAGAGGTTCATTGTAGCTTACTAAGCTTAGGGTCTCGAAGGGGTTGTTTACGTCACATTTGCCCAGGTACATTATTGATCGACATCGATCACTCGAACGCATATAGTCACGGTACCCGGGCCGGGCATTTTCACCGGCTGTTTCCGAAAATCCTTCTACTACAACTCCTTGATCGTACGCCGTCAAAGACTCGAGCTCGGGACACAAGGTAACCACCGTGAATAATTCAAACTCAATATTCAACTTGAAGCTTCAAGAGCGGGGCCAGTCGGCACTCGGAAAGGCAGTGCTAGAGCTGTAATTCTCTTGTTTTAAACTTTCAATCCGATAACTGATTTTTGATCCTCCTGTAACATTCTTGCCTGTCTAAACCCCAGAGTCCACTCGAAAACCACTACCTATATATCTATTCGACGTTTCACAGTCCAACGTTCCACGTGGACATCTCGGAGAGTGGCACCTGGATCCGAAAACCCTTTCATTTTCCTACAATTTCAACAGCACTGCAAGATGGCACGGATACCACTCATGGTCATAATCGTGGTCGTGGTGCTCCTCTGTTCTCTCGAGATCCACGCCGTTATCATTGCACAAAGAGATCATACATCCTCCTGTACGCCGGCTATCCTCACCTCTCTGCTAATCTCACCTTATCTACTTGCACAGCCACAACGAACACCAACTCTCAACAACCACCCACACCCCACCCCGTCTCCTGGCAAACCGCCTTCTGGACCCTCCTCACCCTAGCGCTCAACGCCATGACCCAGAACTCCATCTACGACCGCGACTTCCCTTCAGGCGTCCTCTTCCCCGCGCGCAGTTCCCCGCTTGTATGCGCTACAGACGCGCTCGAGGTGTTTCTGCGACTCATCGGGTACATGTACGCCGGAGCATCAGCACCAGCGGCTGCACGGCGCGTAGTCAAGGAGAGGATGTGGCAGCCCCCACGGAGTATT
>Ga0210387_10001524_pt1 | contig 17519 bp, 31 predicted proteins | sample IncBWC7OmetaG_FD_160108 | JGI IMG/M metagenome (GOLD analysis project Ga0210387, IMG submission 160108) | Forest soil microbial communities from Barre Woods Harvard Forest LTER site, Petersham, Massachusetts, United States - Inc-BW-C-7-O ...
GTTGGAATTGCCGGCGCGACCCGAATGCCGCTGCGCTTCTTGCCGGCTCCGCCGATGCCGCGGAAATGCTGAGCTAGCTGATCGAGCATCCACCGCACTCTCTCGATATAGCCGGGCGGCACGGCCACGTCCTCGACGCACAGCTCTTCGAGGACACGCCGGCAACCAGATGACCTCGGGACGTGGTCGAGCATCGCCTCGAAGACGCGCCTGGTCGCTCGATCCCTTGCGATCATGTAGTCGCGCTCATAGGCGTCAATCCGCTCGTCGGCCACGTCGCTGCCAAAACCGGCGCGGCCGATCTCATACGACGGCGAGGCAACGGTGCGTCGGCGCCCGAGCAGCCGGTCGTGCGCGCCCCAAATCGCCGCGACGTGATAGGCCGCGGCTTCCTGCGCCGGCGTGATCGCCCGCATGAGACCTAGTCGGCCAACCTCCGAGCCGTGGCGCGCATCGGCTGCACGCAGCACCAGAGCATCGCGGGCTCGTTTGATCACGGCAGGCGACGGCGGTTGCCCGAGGCCGTCGCGCACGAGGTCGCCGCAGGGGTAGCGCGGGCCGGCCTTTCGCGGTCGCCCGACCGTCATTTGGGCATTCCAAGCGCGAACCACAACGCAAAGAATAGCGCCCATATCAAACATGAAAACGCGATGGCATAGCAAAAGCCGCCGAGAAGGCCCTTTCCAGTTCCAATATGGCGTCTGCCGAATGTCATAATCATATCAACCCCTTATCCTGCGCAAGCCATTCGGGCAGGGTGATCGTGCCGTCGCCGTTGTCCTCGACGTGGCTCTTGGGGAGCCATTCCGTCGTCTTGCCATCATAGAACAGGATGGCGAGTGGTGTCTCGGCGCGGACCTCGCCGTTGAGGTCGACCAGCTTCATTTTTCCCATGGGGAGTCAATCTCCGGCAACAGGGGCAGCCACACGTCACCGCCCAGGCATCACCATTATAGCCAGGATCACGATCAGCACGATGCCGATGATCCCGAGCGCATCGTGGAACGTCATCATTCGCACTCCGGCATCGTGCGGAGTTCCACATCGGGAGCGTCAACAGCGTAATACTCTTTCCAGTGGTCGATCACGCCGTCAGGATCGACCGAATGGCGGGAGTACATCACAAGCCCACACTTTTCACAGGTCGTGATCGACAGATAGCTTCCTGGGCGGACCTTAATGCCCCAACGGTGACGACGGCGTTTCCTGTCCAAGTAAGCCGCATCCTGAGAAGCATTCAGAAGCGCGACAACAGAAGCCAGTAGGCTACACATCTTTTTTTCCATTTGCGCCGATGGTCGCCATGCGCTTACGATGGCGCCTTGTGCGCTCGACTCCAGCTTTGCGACGCCTCGCGCACTCCCGGCATTTCGCGGTAACAAGCCGCTCGACCGCGTCACATAGCTCGATCACGTCGGGCTGGCGTGCGAAACGCCGGACACGGATGGCGAGTTCCAGCGGATTAGCCTGTCGATTCATGTGCCGTCTTTTTCGTCACCAATACCGCCGCTAGCTTCTGAAGCACGGCGAGTACCGCATCATCATCGCCGAGCTGCTTGCCGGTCTTGATGTAATGGTTGCGTTCGAGCATCGCAGACGCGTGCCCTATCGCGCCGGCAAGACACAGCATTGTCACGGTAAGCTGCTCTGAATCGTCGTCAACCAATTGGAGAACCAGGTTTAATTGCTCTTGTTGCCGGTCTATGGCTGTGTTGGCGAGGTCGCGGATGATTTCTATGGATGTCATCGCTGCCTCTGCCGCCCGATGAACGCTAGCGTTAGAGCGAACAGTGCACCCCAGACGAACCCAGCAAGCGAAAAAGCAAGCGCGGTCATCTCTATGTCATGAAGAGAGTACGCATGGTTCGCGATTTCTATGGATGTCATGGCGTAACGTTACAAAATCGGTTGACGACCTGTCAAGATTGTCTCATCACGTTAGCATCGGCTGGAGGCACGAGTTATGCGTTACCTTTACGGTTGGTTGATGTTCCTGTGGGCAGTTCACAAGGTTCGGACGAAACGTCATGGAGCCGGGCCGATGCCTTGGGGCAATGCACTGCGAATGGGAGCGGCGACGCGGTTTATTGTTGACGGGCAGCATAGAAGGCCGACAAGAAGCTCCAAACGATGCTCGAAAAATATCAGGGCATTCTGGAGATGATGCAGCCATGAGCACCGATCACATCATCGCGCTGCCCGTCATCCGAATCGACCGCGACCGTAAGGCCGGCGCAACGATCGCTGTTCGAATCTCAGCGCTCGACTTGTCGCGCCTGCGCGCCACCGCAAAGGGCTGGAACATGGAGTTGTCCGAAGCCGCCGCAGCCGTGCTATCGCGAGCGCTCAATCCGAACGGCTCAAAACGATGAGCGCCGCCGATGCGCTGCGGGCGATGCGCTGGTGGCTCATTACGGGCGGCAAAAACGCTCGCGACGAATCAGTGCCCCTGGAAACGATGCTGCGGATCATTGCCGTGGCGTTGCATGAGGAACGCGGCGCAAAGCATGCCGCAATGGAAGGGAGGCTGCGACAATGAGCACGGCGGCGCATTGGGAAAAACAGGCCGATCTTCTCACGAAGCTCGCTGAGGCAGCGTTTGCCGCTGGCGATCAAGTCTTGATGGCCGCCGCCTTGCGGCGCGCTGCCGAATGTCTGCAATTTGCTAGCGATGCGGCGCCGCCAGAAACCGCGAAGGTCCGGTATTATGGCGCAAACGCCACAAGCCTAACGCCAAGTGGCGCCCCACCTATCACGCAACCGATGGGAGGTTGACGTGTTAGGAGGTCGCGCCATGTGGGCGCGGGCGGCTTGGGCCGCGCTGCTAAGTGCTTTTGTTACCAGCATGCCCGTCAATTACGAGCGATGTCTGGTCTGGAATTCCCTCAGCATCGATCAAGAGACGATAGCGGTATTCAGTCCGCCGCGCTTTGCCGAAGGCGTCATGATAATCGAGGCGTCCAAAAACATAAAATTGCCAAGCCCTGGCAATCAGGATGGGCTTCAATTCATTCCATTGGTTGACGGGCATACTGGAAGTAGAGAACGTCTTTTGTGTGGGGCCAAGGTCCGCCAATTCGACAGGCTCAATCCTATCCAGGTTGAACATCATTTCATCAGACTCCTTGACGAGCGGGCGAAAGGTGAACGTGTTAATTATATTGTAAGCAGGAGTTTGCCCGTAATTCTTGACGATTATCTGGATGTTCGGATTCCAATGAGAGTTCATGAGAGACATGACCACGTCATCGACATGGAGGTAGGCCCGCAATTGGCGTTGGGCGGTCTCGCTCAAATGGGAAAGTTGACGCTCGCCGGCATCCCACAATCTGTCAGTGGCATGTTTCAGGGTGAGAGTGAACCAAGCAATGAAACCAGTAGCTATCGCCGTGATAGCAGGGGCAGTCGCATCAAGGGCTTTTCCGACTTGCCAGATCGCGACAAGGAATATGTTATAGGTGGCGCATTCTTTCTGATAAGTTTGGGGATTTTGCTCGCAATATTCTGCATACGTCGGAATCCATCCTAACATCCACGCTCCAAGTAAAAGAAGCGCAAGGCCGAAAGCGAACATCCCGATTGCTTGAGATTGCTAAGAAAACCATCAATCCCATTATAGCACTGGTAACAGTGTCCAGAAATCTCAATTATGCCGCTTTCCCGCGTTTCCTCTGCTTAGGCAACGCAGTGCCGCCGACCGCGCGCGCCAGCGACGGCGAGATCAGCATCCCGCCGGATCGTCGCGGCTCGACGCCAGCCGCGGCATAGACGCCCTCAATGGCGCGGTTGCCAAACGTCGCAAGCCTCTGGAGCGTCCGTTCCCGCGCCTCATCGCTCGCCGGGTCGCTAGCGACGTTCGCCTTCACCGTGAGATCACGGACCAGCTTGCCAAACTCCTCGTTGACCTTGGCGCGCTGTTCCGGTGTGGCCGGTGGCACATACTTGCGCGCCGTCAGCAGCCGCTCGATCTGGACGACCTCCGTGATCGCCGGCTGCGCGATCGACATCGCCAGCACGCGCACCCTGATTGTGGATGGCGGGTGATCCTGCGAGATGTCGGGAGCGCCGCCGGTCCTGATCTGGTAGCAGGCGCGGCTCACGGCCCAGGTCGGCACGCCCTTGAGTTCAGTCACGTAGCTGGTCACGATCTTTTGAACGTCCTGTTTCGACATGACCAGGTAGGGGCGAAAACACACCAGCATGGCGGAAATATCCGCCGCCATCTGATCGCGGTTTTGATTGCAGATCGACTTACGCAGGTCGTCACGCCGCTGTTGCAGGCGTTGGCGGTTCTGGTCCGACAGCGGATTGCGCAAGACCATTTTTCCGTCAGCATCACGTTCGACGCCACTGTTAAGCCATGCGATCAGGTCAACGATGCCGCGTGTGACCGTTGGCGCCGTCGGGATCGAGGTCGAATCCGGAGAGTAGAGGTTCATCCATTCTTGCTCGAGGCTCAGTAAATCTCTGCTCATTGACCTTGCTCCCCAATTCAACCGCGAGGTCGATCATCGACGTTCGAGATATTGCATTTGATTTCGGTTTGCAACGCTCGGCCTCATCCCTCATCCAGCCCTTGAACGCTAATCCCCAGCCAAGCAAACCAGCCTTGCGGGCGACAGCACGATTTCGGTTGGCTCCAGCCCATAGCCGCATCTTCTCTGCGCGATCGTAGATTTGCTCCTCAGACAGGCCCTGAGCGAGGCCATATTCAACGTCGCTCTCGCTTGGCGACCAGTTCTCCGGCAGCGGTATGCCTTTCTGCGGCTTTGACGCCAACATGCTGGTGATGATGCCGAGCACGGCCACGAAAGTGTCGTTCGGCAGGCCGAGTGCGGTAAGCGCAATGATCGTCTCGCGGGGAATGTCCATCGGAATGCCTCTTGCTTGACGGGGATTGGGTTTCAGCGGGCTCCGAACAGCGGCAGATCGTCAACTCCCTGCGCTTTGCCGTTTGCCTTGACGCTTTCTCGCACGCGCTCGTCCGGGCCGGCCATGACCAGCGCCATGCGTCGCCTGATGTCTGCCTGGTATTCCGCCTCGCGCTCGATCAGAACCGCGCGCATGCCCTCACGCCACGCGGCTTCGCCCGTCGTGCCGGTGCCGGCGAACGGATCGATCACGGTCGCGCCCTTGGGACAGACAAGCCTCACGAGCCATTGCATGAGGTCAAGCGGCTTCACCGTTGGATGGCGGCTGCCGATCCTGTCATCAGCGTCAGCCTTACTTGAATATCGGAGCCTGCTTGGGGCGGAATCGATATTCTCCAAATTTTTTCTTTTTCCCGAGTTGGTGGTGTCTTCGATGGCACGAAGCGCAAAGCCAAGTAATATCTTCAGGCTTGGAATAGTCAGAATGATGTCTGTGCTCTCCCGGCCTGCCGCATAGAGTGCAAGGTGCTGGATTAGGATGTGCTTTTTGTGCTCGTTTATAGATGCCAGAGAAAGAGCTTCCTCCACGCTTCGGTGAAGCCTCAGCGCGGCAAGCGCGCGAGCAATAGCGGTTGCGCATGAGCTGCACAGGTTTGCCGCAGACCTCACATTTTGGACGATCTTTGACACGTCCCAAATCGGCGCATTCGACTGAACAGAATTGGCGTTCGGCTGATGGCATGGCGAGGAATGGCTCGCCGCATTGCTCGCATGGCCGTTTAACCGACTGGCGCTGCCCGCGCTTCCTAGCGATGGCAAATCCGCTACATCGAAGAGAGCAAAATCGCCGCTCTGGGTGTTTTCGGTCTGTGAATTCGATTCCGCAGTGTTCGCATTGCATGACGCTGGATCATAAAGCATCTTGCAAAGATCGCAACGGAACTCACGACCATTGCCGGCTTCGGGAAACGCCCCGAAGAACCGCGCTGCCGAGCCGGAGTCGCCGCGTGGCTGTGTCGGCGGTCTCCCACCATAATCTCCATAGCAATTGACGCTGTCGCGCATCCCGTGCTCCGGGCCGACATAGCGCTGTTGCCCCGGCGCATCAGGTAACGCCGCGAGCACCTCGGGCGAGCCGTCGTGGACGACGTTCGCCGGCCAGCGACCGAGTGTAGAAGCATAATCATTTCCCTTGCGCTCACCGATCTTGAATGACTTGCCATCAAATCCATTGTGTTGGTTTATCGTTCCAGAAGCGTTGGCGTTGCTACGGCCATAGTCATTGTGATCTGTGGCTTTGATTCTTGTGCCGTCGATATTGAGCGCGCCGGTGCCCCACTTTAAAACGTTGGCGGCGACCGTGCCTTCTGACAGCGGCTTGCGTGCGAGGACAATCAACTCGCACGCCGGTTTAAGCGCGGTGCCCCAGCCTTCCCATTGGCGCGCGGCGTCGGTCGCGGGAGCGGTGATTGGATCGTCCCCGCCAATTAACTGCCCACTACCATGAATCGCGGATGATCTATCCTTGTTGTCTTTATAGCCGACAACCTCCCGCTCCGCTCCCTCCATGCGGTCGATGGCTTTCGAAACGTCAAGGCTTTTCGGAAATCCTGAACCAAAAATCCAAGACAACGTGTCGCGAATTTCAAATCCCGCGTCCTCGATTGCGCTCGCCATGCGGTGGTAAGTCCTGCTACCACCGAACGCCACGATATAGGCGCCCGGCTTCAGCACGCGATAGACCTCGCGCCACGTCTCGACGCGGAAGGCGATGTCGCCGCCGTCCCAGGTTTTTGACATGAATCCGCGAGACGCTCGCGCGAATGCGCCGTCCTTTCCGAACTGTGCCGGTGCCGCATTCTCAGCGCCAAACCGCTTCACAATGCTGGTGAGGTGATAGGGCGGATCGCAAATGCAGGCGTCGAGTGAGTTCTCGGCTAGCTGCGCCATTACATCGAGGCAATCGCCGCAATGTAGGACGACGCGGCCTTCGGCGAGCTGCTCGATGCGGCTCATCAATCCGCCCGATCCACACATTCGCCGGCGATCGATTGCGTCGGAACAACCGTCGTTCCGCGGTCATACCGCACCACCGATGGCGGGATCGGTGAACGGTCCTTGATCACGCCAAAAAACACGCGCTTCTCAAGACCAGCCTTCACCGCCTTGATCATCGCGCGCTTGAAACGCAGGTCCCCCCTGTAAAATTCCGGCGATGCGTCTAGGTGTCCGCTTGTGCGCTGAAATCCAAGGGACCGTTCACGGTCCGCTAAGAACCTCGCACTGCGCGGGCTGCACGCATTGGCTGGCAGCGCGTTGACCGCACGACGCGTCGCATCGCTGGACAGGCATTCGACAAAGCACATGCGGATTACGTCATCTTCCTCGGCGGTCCAGGGCCTATAACTTGACCACAATTTTGGCATTTGACATCTCCAAACGTTGCATGGGCGTGAAGAACTCTCGTCATCTTCGTTTTGCGGGAATTATCGACAAGGTCCTGGCGCAGGTTGAGTGCATCGGCGACGCCGAGCAGGTCGCCCAGCTCGAAGGCGAGCACCTCGTGATTGATGCCGTAGTTAGGCTGATCGCGATCCCAGCCAAACCGTAGGCACTTGGTTGCCGCCTGGATCACCTCGCCGCATTCCTCAATCAAGACTACGAGAAATTGCTCGCGTGTCATGTGCTTGGCCCCGTCCGCGTCCTCGGCGATTGTTACGGTGAAAACGTGCCCCAGCTCAGTAACGAGGCGCAGCCTCGTGTGGTCGCCCTCCGTAGGGGCGATGGTATCGACGAAGTCGTTGCCATCGCCGCCCCAGCCGCCGAGGCCGCCGACCGGATACCCAGAATCGCTCTCAATTATGCCGATCAAGAAGCGCCCAATAGCCTGCGCGTCAGTGGAGTTATCTTCACCGGTAAATCGCCCATGATCTTCGCCAGCTACAACGGTAAATGGCCCATGATCTTCTCCAGTCAGCGCCTTAAGTTTCTCGCCATCCTTCTCAAGGGCGGCCATCAGGTCGTCCATCTCGTCTTCGGTCATCGGTCATTTTCCTCGGCCGCTTTGCCCATCTGATTCCAGCGCGCCGCTCTTCGTACGACAGAACTTCGTACAATTGCCGTCGCGCCGCGCATGAAAACACAGATGGCGCCGGATCGTCACACCACAACAGACCATAAGCTCGCTGCGCAGCACGCCGTGTTTTGAGTTCAAGGTCATCCTTGCGTGGGGGCTCGCCTCGTTTCATTTATTCCCCACAACATAGTCGTTTGCGCCAACCCTTCGGGGGAGGCCACGGCACGCCCCAAGCGGCTAGCTGCTCTCGCGTCCATCCGCCTCTTGCGGACTTGGCGCGTTCGATTTCATCGGCAAGGCCGACAAATTCCTCGCGTGTCAATACGCCATAAGAAAATAGCTTCTGGGCGTCTTCCTTTCTGTATGGCACCCGTCGACCGCCGGAAATCATAGCGGAATGCGCCCACTTTTGGGTGTACGAGCAGTGACAACAAATCCAACCTGCTCGCGTTGCCACCAGCGATCGGTCCCCACCACCTTCATGACCGGGACACGTGAACTCGTGCCATCGACTGTTCCGCTGAAAATCGTTCAGTGCGTCAACTTGCTGAGCAGTGAACGGCGCTTCTATTTTCATCTTCGAGTTTCGCCCTGTAACTAGAACGTTACCTATGTGGCTTCCTCAGAAAGAAGCTACCGAGTAGAAGGAAAACCTAGAAAGTGAAGCATAGAAAAACCAACAGCAAGGCTACAGAGGGCGTTCATTCGAGAACACCTTCCGGGTTGTATTCCGCACCGGTTGCCCGGATGGCGGAAGCCTGGATTTACCGCGCGATATTGCAGGACGGACAAGAAGCCCCGTGTAGGCTGCCATGAGTAACCGGCCCAATTGGCTGTCGATAGTCTGCAATTCACTGTGGCGATGGGTGCACCCCCCTGTCGCTCACACGGTGGCAGACCGGCCGTCACCTCTCCTGTTTGCCGCACGAGCCAGAACGCTCGTGCTGGGGGCATAGCTAGTCCCCCCGCGCGTAGTCTGTTGATCAGGATGAACTTTGGCTGGGATTTTGGATCGGGAGGGCTTGATCTAAGCGTTTTATTTCGCTAGATAAGTCTCGCCCGGTCCGAAGCGCCTGCGAAGCTCATTCGGATCATCGCCCGCCGCGGTACTGCTTCGGCGGGCGAACCATTTCTACGACAGATTTTTGAAGGGCGTCAAGGGCCCAAGATGTTGCGGTGTCATCCTGTGGCGCCACTATGGCTAGCCCCTCGCCACGATCAGATGGTCTCTGCAGTAGGGTTTGCCATCGACCGCGTCGCCTCCGCAAAAGTGGAAATCAACATGTCCCGGATCGCCGTAGGGCCAGCGGCAGGTGTTCCACCGCAACTCCAAGAGGCTGCACGGAGAATCGGCGGCCTTGCCGAGGCGCGGCACGAACTTTTTCGCCGGTTTTGCCATGGCCGGCAGTAGAGCGGCGCGGCCGAATCGGGGGCTGTTCTTGACTCGGTTGTTCGCCCTTGGCCTTTGATTGATGGCCATCGCCGGAACGGGTCGAGCCTGACGCGCCCTAGATGAGTTCGTCACTTTCAAGCTTGCGCCATAGCGTCTGCAGGCGCTTATCACGGCATTCCGGCTGACGCCGAACTGCGTTCCGATTTCCGTGCTACTCAGCCCATCGGCAGCGAGCCTGCGCAGCTCGGCAACGCGATCTTGTGTCCAAGGCGATCCCGGTTTCATGGGTTGGCTCCGGAAAAGAGCGGCGTCACCAAATGCGCCAGCCGCGGATTGAGCAGCGCGCACGTGTAGCTCCAGCCGCAGAACGCGTCGGATTCGTTGTCGTTCTTGCAATCGACGCCGAGCGCCTTGGCCATCTTCATGACCGCTGCCTTGGCCGTGCTCTTGCCTTTGGATTTTGGGAAGGTGCGACGTCCAAGTAAATGCCCCCGAGCGTCCTGCACCACGAACGAATTGATATCGAAGATGCTAGCTCGCGCTCCACAGCACTCCAGGACACCGATCATACCACGCAACAGCAACATTGTCTCTTCGCTGGTGCCGATCGTCGAGGCCACCGCGATGTGCATCGGTGCTTCGTAGCGCAACACGTCAATCTTGTGGCGCGAGAAGAACTCGTCGCACAGGTCAGAGAAATACAGGAGGCGACGCGCTCGGCTGGGGCCGACGGCACGGAGGTCCCACGTCGTTACACGCGGCGTTCGATCGCCGACGCGACCGAGGCATACCCCGGTCGATGTGGCAATGTCGAAGGCAACGACGAGGGGCGGCAGCTTCTCGGTCACGATGTCGGTCGCCAAGATTTGAAATCGTGGATCGACCCTAGACAGCTCCCGTCTTCGGCCGTGATCGTCGTGGTCGGTATCTCATCCTCACCAGTGAACAGAGCGTCGACTGAGATTTGACCGCGCACGATGCTGCCGTCATCGCGCATGAACTCCGCGGGGCCGCCGTCGCCCCAGTCCGGCAATTCGGTGCGACAATTGCGCCAAGCGCTGTCCGTCACGAGGCTTCGGCCTCCTTCTGCCAAATGCGGTGTACGTTGTCGGCAAGTGTCTCACCAGCCTCAACGATCTTCGCTTCGGTAGCGGCGTCGACCTCGAAAGTCTCGATTTGGTGCGGCAGCGATCTCGGATCGATTTCTGCGGCCTCTTTCCGGCTGCGCCGTTTCCCCACAGCCTCGTCGAGCAGCATGTCCGCGGCCTTGAGATCGTCCAGCTTCAGCACGTCGCGGCCGTAATCGAAGCTGTCCAGGATTTGCCGCAACTTGACGGCGTTGTTCAGGCCCTTGCGATACAGCCTCACGAGCAACCCCAGCGCGACCCCGTCCATGCCCTTCTCCTGCGCTGCGCGCTTGATTTCGCCGATCGCGCCAGCCTGCTCGGAATTGTGTTCGAGGATCGAGTTGATGTCCTTGACCGCGCTCTTGAGCGCCGATGCCGCAATCATACGAACCGCGTTCACCTTGCCGGCGGTCTCGGTTGCATCTTCGCGCGCCGCCTTTTTCTCCGGGCGGCGCGCCTGTGCTTGACGACGTGCCCGTGCACGACCGCTCGTTGATTTCCTACTGCCCTTTGCCATAATTCGCCTTTCCTCTTGTGTGTGTAACGTCACACTACACCACACCTTGCGTCATGGGCAAGCCGTCGTTTTTTATTTCTGCACGCTTATTGACGGCGAAAAAATAAACGTCTAGAGCGCTAACGATGGCTTGTCATGCGGGCCTAACGATGTGGCGACGCCAGAGGCATTCGGCGCCCTGACTGAGGAGTGGTTGAATGGGTAGAAAACGCGATTCGGGGTTTTTGGCAGGCATGGTGTTTTCATTCTTAATATCGGTTGCGTTGTGGATATCGTGGCTCGCGTATGGAATGCCTCATCGATGATCGGGGGAGGTAAAAACAATGGAATTCCGCATATCATCGCCACGTCTTAGCCTCCTCGAAAAGAGGGCTGCCCTTGCCATCATGCTCGGATACAGGGTGGTCAGGCCAATCTATGTGGACTGGTTCTGGCGCGGGTATTCCGTCGTTCTTCAGGAACCGATCAGTGTGCCCGCATGAGCGCCCTAACCGTCCGCAAATGGGACCGCCGCCCGATCGTTATGCCGGGGATCGTGTCAGGCATTCCGATCTACGTCTACCACAGCGGGTGGATCACAGATGAGCCCTCTATTTCATCGACCGGCCTGCGCGCGATCTACAATCCCGCGGCGCACCACTCCAAAAGCCCAGCGCATTACTGGGTTCACTCGCCCTATAATCCCGATAGAGCCGAGATGGAAGAAACGTCATCCATCATCCTTGGCCGCGCCGCGCATCACCTTTTGTTCGGTGAAAAGGCATTCAAAGAGCTCTTCGCGATCCGGCCTGACACCCTCAACGGAACCAAATGGAACGGCAACCGCCTCGAATGTAAGGACTGGCTGCAAGAGCAGGACCAGAAGGGCCTAACCGTCGTCACGACGGAACAGATCGACAAAATCCGGGGAATTGCCGAGCGCCTGCAAGACGAGCCGCTGGTCAAGAATGGCTTACTGAACGGGCTGATCGAGCACAGCGCTTTCGCCAAAGACCCGGAGACCGGAATCTGGTTGCGCATTCGCCCTGATGCGATGCCGAATGACAGCCTCGATTTTGTAGACCTTAAAGTCGTCAAAAGCATTCGCGATCACGATTTGCAGAAGTCGATCGAGAATTACGGCTATTATCAGCAGGGCGCCCTCGTGCAGACCGTCGTGCGCCAGATCACGGGAGCGAATATCAATTCGTTTACGCTGGTCTTCGCTGAATCATCGCCGCCGCATTGCATCGAGATCAGGACGCTAAAGGCCGAAGACCTCGCGCGGGGCGAAAAGGTCAACCGCGTCGGCCTGCGTAAATTCGCGCAATGCTGGCAGGATAAGCGATGGCCTGGGCCAAGCGATGGCCGCGCTGATGCGCGCTACATCGAGCTTGGCGAATGGGCCGGCAAACGGATCGATGAGGCGGTGGAAGAGGAGATGAGGCGATGACCTATGACCACTGGAAAACAACGGAACCTGATGATGGCGCAGAACGCCATCCTGAACAAAAAGACCCAGAGCCGAACCAATTGCGCCGCACACAAGTGACGCTGGCTGAGGCGAAGGAACGACTGCGTGATGCGCTAGAAGCGATGCGGATCACGAAGCGTGATGCCGCGATCCGCGAAAACGAGCTTATCGTTGCCCTCGCCGCGCAGGACAAAATCATCGCCGCCGTGAAGGCCGAGCGCGACGCCATCAGGGCGAAGACGATTGAGCAGTGCAAGAATGTGGCGTTGGACCAGCGTTATAGTGGTGCTGGAGGGTCATGGGATCGCGCCTGCCTCACCATAGCCGACCTGATCCGCAACTTACCGCTGACGCTCGCCTGCAGCGCGGCGATGCAGCTCGGATTCCTGATCGGATCGGTGGTGACGGGATGAAAGAGCCAGACGAGAAGGTTGCAATCCTTGCTGAGATTCGGCGCCAGCGCGATTGGCATGCCAGCCACGGCATGCTCGATGAGGCCCTGATGCTGGATGGCAGGATCAGAGACCTCGAAGAGGGCCGAACGAGCGTGACAGTCGAGTGTGTGATGAGACGGTTCGAGAGTGCGGTCGCGCGATACGACGCCGATAGAATCAGGATCAACTAGATTGGATGGTGACGGGATGAAAAAGCCTAAGGAGGTTTGCCGCCTCGCGATGCGGCGAGAAGGCAACATGTGGATCGCCTATGTTGCCGCATTGAATACGATGGATGGTGCGGTCGTCATCGGCTCAATCGCCATGGCGGCGGTTATCGATAATCCGAAACGCAAGGCGGCGTTTCAACGCATGATGACCGATGCTGTCGCGGAAATGATCCACGCGCAGACTGGTCAAAACCCGAACATGATTGAGAACGAGGCGCCCCCCAATGAACGCGCAGGGAATGCTTAATCAGCAGGCGGAGGACATAATGAGCGACCAGGGGACGACAGAGCTGCAAACCATCCAGAGTCCGCTCGACCGCCGCCGGGTCGGCGACATGACCATCGAGAAATTCGGCGGCCTGACATTCGTCGAGTATCGCGAGGCTGTTGAATTCGCCAAGGTGATGTGCCAGTCGCGCCACTCGATCCCGGCCTACCTCAAGCAAAACGTCGGCGACTGCCTCGCCGTCATCACGCAATCACTGCGCTGGCGCTTGGAGCCGTTCTGGCTTGCGCAGCACAGTTACGTCGCCAAACCTAACGATCAGAATAGCCTCATTGCCTACGATGCGGCGGTGCATGCCGCCATCGTTATCAGCATGGGGAACTTAAAGGGCCGGCCGCGCTACACCTTTGAGGGGGAGGGCGAGGATCGTAGGTGCACCGTCTCAGCGACCTTTGTGGGCGAGACTGAGCCCCATGAGTACACGACGCCGCCGCTGAGCGCTTGTCGTCCGAAACGTAATGCCGATGGTGTCATAAAGGGCAGCCCGCTCTGGGACAAAGACCCCGACCAACAACAGGGTTACTACGCCGTCCGCAATTGGGGACGCCGTCACTGCCCCGAGGTTCTTGGCGGCGTCTATGACCGCGACGAGTTCGAGGCGTCGCAGGACGGCCCGACCGGAATACTGGGGCCGACCGCCAGCCCGAATTTGATGGAACGCCTACCCGGCCGGATGGCCGGCGAGGGCTTCACGCCCGACGCCGTCGCCAATGGCCTCGCCGAGACGCCCAGAAAGGCCCCCCGTAAGCGCAGGGCCAAGGGGGGCGACGAGACGCTTGCCGACCACGATCCCATCACGGGCGAGGTCGCGCCGGAGAGGGCGGGGCCATCTGACAAAGGGCTGATCGGGCCGGCCCTACAAGCGGACGCGCAATGGAGGAAATGGAAGGAACAGAAGGATGCCGCAGCTGCACAGAAGGCAGGCGAATCCGCCAAGGCTCAGGACGTGCCCCTGCCGGATTCGCAGGCGTCAGACCGGAGACCGGAGAGTGCCGGCGAGTATATCGTCTATGCGGAGTGGTGGATTTCGCAGGTCGGAAATGTGGCAATCGCCGAGCGTCGATGGGACGACGAGGCCGAAATGCGGGATCGGCTGTCGGTGCCGGTCAAGGACCGGAATGAACTTCGGGCGACGCTTGATCACGTCGCCGAACGCGTTACCAGGATGAAACAGGAGAACAAGCCATGAGTGACCGGAAACTTGAGATCGACACGAAGGCGATCCGTCCTCGGGCCCTGCGGACGTTGGGCTTGGATGCATGCATCGTAATTCTCGGCCTAGCCTGCGACTTGCGGGACGGCAAGATCGAGAGTTTCAGTATGAAATGTTATTTCAGCGCCTGCGGTACGCCCTGTTGCATCGCCGGGCATCTCCTGGAGCGGTTGGGACATGCCCGCGGCGAAGAGGGTTTTGAATTACTAAAGGCGTGGTCCGAGGATAATGCCCTGTTCAATCTATTCAGTCCGTCCAATCCCAATAAGCCGTTGCTTGCCGCCCGAGCCATCGAGCGGTACGTGCTCGGGGGAGCCGACGATCCTTGGGGCAAATGAGCAAATATCGAATCATCGGATACGTCGCGATCCCGCGCGCCGGTCCTACCAATGCCCGGCCATCAGCTTGGGCCAATGAGGCATGCCCGATGCTGATTGATGTCTTCGCGCAGCTCGGGCTCGTTAAGGACGACGTGGAGTTGAGAGAGAGGGACAGAACCGCGACCAGTGAAAGACGCACATAGCGGAACCGCCTCGGAACGACTCGGCCGCAAGGGTAATCACTCCCGCGCGAACACTCACGGAAGAGACGGGGAATTTTCGCTGACAAAATGCCCTAAAGCGCGGTTTCGCTATGTGGAGTTGAAAGAGAGGGGACGCGCCATGATTGAAGCCGCAACCGGAGATTATGTGCTTCGTGATTATCGAAACAACGAGGTGTTTCGCATCCATATGACGCGTGAGGCAATGACCATTGATGCTCGCAATCAGCTGGTTATCATTGCATCGATCTATGAAGCGCGAGAATTGCGCGACTGGATTACGCGACGGCTCGGTGAGGTGTGAAACGTTTTGCCGCCATGAAAGAGAGGGAGTGCCCACGATGATCGATGATGAGACGGGGTATTTGCTGATGTTTTTCAATGCGAAAAACCACAACGGTAAGTCCACTATGATCACGTCAGAAACAGACGTTCATAAAATAAAAGCGCTCTTGAAAGTGGCACTGAAGGAGGTGGACGGCCCTAAAGCAAAGATCGTTGAGCCAGAAACGATGCAATGAAACGCCGCCTCATCCCGCTCAAGACGAAACAAGGGAGGCCGCTGAGTCATGGACAATCAGACGCTTGCTGCACTCAAAGGCTCGATCAGGAAGTGGGAGAACATCGTAGCCGGGACGGGAGTTGATAAGGGTGTTTTTAACTGTCCTTTGTGCGAGTTGTTTTGGGATGATGATTGTACTGGATGCCCTGTTAGTGAACGTACCGGATTGATGAATTGCCGCGGCACTCCTTATAATATGTGGGAGGCGTTGACTAAGCGTGATGACGCAACACATGGCGATCCCGAACGTATCGCAGCGGCGCAAGCGGAGCTGGATTTCCTCAGATCGCTATTACCCCGCTACGATCACGTCGCCGTCTAATGAAACGTCACCATATCCCGCTCAAGACGAAGCTCGCTGCGGCGCTCGCGTGCCTGCTGCCGCAGGCGGACCGTGATTACTACCGGCGACGCAATGCGCCAGCCGATGAAATTCTACGGCTCTTCGAGTGGGACCATGTCTCGCTCCACTGTTTTGGCGGCAGCGATTTATGGTGGAACCTTGACCCGAAATCCAAGGCAGCACACCGTGAGAAGAGTCGCCGCGACACGGGGATCGCCGCCAAGGTCAAGCGTCTCTCCGCACAAGAGCAAGCCCGCACGTGGATTCAGGAGCGGCTATCGCCCGAAATGCAGCATCGTGTTGCCGTCATGGCGATGGCCAATGAGCAATTAGAAGCGAAGGCACTCTGCGCCGAAATGCTGGAGAAGAAAGGAAAACGCAAATGGCCATCACGGAAGCTCAAAAGCCGACCGTTCCCGAAAGGCAAGCGGCGAACAACGCGGACCTGATCGCGCGGCTTGAATTGGCCAAACCTGCTCTCCGCAATATTGGCGATGGCGATACATGGCCGCATACCAAATTAATCGCGGAAGCGCAAGTTGCCCTCGCCGCGCAGGACAGGGTCGTCGCGGCGCTGCGGGAGGCGCTGAAAGCCTACGTGCTTAATCCTTGCGATGATATAGACTGCCTCGACCCCGGTTGTGTGGCCGCCCGCGCCGCCTTGGCGCTCATCGAAGGAATGGAGCAGCAGAAATGAGCAACGCAGACGGATGGCACCGCTGGTTTGCGTGGCGACCAGTCAGGGTCTACGCGGAGAATTTAGGAGAGGAAACGTCGCAGGGGACGTTTCCGCCGAGGCGCCCCAGCAGAGTGATTTGGTGGAAATGGATCGAGCGTCTGCGCATCGTTGGCGATGGCGACCTGATCGACGATGAATGGGAATATCGGGAGCGATCCGATGGATGACCGCGAACCACGCTACGGCGACAACATTTATGCGATCGGCGGCACGTGCGGGCGATGCCTGATTACGGCCGGATGGGATCGCAAGACGGTCGATGACATCCACCGGGAGGCCCGCGACGCCGGCTCATACGACGGCGCCATTGCGGTCTATCGGCGCTACATCACGATCCACGGAGAGCGCGCCGATGCCTAGCGCCCCCGTTCGCATTCAGCGTCGCAGAACCAAGGGCTGGAAGATGCCTCCGAATACGGTTTACGTCGGGCGCCCCGCTGTATTCCAAAATCGATGGAAAGTCGGCGTTTGGTCGAATCGTCTTGGCAAGAATCTAGAAACTGCCGCGGAGGCCGTCGATTGCTTTCGGAACATGATGACCGAAGCGCCGCATTTAGCCGCCTATGCATGCGAGGTATTGCGCGGCAAGAATCTCGCATGTTGGTGCAAGCTTGATCAGCCTTGCCACGCCGATGTGCTACTGGAACTGGCAAACAAAAAAAGGCCGGACCAATGAAGGTCCGGCAAGGCGGGGAGGAAACGATCCAAGATGATCGACCCGAAATGTAAATTAT
>Ga0210387_10001525_pt1 | contig 17517 bp, 18 predicted proteins | sample IncBWC7OmetaG_FD_160108 | JGI IMG/M metagenome (GOLD analysis project Ga0210387, IMG submission 160108) | Forest soil microbial communities from Barre Woods Harvard Forest LTER site, Petersham, Massachusetts, United States - Inc-BW-C-7-O ...
CTTTCCTTCGCTTAGCTCCCTTGCCCTTTGATTTTGCGCTTGGTTCCGGTTCCCCATACTTCGCAGCAAGGTTGTCGAAGAACCCGTCCATATTCTTTTGCTTCTTCTTCAGTATGAGGGCTTGCAAAACCGAGTGGTCCTCCTCTCCTTCGTCATTCTGATCGTTCTTTCCTTTGCCTTTGCCTTTACCCTTGCTTTTCCTCTCCCCTGTCTTCCCAGTCCCGTAAAATTCATCCCAGACACCCAGTTCCTTCGCGAGCTTCTCGGCCTCCTTCGCCTCTTTTTCTCCCTGCTTCTTGCGGACCAGCTTGGATTTCTCGTCCTTGATGCTTGATTCCCAGGTTGGAAGAGCCAATAAGCTGCCCTTGGTAATAAGATCGGATATGATAACGATGAAACGCGCCTCGTCGTCGTGTGTGGAATGTGGAATGTAGGTCATAATGTCGCCAATAGAACCGGCAGTGTTGGTGTAGGCCATCTTGAGATCTTCCACCTCTTCGGAAGAACCTGTAAAGGTGATGAACATTTGAGGGTGGAAGATACACGTGGAATAATGACCTTGGTACTCCTTCTTCATCTCATCCAGCTTTCCCCGCGTGACGCGATCGAACATCTCCTCGAAATAGGCCTCCCAGCCATCCTCTCCCGCACCAAGTTCAAACCCCTCATCTGTCTTGCCAGTCCTATTATATCTTTGCCTTCTATTTTCGTCGCTGAGCACAGCATAGGCAAATCCGATCTGCTGAAACTTTGTAGACGCGTCTGCTCTAGCAGATTCGGTGGCGGTTGCGTGTTTGTCTGGATGATAAATGAGCGCGAGCCGACGATACGATTTCTTTATCTGATCAACTTTGGCGTCGACTGTGAGAGATAGGACTGCATACAGGTCGACAGATTCCTTGCCCGGAAAGAACTGTGTGATTGGGTCGTCCTGGTCCATAGTTACGCGAACTTCAAGTTGTCACATTGTGAGTTCAGTACCAACGGCACGTGATGGATGTGTATTAATAATTACATAATATTGACGCGTCTCAGATCCCGGGCCGGTATGTTTGCTCCAGCAACTCCAACTTTATTCCAGAACGTTCCAACGAACCAGGCCCGCGTCAGTAGATGCAATCAGTCATGCTACAGGTCATTGGTGAGCCAACCATGACGCATTCTGGCGCTTGAAGCTTCGAGAAAATACCAGTTCTGTCCAGACAGAGACAGACAAAGAGGTATAAAAGGCCTCTTCAGCTTGCAACAAATTTTCAACCCTCATAAACAACATTCTCATATATCTCACAACACACCTTACTCCCTATCTTCGACATGTCTGTGTTCCTCTACGAGCCCTTCTACGACTTTGATCGCTTATTCGAGGAAGCCTTCTCTGCTCGAGTACCCAACAATCAACTCCAACGTCACCAAGGCGGTGAAGTTGGCAACATCGTGCCTAAATTCTTGAAGCCGAGGTATGTGCAATGATATACATCTCTGCAGATTTTTATTGCTGACTTGGAGAACAGGATGGACTTGCACGAAGACACCACAAACAACACCGTGATGGCGTCGTTCGAGCTCCCCGGTCTGCGGAAGGACGACGTCCAGATCGACATTCACAACGGTGCCTTGACCGTTTCTGCTGAGGTTGGTGGTTCGGAAGAGCGTGACCGTGATGGATACGCTATTCGCGAGAGGAGGTATGGAAAGTTCCGTCGAACCTTGCAACTTCCTCAGGGCATCAAGGTGAGGACTGTTTTCCATCCAGAATGGATTGGGACGAGTGCTGACGGCTCTCCTTTTTTCAGGAGGAAGAAATCAAAGCGTCGATGAAAAACGGTGTCCTGGATATAACGTTTCCCAAGTCGGCGCCCGAAATGGCACCCAAGAAGATCACGATCAACTGAGGTACCTGTGGTGCTAGCGTCGAAGGTGTTTCCAGGGATTAAATACTATCTCTCAATCTTGATTGAAGCTTTGAAATGTTGAAAACCCGACAGAATGTCTTTCGCATTGAGTTGTATATCTGTATCGTTCACCTTGAAGTAATAAAATGATTGTACAGTCGAACTTGTGAATAAGCAGGCCGCCATACTGGTCATTAAGGATGACCTCCAGGTACGCATAGCTTTTTGGTTAAGTCGGTAGATAGGAAATTACTCTAGCGTTATGAACTTTCAAGCATAAGTAATGCATAACCCTTTTTGGGTCTAAAATGCAGAGCAGGGCTATCCTTGAGTCGACAAAGACGTGGGACAGTCAAAATTTTACAAAGTACGTTGGTGCCTAGAAAACCCTCACAGAAATCAAAGTACTAGTCGCATTGAATGCAAATTGAATGGTGACATTCTCATTCACCCTTCTCTAATCTTGCACCATTTGTCTAACCTTAATGACAAGTTCGACTGTACTATGCTTTGCTTTGCAATTGTACGATTTAAATTTGTCAAGCCACTGTCCAACTCATCTCCATCCAAAATATGAATCCAGTCCTTGTTCCACCATGGAACCAGACTCATTTAAACCAGTTGTCCACAGCGTAAACCAAATGGTTGCAAATGCAACACCGTATGAACACCCAACAGCAACCTGGGGCCAAGTATGGTGGCCAAGCCAGATCCTCGACAGGGCAATTAAAGCGGCCCATGGAACGACAATCAACGGTGGAAAAACGCGTGACATCCATCTCACAGGTAGCGAGTGGTGGAAGGGAAGGTATATGCACGCGAGAGGCACGTAGGTCGCAAAGTACATGATTGTCGCGGAATGAGTGCTCGGCATCCTACATCATAACGCACAGTACGAATTTTAATGTGAGAGCCGGAGCTGGATTATACGTTCATACCCATATGATATCTTCCGTTGTGAGGGGTGAGCTGGTCGGGGTTGGCGAATGGCTCTTTTGATCAGCTTCACAGTAATGGAGCACATCACAGCACCAGCAGAGAAGTATGCCACTCCTGCTGAGCGCGTAAAGAGGACGAAGCAGATCGTCAAACCAGTCACCGTCAAATTTGTCTAGAATTGAACGTTGAGAATTGGGAGAATATAGAGTCGCAAATGCCGCACCCTATCCAGAAAAGCTAACCACCATGGTCGTTGCCATTGCATGGACTCAGCCATAGTTCAAGTTGTGGTGTTCTTAAGTGGGATGCGAACTCAGTGAGATTCACGCAGTGGTCGTGATACAAATCCAAGCACTGGCACGCGTACGAAGCATGCGGTCTTGATTACTTAAAAATACTAACGTTATTTAACAGAACAAGTGTACTTGGAAATTTTTTGTAAAGTCAGTGCGGAAATTCGGAATAGAAAGAAATAGAATTGGTCCTCCGTTATGCAGTAAGGGGTAAAGAACAAAATATTACAAATCCAAACATAGGTACGTGAAGATGATCCACACTACAAAGGATGAGACCGGATTATAGATAGTTTTGTTTCGGTATGCTTAAGCTCGCAGAAGAGATAGAACAACGGACTATAAACATCATCACTCGATGGATATCCGGGTGGCCAACGCAGAGCCACCAAGGTAAGATGATTGCCGTTGGTTCATGTGGCTCGTGTTTCCTGTCGAATCGACGTTGGGTGTATACTTTGGTCTGGTGGGTACATCTGAGTTGTGTTAAGAACGGTTAGTTACAGCGCATCCAGGTTTGTCATGATATTTAAGTAAGACTGACCGTTGACCTTAGAGGCCTGAAGGCCTCGATCAAAATCGGAGAAGCAGCGAAGACCTACTGCAAAGGATGCGAAGAGTAATATGAAGGCGACGATAGCTGTTGTATGAATCAGTCAGAAGAGCGGAAGGTGGAGGACAGGATGGACGCGCACTGAAAATCGTCAAGGTCCCTCGGGTTGTCGAGTATTGATTTCGCGAGGAAGGTTGATAGAAACGAATGAGTTTATACACTGTATCATTTCAACATAACTGAAGCCATTCAACTCGATGCAGGAGAGTAAGAGCTTACAGACTAAAAGAAACAAGACATCAGTTCTATAGCCACGACAGAGTAATCACCAACTTACAGTAGCTTAATGCGGGCAACATCAATGCCAAAGAAATGCCCATTAACCTTGAGCCACTGTCAGCCACCATATACACACTCGTCGTGATCGCATACCATTTTATTTCCCGCTGGACAGCAAAACCACAGCCTGCCAGAAGGACAAGAACAATGGGAATAGCAGTAATCGTGACCCCAAATTCGGTCGAATTACGTGAGAGCACGAGGATGAGGAGCTTAATTAAGGGAAAACAATCAAGATTACGTGTCGGGAGAGCGGGAAGTAAGATCTACGTACCTGCATGGTAACTCCACCGAAAAAGAAGAAATCAAACTTCAACAGACAGATCATAATCTGGTACCATTGGTACATAGCTATAAAAAAACGTTTAGCATGATTGGGACCAGAACAAACAATTGGCTGACTCTTCATTTGAGGATTGGCTCCAACAACGTGGAAGATCGCCCAACTGGTGAAGCATAAGCATAATGCTCTTGATAAATTATAGATGCCTTACCCAAACTCAGCATAGAGCTGCTTAATCCAGAAAAGCATTAAGAACCATGCAGCCGCCATGACACATGGTACAACGACAAGATAGGGTTCAACTTTGCTCCATAATGTGCCGGCACCATCACAAAACTGAAATTCATAAGTGTCCGCATTTATCATCGAATCGCCGATTGCATCACAACTTACCAAGTAACTGTAATGGTCCGTTGCACTGCAGCCAGTCTCAAGAACCAAGGCTGTCTTTGTCTGCCTCACTTGTAAAGCAGCACAGACCATCAGCGCCAGATGGAAGACTGGTTAATTGTTCAGAAAAGAGAAATCTTGGAGGCAAGTCACATACGGAGGATTCCAATCAATTGGATGATATTCCTCAGCCGTAGAGCATCAAATGCCATGAGGAATTCAAAGATCCTGGGAGCAATATTTAGAGGCAAAGATGCATTTTGAAAACAAGGGATACTGACTCGGCGAGGGCAAAGAGTGCAAGGTAACATGGTAATGTCTGCCAGAGGGTGAACGGAAATCTACTGTCTGAGATTAATTAAATAGAATACCTTATATTGAGGATCGTTCAAGTCCACCTCCACCTCCACCTATTCAAGACAAGATGAACACAGAGAGCCTAAGACGAACAAATAATCCCCCGAACCAGTCTGAAGGTGACTGCGACCATCACAAGCACTGCGATTGCTTCTAGAAACGATGAACATTGTTTAACGAACGACGGCACAAGCCTCTGATAACTGACGAATTGAAACTATTGCGGCATTGGTTAGGTGAAATCGACTGATGGGGGCAGGCGCTTACTTGTTGCGATGAAGGCTCGCTGGACCCGCGTGGCCAGAAAAGGTTCAACGGCCATGGTTACCAGAGGTGTGAAAAGAAAGAATGAGGATGAAAAGGGTTTGCTGTTGTGGCGGCGGTAGTAGGTGTACGAGCTCGTCCTGGCACTTGCCGATCGGAGCTGGTTGTGTAAGCATATCGCTTGACCCATTTTAGGTATTTCGAATTCCAATATCGACCACTCTTCTACGCAGTCAGCTCCGAGTCGCTGATACTTCACATTCCAGAGGTAACCTCAATCACAGACTCGGACTCTTATCCGCTGGCATATGCATATTACTTATGTCACGGTCGAGATCATGATGTCGAGATGTTGTCCGAGTCGAGTAGAGACTTGCTCTCCAAAGGTGTATTTACATATTTTTGGGTCTTCGCTGGATTCATCCGGCCTGCTTAGTCTAAGACAGGCCTGATCACAACGGTGGATGTTTGGGATGTCCATAGCACCTTACATTTGTAGTACGGTTACCGGGTCCACCTCCTTCTCCTCTTCCTCCATCTGATCTTCCCTCCCTCCAGAGGCGATCGTTGTGTTGGGCTTCAATATTCCTGTGGATGGACTAGAATTGCTCTCCATTGCGGACGGCTCGTTCAACCGCCGCTGCAACATAACCTTCTTCCTCCCACAGCATTCTGATGTTTCCTTGCATCCAATGAATCCAGATTTGGTTGTTCGCATCAGCATTTCGTGCTGCCATTGCGCTAGTGTAACTAGCTGCCCTCTCGGCCAAAGTTGTGCATATTCGCAAGACGGTCTCTCTCCAAGATCTTTCATTCTCTTCGGACACACAATCTCTTTTGCCCAACATGGTCTCTCGCCACGGCCGAAGAACCTCAGCTGGAGCCAAGGGAATGCTAGATGAGCATATGGGAAGAATGCAGTAAAGTCGCAATGCAGTGATCAGACGGTACGATGGGTGAGGGGTCGGCGAGGAGTGAAGGGTCCAGTTCCTGGTAATCGAGTATTTCCATTAGAAACTAAGATATGGGTAAGAGAGAGCCAATACCCCCAGTAACCTTCATTCTCTAGTGTCCCCCTCATCCACTTCCCAATAGCCTCTCTTTGGTCAAAGAGATGTTCGACCAATTCTTGCACATCGACTTCACCGTGAAATTCACCACGAGACAGTATTCTCGCTGAAAACTCATTGACGAAGCCATATTCGACAAATAATGTCCTGTTGGCGTGAGCGCCATAACATAAATAAAGTTCTTGGCCTTGTTCGATGTTGGAATTAGCAGGAGACATGAGAGTAAAATCATCCCCGAGCTTAGATCGTGGGGCAGTATTCCATATTCCAGCATCAGAAGGTGAAGGCAGCGCATGTGGCAAAATAGGATTGTGGTTTGCGAAATCCAATATCGGGCAAAGGGTGATGTTATCCGGGTCGGAACGAGAAGCTTTGAGGCGGTGGTAGATACAGCGCGTGTTCACTGGGGGGTGGAAATGTGAATAAATGTTATACTTCGGCATCACCTGAACAAAACAGACCATTGAGCCAGGCGCACGCAAAGTCCAGGGTAAGCACATGATCATCCGCTTGAAAGCGGGCGAACTTCAATCTAGGTCCCTTCTTTCTCAACACATTCCGGTGTTCTTCCTGCGAAATATGAGGAAAGAACACCGGATGGATACCTAAACACTGACCACATATTTGCGAATGATTTTCCAATCTGCCCAGAATCTATTCTCGAGGTTTTCCAAAGCAGTTGTCACACTGGGAGGTAGATCCTCGAGGAGTTGGTTCTGTATTATTTCTGGGTTTTGATCATTTCTTTGTTTGATGACCCATGTCAGAGGATGAGCGTCAAACTGTCGAGGTAGAATTGAGATGTAAGGCCCGAAAAGAGGGTCTTGGGATTCTAGTTCCTCGGATGGGAGATGCAAGAAAATGTGCAGAGACATCAGTTGTGTTGCTGTTAAGGCCGCGGGGGGATAGTGTGGTGACAGCGTCTTGACGTTGATCAAAGCACTCGCCGGCACAGTGAACAGTGGAGTAGAGGGAGGACATGAGCTCAACGCGAACAGTCCATAACCACCAGCACCTTCAAGATCACATATTTGCAGATCAGACTAGTTCTGGTAATACGTCGAGGGAACATATCACTCAACCGGGTCTGACTTTCCGTTCTACGAACAGGGAGTCTTCTGTAGATTTCATTCCGTGGCTAGCCAGCCAATTAAGAAGACTTCGCCATCGGGCTCTGGGGGGAATGTTCGACTTGACCATACTGGCAACTTGAACTGGTCCTAATCCGAGTCAAAGATTGCTTGCCTCTAATAGGACTCAGGCTAATAGGACACACTGGCAAACACGATGGGTGACTTCAAGCCTGGAAATATGTTCTTCAGAGCACTTCACTCGATTAGTGTCAGTGCGATATTGGACAAAATTTCCAAATATTTCGGTCCGAATCAGATAACGCTTTTTACTAATACTTCAGCTACATTGCATCCACACTTCCGTTCAAACGCAACTCCCCTCAAGATATGTCTAGTGTTTTTAACGCCTCCCGTTTACTTGGAAAGACCGTTCTCATCACTGGAGCTAGTGCAGGAATCGGAGCGGTAAGCTGACCTGCACCGCGTACAGAAGTTCCTGTTTGTTGAGCTGAGACCTGTATTTTGAGAGGCAACTGCAATCCTCTTTGCCAAGGTATATCATCATTTTTTCATCTCTGAAAGGTCCTGGTTGTGACGTTTCTGTCTCAGGGAGGGTCGAATGTGATTCTTTTGGCTCGCCGTGCAGAAGCACTCAAGGTAGTGTCAGATGCCTGCATCGCAGCACACAAGGAATCAGGTCTTCAACAAGGAGGAAAGTTTGCCGCTGTTCAATTGGACGTCTCAGATCAGACCCAAGTCGCTGCACTTTGGGATAAGGTGCCACAAGACCTCCGTATTGTCGATGTCCTAGGTGAGGATGAACGCTTTATGGGATGTGATACTGAATCTGAGTACGACAGTTAACAATGCGGGGTTTGTCCTCGGCCTTGAGCACGTCGGACAGATTGCAGATGCGGACATCGAAGCCATGTTTGCAACGAATGTCTTTGGGCTTATTTCCATGACCCAGCTCCTGATCAAAGGTAAGTTCCCAGTCCGCGTCAGCCGAAATCCCCTCCAACACACTTGATTAGATTTCAAAGCGAAGAAATCGGGACATGTAATTAACATTGGTTCCATTGCGGGACGTGAGCCATATGCTGGCGGTAGCATCTACACTGCCACAAAGCATGCTGTGAATGCCTTCACCAGCTCAATGATGAGAGAACTAGTGAATACGCCGATCAGAGTGACAGAGGTGCAACCCGGTCCGAGTCCCTCGATCTTTCGCGCAACATTACATTCACTCATTCTGTGGGATTTAGGAATGGTCGAGACTGAATTTTCCATCATCCGTTTCCGAGGTGACACGAAAGCAGCCTCCAAGGTATACGAGGGCCTCCAGCCGCGTAAGTTCCCCATTGATAATCGAGGGATCTGGGTTCATCTATCTTGAACAGTAAGCGCAGAAGACATCGCCGAAGAAATTGTTTGGGCTGCATCTCGCCCTCCACATGTAAATCTTGCTGAAGTATTCGTCCTCCCGGTAAACCAGGCGAGCGCGACTCTCAATTATCGAGGTCCCAAGTGAAGAGGAGAACTACAGGCCACTGGGTGATGTATCTAGGGATCCTTTTCGCATTGTTTCTATGTCGCCTTTATCAGAAGTCCGCCCATTGATTTGAGATCTCTGCGAAAGATAAGGACAAATATACAAGCAATGTGGAGGGATGTGCAGTAGATGAACGTGTAGGTTGCGACAAGATAATGTACTGCAGATGAGATTTGATTTAGCTTTTGCGGCTCTTGGACCTGGACCTAGTATTTTTGACTACAATAACCTCAGCCACAGGCTCCACATCATTGTCGTACACGAATTTCTTGACCATGACGTGCTCTTGAACGAGGTCGGTGAGTGGGGAATCGGCGTTGGGAAGATTGCCTAGCGTGTCCAAGCGCAGAGCCTGTACCGCTGTTCATCAGCATGTAAGAGGTATTTTGGAAAGAGTAAATGTATACCTTGGCTGCTTTGGACAGACAACCCTTCTTGATTACATCTTCCTTTAGATGTGCCCTTGTCCGTGGTTGCACCTCATCCAGATAAATCATAGTAGATAGCCCCCGATCCCACTTCACGCGCCTCTTCTCCTCCCTCACCTTCCATTCGTCATTTTCCGCGAATTTGAGTCTTTTCGGAGGCCGTTCCAATTTATCTGGGGTCTCATAATCCTCTTCATCACCGGGTCCTCTCTTGTGTGTGCGAATATACGAGTTACTATCGTGCCGGTCATTATCCCAGTCTCCATCAATCAGGCTGGAATCCCCGCGGTCACTCTGCCGGTCCGCATCACTTTGGCCTCCTGCTGATCCATCGTCACTCCTCCGCGCTCTTCTAGCCGCCCGCTCCTTCCTCTGTTGCCCCTTCTCCTCATTCTGCCGCTGTGAAACAGTCTTCACCTTGACTGTCGGACTGTCCGGTCTTGCCCCTTCCTTCCTGATAACTTCCGTCTCCAGCTTTGCAGCGAGATACTTTTGATTCTTTACAGTATTGGATGACGTCAGAGCCCTGAGTGCTGTCGCACTCAAACCAGAAAATATGTTTCCCTCGGACCGTATCGATGGCTGAGTATTAGCCTTCCGACGAGGCTGTAGTGGCCGCACATCGACCTGGCCAAATACATCGGCTGCAGAAGTTGATTGGGCAGGCTTCCGAGGTCGCGTTGTTCGACGAACTCTAGCGGGAGGTTCCTCAGTCTCGTTGGTAGGAGCCGGAGAACGTAAAGACGTATGGTCCTTGGCAATCCGTGAGGACGCAGGTGACGGTTCCTGAATCGGAAGTGAAGACCCTGGTATTGCATCCACTTTCGCGTTGGGCAGTGCCACTGACGCAATACCAACCTCCTGCTCAATAATGTCGTGGCCATTCACAGCTGGCAAATCCATATCCTCGGTTTCCAACTCTTTCGGTCTAGCTTGGTCTTGGCTTCCCAAATCAAGGACCCTCCGAAATTTAATGGGACCTTGGGGTTTCTTCGGGGGGCTACGATCGGTCTGAACAGTGGAAGGTTTGGACACAGACTTCTGGATGACTACATCAGATACAACCTGTCGCATCACCACTGCTGGGCGAGATTTGCTTGGAGACATCTTTTCTGTTCCCCGTTTCCGCTTAAGATTTGCAGAAGAAGCGACTTCGATGCGTGATGTCGAACTTGGACCAAGTCCGGTACTATTGATGGTGTTGGTGTCTGAGCTGCTTCCGCTTCCACTTCCCGGACGGACTATCTTTTGAGGCTTCGACTACATATTCAAGCATCATCAGCTAAAGCATCAAGCAGCGAAGAAACTTTTTTTACAAGGGCCGTTTTGCTCGCATCCCCCACCTTGGTCAAATCCACTTTCCTCATAACACTGGGCAGCCCGCTCTCCTTTGTCTTCCCATTCGCCTTCGTGGCCGTTACCGTTGCAGGCCTCGCATATGGCTTGACATTGATCCTCGGGATCCTACTCGACGGCTGTTTCAAACTCGACTTCACAGGGCTTGATATCGGAACAGGAGTGGACTTGGCCCTCGCAGAGATTCCAGCGCTAGAAAGCACCACCTCCCTCTCGTTATCTTCAGGCATTGGTATTTGGAAATCGGGTCCAGGGACGAGAGGGAACGGCAGTTTCCCCAATATTACAGGGCCAGAAGAGGAGGACGAAGCTGGCCGAGGCTCTGCGGAGCCACTCCTCGCCCTCGTCTTCCCACTAGGAGCTCCGGAAGAAGACCTTGGTTCCGCAGACCCACTCCGGTCTTTTGAAATGCCCCGAATGGGGCTGCCAAACCTCATTCCTTGCCATTTTCCCTGCCCGGATGAAGTAGGAGTCTCAGAAATATTCACCCTCTTTGCCGGACTGTCAGTCTTGCGTATAGTAAACACAGGTGTCCGTGCGACCACACCCATGTTCGCACTGTTTCCTATAAGCTGAGCAGCCTTCTGCGCAGAAATCTGCCCGTGGGCAGCCTGTTCGATGGGTATCCTCCGTGCAGGGGTCCTATTCGGGTCATCGAGTGCGGCGGGTTGTAATTTTGGTCTCGACGAAGAGATCGGCGCAGTAAATCGTACAGGGCTGGGGAAGCGGATAGGACTCGTAAAGCGGATGGGAGTTGTAGGTATGGGGTCTCTCTTCCCAGACGGGCGAGGATATAGCGAAAATGAAAACGTGGGTCGTTGGGGAGTAGTTGGACTGGCTCGTGTCTGGGACGTCTCCACAGTCGCTTCAATGTCAAGCTCAAGCACTGGAGACTGCTTAGATGATGGTAGCAGTTGGGTTAGGAGGTTGGCCGAGCCCGGGGATAACGATCTCAATTCTCTTTGGAGAGCGCCTGGTGTCCCGACCACCGGGCCGCTCTTTTCTCGCTCTCTCTTCTGTTCCCCTCGGTTTTTTATTCTCCTCCTTGCTTCCGTCTTCTCTCCAGCCTGTTTCAGCGCAAACTCCTCCCTACCGTTATCCGCGCTAGCACTCCGACTCCTGCCCTTGCTCCTCTCACTCTCCGAATCGCTAATAATCTCATCCCTAGGAGAACCAGTCCTTTCCTTACCCTTCTTTCTCTTATTCCGAGTCAGTGAAGTGGAAGGGGGCGCAAGCAGTCCTGTGAGTGGCGTAGCCGAGAGTTGTGCATCATCTATGTTACTGGCAACGCGAGTGACTTGCAAAGAGCATGGCGTGCCGCTGCGGCGAGGGCGAGTGGACCGTCTTGGAGGCGTTTGCGGTGGTTCTGGTTCTTCCTCTTGCTGTCCCTCCAAGTAGTTTGGCAGAAGGATAACTGGAGCAGCAGGAGATGGAGATTTGGACGAGTCCTCGGCGTCTGGAAACGATATCGCGTTGACCACAGCTTGTTCATCGGTGCATTCTGAAGTTCCTCCATCTCTTGCCTTACCTTTACCCTTGTCATCGAAATGCAACAAGGGATCAATGCTAACTCCAGGTGTCGTGAGTCGCGTGATTGCAATTTCCGAGGTGGAGGCATACTGAATAGGACGAGAAGGACCCGGGGAACGCGAAAGTATCTGGTCTATAGGTAAGTTGTCACTTGACGGAGGTAGCGTTGTTGATGTGGCGGCAGACGATGGCGAGACATATGCAGGGGGTATGTTTGAATGAAGACTTGCGGAAGGGATAGAAAACGAGTCAAATGAGATGAGGTCCCGTTGTGAAGGGTTGTGCACAAGGTGGGGGTGGGGGGAACGAGCTGGGGACGCGTCGCGTGACGGTGTTGACCGCAAACTATGCGGAATATTGGACAAAGAAAACGGTATTGGCGCCAGTAAAGAATTCGACTGGACTTCATGGGTTCCATCGATAGAAAGTATGTCAACGATAGGGGGATAGGGTTTGGGCGACTCGGACATGTCAATGAGAGGCAAATCAGCCAGGTCCGTAATAAAGGAACCTGTCATATGGCGGTTACGGGGAGGAGGTGAAGGGTTGTCGTGTGCTCGTATAATCTTAGTAGCCAACACTGAGGATGGTTCTACCTGCTGGTTTACACGACAGGAAAGACAAGAGCAAGGTCAAAATTGACTCACCATCCTGAGGAAAACGATCATTCTCTGGCGTCCCTGAACGCGACAGATTTACATCCTCGTCATCTTCGTCATCCGACTGGTTTCCTTCGTTACCATCGTCCACGCGTTGGGGAGTACCGTGTGAGGGTGATCCAGCGGCAGGCACTGGTGAACGCGGAATGGTTGAGTTCAAGGCACCAGGGTATAGGGTATGGTGCCAGACGACAGTTGGCACGAATTTCTTCTCCGGCGATCGAAAGGGTCCAAAGTGAATTCTTGCGGAGGCAGTATTGAAAGCATCACTGTCAGAGGCAGACGAAGCTGGTGAAGCTGTTACTAAATTTTCGTCCTGGTTATTGTTCATGATATGAATAGAACTTGTGTGGGATAGATAGCAGTTAGCATGCAATAAAGGAAGCTTAAGCTGAAGGGAGAACCGGAAGTAGGTTGGTGGGGGTATATGAAGATTGGCTGATATGGTCGGCTCTTAGCCTGAGCGTATGCCTGAGCTCTAGTGGCAGATGTAAACACGCTCTCTGGGCGCGGTTCAACTCTCCGCCACGTGACCAGAAAGCCTGATTCCGTTTCGACTAAGTGACTGTTTCAACAACACGTTACTACAGGATATTATTTCGTGCTGCTGGGATGCTACTAGTGTGGTACATGGCGAATATAAGGATGGCAAGAATCGATACATCGTGTTGCATAAGAAGACATGTGGGGCAGAGGTTCGTTGCAATTGGGGTTCTAAAAGTGCAATGAAAAGAAAAAATGGTGGAGCGTTTAGAACCGTGATAACGGGGATGGCGCGTTTGCAGAAGTGACGATAAATGATTCAGAACTTGACAGCGGCAAGTGTGAACACGTCCCTTGGAATAGGTCAGGGCTCCACAACGCCATTGCACCAGTTATCGTGAGCATCTCTCACAATGAAGACCGAAAATAGTCAAGCTGTGCAATAGAAAGAGAGGGCCCTGCATTTGTGCGTTCAGACGTCGTGTTGATGTTCGCGCCGTCGACCAGCTTACTTGACCCTGACGTTTGGTGCCTCAGACCACGCGGATTAGGACTAGTAGAAAATGAGGTGCACGAGGAAGTCATGGGTGTGGTCAAGGTTTGTTTCTGAAGCGTGGTTTTGAGCTGTCGGATTAATGTCAGCGAGGAAATGACCGTCAGGGGTCCGGAGACGCACCTCGCTGTTCTCCTTGGTCAATGTTTGAAGGGATAGTGCTTGTTGGTCGATCTTCGATTTCATACTCTCCAAAATTTCTTCAATGCTCGAGTCCATATCGGTATATAATGTTTCCACTCGTAACTGCTCACTCTTCTGACGGGACTCCGGTTCTTGTGAGGAGCTCGGTGCCAACCAACGACATTTGCGGTCTCTGGATGTTCCGAGGCCATGCACAGGACGCGTTTCCTCCAATCCCTTTTCCACAAAATCTCTTGTCCCCAACCGGCTCCTTTTACTGTCCCTCCTGTCATCCGTCGATGAAGTGGAGGGAACAGCCTTGCCAACCTTCCTCTTCAGGGCACCGGCCGAATCTGTGATGATCCCTCGGACAGAATTTTCTCCCTCCTCTTTCATTTTTGCCAGCGCATCGTCAAGAACAACATCGATGACATCAACAATCTCAGTCACGAAGACATCAAATACTTCTTCCCAAAGGCCACCCAGAGTTTTCAGATTATCCTCGACGCGTTGCTTACATTGCGCATGATTGAGAAATATGCTTGCGAGAGTAGGTGCAACCGCAGTGGCCGCGGACGCGGAGATCTTTGAAAGAGTCGAGGAGATTTCGGTATATGTTTGGAGTTTCTTCTCTTCCCGATCGTGTGCCATGGTGTTTTGGACTATTTGATTTGAAGCCCTGAGAGTTAACAAGGGGCAACCATATATTAACGTTAAAGAGTGGGATATGCGATATATACACCTACTTGGCGAGACCGCGAAAGAGCTCGACGAACTTCTGGGCGCGCTTCTTTTCATCGAAAGGCTCAGGAGGAGCCTTCTCTGCGAGGAGTTTGCCCGGTACTGCAATAGCTGGGGAGGCTATTAAAGGCACGCCGCTGTGAGCAGCGGATGAGAGCGCGTCATGATTGTCCACGACTGCCCCTGGGCTATCCCTGAAGTGAGCAGGGGGTCCGAGTCGGTTCCCATACTCACGCAGAGGCCTACCGTCTGCCTCGTTGGACTGAAGATCTCCAGCTGTCCTTGCCGGACCCTGTTTCGTTTAAAGTTAGAATTATAAACTTAAGCGAGGAATCGACGATGACCGTCTACAGACCGATCGGGGGGCATTAAGGTTTGTCTTGCTAGAACGATCAGATCCAGACCTATCGTCTGGTCTCTTGACGCCAAGGTAACTCCGGCTGTCATAGGCTCTTGCGGCGCTTGTATTAGCATTCTTGGAACGGTCTCTTCTCCTGCCTCGATCCCTTTCACGAACCCGGTCCCTATCGTGGTCATGGTAGTGTTCACTGCCACGATCCAAGGCTCGCTCACGAGGGTGCACTCGTTCTTGCTCGTGGCGGAGGTCCTCGTCGTGCAAAGGCACATCAACTTCAGTTTCCACTTTGCAGCTCTGAAACAAATCAGCTTGAGAGACCAAAGGCGTGGAACGCTGCCGCGTGCGAGTATTCGGAGAGCTGATTCCGAACTTGAAAGCAGGTTTGGTTCTACCCTTGGAATAATGCGTCACGCTGGTCTTATGTGGCCCTGGTCCTGTGAGTTCGGATGCGATCAGGGGCGTATCGGGAATTGTTCGTTTTTTCTTGTCCACGAATTTGACTCCGGGCCAGTTGGGATCACTCGGGTGAATAAACCTGCGAAGGAAGAGAATATGGAATGTTGGTTGATAAAGGTTCGAAGATGTGTTTGCGAAAACCGTACCGACAACTGTCTCCCTGGTTGCAGCTAGGGTTCAGAGCTCGGCCATCGTCGTCGAAATACTGAAATAAAAATTGAGTTCGCCTTTGCATTATAAGGCCTTGGAACCTGTAAAGACGGCTCGCACTCTGCATTGGTATCTTTTGTACAAATTTGTGTAATCGGACATTGGAATATAGGCACCGGGATGTTAACGAAGAGTAGTATTTGGAAGAGTTCAGAGTATCGCCTCTCCTTAATATCGCGCCGTGTCAAGTGACGTGACGCTGTACGTGTGGTGACGGGACGCGACTTGTGAGCGATATATGATACCTCGATCAGGGAATCCGATCAGTATATGCAATGGAACACGCCAGGTATAGACTTTGTGGATGCACTCAGTTAACACATGCATCATTCTGTAGAGTTGTCCAGTACATCTGTTTTAAACCTGTTTACAGGATTGCCTTCGAAGAGGGTCTTGTATGACAGATTGAAGTGCTATCAAGGAGAATGGTATCAATATTACGGGCATCATGTTAAATCATAGCCATGTGAAAAGTGAGGGTAAGCAGTCGAAATACCAACAGTGGTCAAACGTCCGAATGGAGTAAGTCAGACGGCTTGTTAGAACCTGGCAGGTAGTACGTTGGTAGTACGTCAAAGAAAACGGGGAAGCATCTTGATGGTAAAGACCCAATATTCAATAGTTTTGGGATGTTTTGAAGGGAGTCGACGAACAACAGCTATATCGATGGCTTGGCTGAGGCGAGGCGGGGGGAAAGATAAGATTCTGAAATGCACGTGAGATCAAGCCGCGCACCATCACGAATATATCAATCATGATTACCTTACTCCGGCTTTAATGCGCAGAGGAAGACTCACGACAGCGATCACTTAAGGAATATATACTACCCCTCGCGGAGACTCTCAACCAACAGCACTGGGCTTTGCCTAACTATTTACCCTTGATGGGCGCCCTCCTCAGTACCACCCTCCAGAGTCGCACCCCTCTTGTTTACTTTCAGCCCAAACCTGTCTACATTGCCGTCAGGAAATCAAGAAGCTCTAAGAAAACCGAACGTACATCGTTGCGCAATCTGGTTGAATCTAAATGTAAAGGCCTCTTTTCCGAATTTAACCCAGCTTGGTGGCTATTCAAGTATAGCTTTCACAAGTCCATCCGACCAGCTTGCTGATGGAGAATGAATTAGTGGACACTTACAAACGATATACTGCGTACTTGGAGACTTTTCAAAGACAGACAAGCTGATATATGACAGGCAAGTGGTGCTACCACTTCCGTGGTGTCTACAGTTGACCCTTGTCCGCTAGAAAATATATCCGCCTGTTGGATGGCGGCACCATGTGAGTGGGATCCCTGTGCATCGTATCTTGCCAAAACCCCAATTTTTTCCTCCTCAGAGGCTTAGATTTTGCACCTTTCGACTCGTCCAGACTCAACGATGATACACCTATCATTGTTGTGATGCACGGCCTGACCGGAGGTATGACGAGGATCTCAGTTGAAAAAAAATCCTATTCTTACGTACGTATAGGTTCATATGAATCGTATGTGAGAGCTATATTGGTCCCAGCCTGTACTCCCGTTGCACAAGGCGGGCTAGGGTTTCGAGCTGTGGTGGTGAATTTTCGAGGATGTAGGCGAATCTCATTAATGACCACGCAACATCAACTAAATC